>JGI26470J50227_1000238_pt1 | contig 24907 bp, 23 predicted proteins | sample FreactTroBogLake_FD_50227 | JGI IMG/M metagenome (IMG submission 50227) | reverse complement strand
GGCCAGCGGGACGATGGAGACCCGAAACTCGACGCTCTGGCCGCCCGAGCCCACCGAAAGCCGGCCGTCCTGGGGCTGTCGGCGTTCGATGATGTCGAGGTTGGCCATGATCTTGATCCGGGACGACAGGCTGGGAAAGGTGTCCCGGGCCAGGGTACGTCCGGTCTGGAGAACCCCGTCGATCCGGTAGCGCACCCGCACCTGCCGGGGGAGCGATTCGATGTGGATGTCGGAGCAGCCCCTGCGCAGGCCCTCCAAGAGCAGGGTGTTGGCCAGGTTCACGATGGGCGCGTCGTTGGCCAGCCTGTCCAGCAACAATTTTTCAGGGAGCGCCGAGGTCTCCGACGAGCCCGTCTGGCTCATCACCCCGCCCAGGTGTTCGGCCAGCTCCTGACCCGACAGCGGTAGAAACTCCACGGGCACCCGCAGGAAGTGCCTGAGTTCCTCCTGAAGGAAGACATCGTCGGGATCGACCACCCCCACGAGGATGGTTTCGCCTCGAACCCCCAGCCGCAGGGCCCGGCGCTTCTCCATGAACTCCAGAGGAAACTGGTCCTTCCCTTCGGGGAGAGGTCGGAATTCGGCAAGCCTGATCATGGATTGGCCTGGTGGAACCGGCGGTAGAGCGCCAGCGCCTTGTCCTCGTCGGGCATGTTCTGCCATTCGGGGCGGTCGAGGATGGGGACGATGTAGAGCGAGAACTCGGTCCGGGTGATCTTCTCATCCCGTTTTTGGAACAGGAGGCCGACCCAGGGGATGTCCCCCAGGAACGGAGTCTTCGAAAGGATGACCGAGGTGTCTTCCTGCTTCAACCCGCCGATGACCAGGGGTTTGCCCGAAGGCGTGCGCACCAGCGTCGAGATCTTCTTCTCCGAGGTCGAGGGTGCCGCGGTCGTGGTGCCCGAACTGGTCTGGTCCTGCTTGGAAAGCGTGGTGTCGACCTTCAGCGTGATCATGTTGTCGGCGCTGATCCAACCCTCGAGCCCGAGGATCAAACCGCTGGACAGTTCCTTGACGGTTCCCGTGGCGTAGTCCTTCCCCGTCGAGGGGTCGATCTGGTAGTCGGTGTACCGGGTGGTGTTCGTGTTCTGGAACGAGATCTTCTCCCCCGAGAGGCCGTTGAGGGTGGTGTCGGCCACCACCTTGGCGTTGTTCTCGGTGAGCGCGGCGCTCAGGTTCATGCCGAACCCGATGCCGAAGTTGCCCACCACGTCAAAGTTGAACCCCAGAAGTTTTCCCATGTTTCCCACAAACGCCGCGCCTCCGTCGTTGGACTGAAGGGTGTAATTGGTTTCTAGATTCAAACCTTTGCCCTCGTCGAACTGCAAGACGAGGATTTCGTAGCGCAGCAGAGGCCGAGGCTGGTCGATGGACTTGAGGTCAAGGCGGAACGCCTTCAATTGGCTCTCCGAACCTTTGAAGAACACCAGCGAGGGGTCGTTCGTCTTCACGAGGTTGGCCTCGGTCACCGAAGGCGGGAGTTTGGCAAACAAGTCGTCGGCCTTGAGGTAGTGGAGTTTCACAGGGGTGATGCCCAAAGGACGGTCCACCAACTGGCGGAAGGCTTCCAACCCGGGCCGTTTTCCCTCGGGCAAGGAAATGAGAATCCCTGTCTTGGAGGGGAGGGCCAGGGGGGTGAACCCCGCGTATTCCGCCGGGAGCAGCGGGAGGAACTCGTCGGATTTCAGAAACTGCAGGTCGACCCGGATCGTCGAGGAGCCCAGGGACGGCCTGTCCACCATCTTGAAGAAGTCCCAGATCGGTTGGATCTCTTCGGTGCTTCCGGAAAGGATCAGCTTGTTCGCCTTGTCGTCGAGCCGGAACACCGTCCCCGCGTTCAGTGAAGGCGGCAAGAGCCTCAGAAAATCCGCGGATGAAATGAACTCGAAGGGAAGAATGAGGTTCGTGAGGTACTTCTTCATCAGGTCGCGGCGTTGCACCTCGTAGATCGTGTAGGTGTCGCCGGCCACCGAGAAGTCTCCGTTCCCCTGGAGGAGCAGCGCCTTCAAGGCCTCGTCGAAGCTCAAGTTCTTGAGGTTTAGGTTGTCGATGACCAGGTCACGGTCCAGGAGCAGCACCACCTGTTTCCCCGCCTTCGTGAACAGTTGGTAGAGCAGGTCCTTGAACCGGCCTTTGTCGACCTTCCAGGAGTAGCGGCCGCCGTCGACCAACAGCCCGGTCCCATCCAGGCTCGCCGACGGTCCGGCGCCGTCCCGGGGCCGCATCCTCAGGTAGAAGTACTTGTCTTGGTTTTCAAGCTTGAAGTCGGGGTACTTGGCGATCAGGATGGTCAGGATGTCTTCCACCTTGGCCTGGCGGACGTTGATGGTGGTCGGCTCGGCGGGAAGGTTGTCGTAGAGGATGGTCTTGCCGATCAGGGTCGAGAGCGCCTTGATCACGGCCCGGAGCGGAACGTCGAAGGCCGAAAGGTCGAGGGTGGTGTCGGGGTTTTGGCTCAGCGTGATCTTGGAGATGTAGTAGACGCCGTTCTTGACGATCGAGGAAAGGTGGAAGGAATCCAGGAACACCCTCAGCGCCTGGTCGAACTCCATGTTCGCAAACACGTAGCTGGCCTTGCCGTCCACCGTCTCGTCGGGGACGATGCTCACCTTGTTCAGTTCGCCAAAGGTCAAAAGGATGTCCTTGAGGTCTTGGTTGCGGAACTCGAGGCTCTTGATCGGCTGGGCCGACAGGCTGCCACAGACCACCAGGGTGCCACAGACCAATAGGAGGAGGCCCAGCCACCGTTTCACGCGGCACCCCAGGCGCCCAACCCACCCAACGCCAGGAACGGGAGGAACGGCAGGGCCAACCGTGCGTTCCGGTGTCCCCGGATCGAGACCGCCGCAAACGCCATCGAGGCCAGGACGACGGAAAGACCCAGCGCGAGAAGAAAACTCCAGAACGGAAGCAGCCACGCCAGGGCCGCCATGTAGACCACGTCGGCCTCACCGAGGGTTCCCGGCAAGACCAAGAGGAGTAGCGCTCCCAGGGTCAGGACCCCCGCGGACAGCGCCGCCGCCGAAGGCCAGGTATCGGTGGTCCCCCAGGCCGCCAGGGCCCAACCGCCCAGGACCAAAAACAGCCAGGATTGGGTGACTTCCATCTTTTCGAGGTCTTGCCAGACCAAGGGCACAGAACCAAAGAGAAAAAACACCAACGGCCAAACATGGGTCAGGGACAAACCTGCGTGCCTCCCCAGGAAGAAGCCTATCCCGACTTTGGGTAAAATTCAATCAAAGCACATCGATCCCAACCAACTGCATAACAGAGTGGTGCCCGGAATTGGCTCCGCGCGCCTGGGGGCTCGGTGGTTGTCTCCCCTCACCAGCCGGGCGCATCGATCGAAGGGTCAAGCAAACCTCTTGGCACCGAGAACGCAAAGGACCACCAAGGTGGCCGCCCCCCACAGGGTCCAGGGAACGGGTTCCTGGAGCAGGAATCCGGCGAGCCACAACCCCAGGAAGGGCTGGAGAAGCTGCAACTGTCCGACACCGGCAATTCCCCCGGTCGCCAGCCCGCGATACCAGAAGATGAACCCTACCAGCATGCTGAACACCGAGACGTACGCCAGGGCCCCCCAGGCAGGGACTCCGATTCCATTCCAGGTGGCCGGCCAGGTAACCAGGGCCACGACCGTCATGACCGGCGAAGCCAGGATCAAGGCCCAGGAAATGACTTGCCATCCCCCGAGCCTCCGGGAGAGAACCGCGCCTTCGGCGTAGCCAAGTCCGCACACTAAGATGGCGGCAAACATCCATAGGTCACCGGCAAGCGAAGCGGAGGTGCCCTGGGACCAAGCAAACCCAACCACCAAAAGCCCTCCCGCGGTCGAGAAAAGCCAAAAACCGAGGGGGGGGCGCTCGCTCCCACGAAGAACACCGAAGGCAGCGGTTGCCAGCGGCAACAGTCCTAGAAAGACGATCGAGTGGGCCGAGGTGATCTGTTGGAGGGCCAACGCGGTCAGCAACGGAAAGCCCACGACCACACCCAGCGCCACGATGGCCAGGGGTACGAGGTCGGCGACCTGGGGGCCCTTTTGCCTTCGAAGGCTCAGGAGGATGGTGCCCAGGACCGCCGCAATCACGGCGCGGGCCGAGGTCAAAAACAAAGGAGAGAATCCCTCCAACGCGATTCTTGTCGCCGGCAAGGAACCGCTGAAGACAATCACCCCCAGAAGGCCGCTTCCCCATCCACTTTTTTTCCACCGCATCCTGTTCTCCTTCTGACCGGAACGGTAGGTCATAGGGGCTGGTGAAAGAAGGTTTGGATCGATACAATTTTTGAAAACTGTACTTGTAACAGTTTCAGTACACTTTTCCGAGAGGAGGTCGAGGCATGACCACCCGGACCAACGATCTGATGGAGGCGATCCATCGCAGATTCAACTCTGGTGCCCTCAGGGTAGGGGAACGGTTGCCCTCGATCCGGAGTTTTGCCGCATCGATGAAGGTGGCCCCCTCCACCGTGGTCGAGGCCTACGACCGTCTGGCCGCAGAAGGGTACATCCGGTCTCGGCCCGGCTCAGGGTTCTATGTGATCCGGGCCGCTGCCCAGCCCCCCCTGTTCGACCTCGTGCCCGTGGCTGACCGGGCCATCGATCCGTTGTGGGTTTCTCGTCTGTCCCTCGACGCCGACGCCACGACGTTGAAGCCTGGGTGCGGTTGGCTCCCTCCCGATTGGATGCCGACGACCGCGATCCGCAGATCCATCCGAAGGCTTACCTCGGCCGAAGACTCGATCCTCACCGCATATAGCAACACCCGGGGTTCCCAAGAACTCCGAAACCTTCTGGCCCGCCGGTTTTCCCAGGAAGGACTGGACATCGGTCCCGGACAGATCCTGCTCACGGGGTCGGGAACCCAAGCCATCGACCTGATTTGCCGCCTGCTCTTAAAGCCTGGCGACACCGTGTTGGTGGATGATCCCTGCTACTTCAACTTTCAAGCGTTGCTTCACGTCCACCGCGTCAAGATCGTCGGGGTCCCTTACACCCCCACCGGACCGGATCTCGCGCTTTTTGTCGAGGCTTTGTCCACCCATCGACCTCGACTCTACCTCACGAATTCGGCGCTCCACAATCCGACGGGAGCGACGATGACCCCCTCCGCGGCGCACCGAATTCTCAAAGCCGCAGCGTCCCACGACCTCACCATCGTCGAGGACGACATCTTTTCGGATTTCGAGCCCGAGCCTTCGGCACGCCTGGCCGTCCTGGATGGGCTTTCGCAGGTGATCCGGATCGGCAGTTTTTCCAAGACCCTTTCGGCGTCGTTTCGGTGCGGCTACATCGCCGCCCGGTCCGAGTGGATCGAAGCCTTGACCGACCTCCAAGTCGCCACGAACTTCGGCGGCACCAGCCCTCTGACCACCCAAATCATCGCCCATACGCTCGGGGACGGGAGTTATCAGAGGCACCTGGAAAGGCTCAGGCAGCGACTGACTCGTTCTCGCCACGAGGTCCAGGGGACCCTCGGGGCCTGCGGCATCTTCCCCTGGGTCGAGCCTCGGGGTGGATTCTACCTCTGGTGTCGTCTGCCCGAGGGCCGCGACGCGTCCGAGGTCGCCCGGGCCGCGTTCTCCGAAGGCATCGTCCTCGCTCCCGGGAATGTTTTCAGCGTCTCGCACGCCGCCCAAGAGTACCTGCGGTTCAACGTCGCCCATATGGGCGATCCCCGGGTCTATGGGTTCCTCTCTCGGGCCCTAGGCCATCCGTCTCCGTGTAAAACCCTGGCCCGATGACGAGGAAGGCTTCCCTGGTCTGCGGTCAGCTCGACCGGGACGGCCCGTCCTGGAACCGCAACGCCACGAAACCGAAGATGCTCCCCGACACGCCGCCGACGATGTGCGCGAAGTGGCTGATGTTGTCGTTCTTGAACGCGTCCAGCACTTCCTTGCCGAGGTAGAGACCCAACACCGCTAAAAAAGTGAGGGGAACGTCGCCGGCCTTGATGTTCGTGAAACTCATCAGCAAGACCATCAGCAGCACGATGCCGGAGGCGCCCACCAGGCCGGTCGGAAAGAAGACCACGTTCACGATGCCGGTGACCAACGCCGTGATCAGCGCCATGATGAGCAGGGTGGGGGTCTGGTACTTCTCCTCGAGGATGGGCCCGAGCAACACGATGAACATCATGTTCCCGTAGAGGTGTTCCCAGTCGGCGTGACCCAAGGGGTAACTGATCAGCCGCAGGTACGAGACAGGGTCGTTCCCGTGAAAGCTGTTCTGACCACCGACGGTGAACCAGTCGCGGATCAGGTTGTGGTCGAGGTACTGGTTGGCGGCCAAAACGGCGACGCAGGCCAGGGCGAAGGTAAGCGTGAACGGAGCGTTGTAGCGAATGCGCATGGCTCCTCCTGCTGTGCAATCTACCGGGGAAATTGACAAGAATCCAGGGGTCTGTATAGTAGAGCTTTGGGAGGGCCGATGCTCGCGTTTTCGATCGTCTACGGCATCGCGTTTTGGCTGGTCATCAGCCTCTACATGGCGGCCTTCGTCCCCCTGGTGATCTTGAAAGCCCTGGGCTTGGAACGCGAAGCCCACCACTACCTCGGCGCCATTAGCCGGATCATCGCCAAATTCCTGCTGTTTTCGACCGGCACCACCTTGTACATCGAAGGGCGGTCCAACATTCCTCGGGGAAAACCCTACTGCTACATCGGCAACCACCAGGCCTACGCCGACATCCTCACCATGATGGCCGCCACCCCCGAGGCTGTGGGCTTCATCGCGAAAGACTCGTTGAAGCGGGTTCCCATCATCCGCACGTGGATGCTGTTGATGGGCTGTTACTTCCTCAAACGTGACAGCCTGCGCGACGGTATGCGGGCCATCCTCTACGGCGCCGACCGGGTCAAGAAGGGTTACCCCATGGTCATCTTTCCCGAGGGGACCCGGAGCAAGGGGCCCAAGATGCTGCCGTTCCACAAGGGCGGCGTCAAACTGGCCACGAAGTCAAAGGCCGTGGCGGTTCCTGTTTCCATCTACGGTTCCTACCGTGTCCTCGAGCAGAAGGGGCACCCGAACCCCACCTGGATCGGAGTGAAATTTCACCCTCCTGTCGACACCACGGGCCTGTCGAGTGCTGAGGAAGACTCGCTTCCGGACCGTCTGTGGACGACGATTCAGAACGGAGTCCACGACCTCCAAAAAATCAGCCCCCAAAGGTAACCCATGGCCAAAGACGATCTTCCCGCAGTGTACGACGAAAGCACGATCAAGACGCTCAGCTCGCTGGAGCACATCCGTCTGCGCTCGGGCATGTACATCGGCCGGCTCGGCGACGGTTCAAACCTCGACGACGGCGTCTACATCCTGCTCAAGGAAGTGGTCGACAACTCGGTCGACGAGTACATCATGGGGTTCGGCAAGCGGATCGACATCACGCTCGAGGGCGAGAAGGCCAGCATCCGCGACTTCGGCCGGGGCATCCCGCTGGGGAAGGTGGTCGCCGCTGTTTCGATCATCAACACGGGAGCCAAGTACAACGACGACGTGTTCCAGTTCTCGGTGGGCCTGAACGGGGTCGGTACCAAGGCCGTGAACGCCCTTTCGAGCCACTTCCTGGTCCGGTCCCACCGCGAGGGCGAATTCTTCCAGGCCACCTTCAGCCAGGGCAAGCTCCTCTTGGAGGAATCGGGAAAGACCGACGAGCCCAACGGAACCTACGTCGAGTTCATCCCCGACCGGGCCATCTTCGGCGAGTTCAAGTTCAACCCCGAGTTCATCCAGCAGCGGATGTGGAACTACGCCTGCCTCAATTCCGGGCTGAAACTCTACTTCAACAAGGAAAAGTTCGAGGCCAAGAACGGCCTGCTCGACCTGTTGGGGGCCGAGATCGGCGACAAGATGGCGTACCCGATCACCTGGTACAAGGGCCAGCACATCGAGTTCGCGTTCACCCACACCGAAAGCTACGGCGAAACCTACTTCAGCTTCGTGAACGGCCAGTACACCTCCGACGGCGGCACCCACCTCTCGGCGTTTCGCGAGGCCCAACTGAAGGGCATCAACGACTTCTTCAAGGAAACTTACAACGGCCTCGACGTCCGGGAGGGAATCGCCGGTGCCGTCGCCGTGAAGATCAAGAACCCGATCTTCGAGAGCCAGACGAAAAACAAGCTCGGCAACACCGACATCCGGGCCTGGATCCTCCAGGAGGTTCGGGAGGCCATCGTCGACTTCCTCCACAAGAACCCCGAGTCGGCCCGGATCCTCAAGGACAGGATCATCTCGAACGAGAAGTTGCGGAAGGAACTGAACTCGGTCAAGAAAGAGGCCCAGGCTGCGGCCAAGAAGATCGCGCTGAACATCCCGAAATTGAAGGACTGCAAATTCCACCTCGAGGACGGCGAAAAGGGCGAAGGGTCGATGATCTTCCTCACCGAAGGCCAGTCGGCCGCCGGGTCGATGGTCACCTGCCGCAACGTGTACCTCCAGGCCATCTACGCCCTTCGCGGCAAACCCGAGAACCTCCACGGCAAGAAGCGCACCGAGATCTACAAGAACGAGGAACTCTACAACCTGATGATGGCCCTCGGCATCGAAAACGACGTCGAAGCGCTGCGGTACGGCAAGATCGTCATCGCCACCGACGCCGACACCGACGGGTTCCACATCCGCAATCTGTTGATGAGCTTCTTCTTGAACTTCTTCGAGGAGCTGGTCGTCTCGGGCCGGGTGTTCATCCTCGAGACCCCATTGTTCCGGGTGAGGAACAAGAAGACCACCCGGTACTGCTACAGCGCCAAGGAACGCGACGCCGCGACCGTGGAACTTTCCGGCTCCGAGGTGACGCGGTTCAAGGGCCTGGGCGAAATCAGCCCGAGCGAGTTTGGCCAGTTCATCGGCACCGACATCCGTCTGGTCGACGTCAACATCAAGACCATCAAGACCATCGGCGAGACCCTGGACTTCTACATGGGCAAAAACACGCCGACCCGGCGGCAATTCATCATGGAAAACCTGATCTAGCAGACGGCTACGGAGCGGCGCGGCTCGGTGCCAGAACGACGTGGAAAATCACGAAGTGGTCCTTGTTGGCGTAGTTCAGGCAAACAAGAAGCGTCAGATCGGATTCTTTGAACGGAGCGACGCTCCAGGAGTCCATCGGCGAAGGGGAAACGTTTTCGGCTGGGTAGACCGCCCGGGCGACCGTTTCCCCGGGGGCGATCGTCTGGGGCGGGATCTGCTGGCCCAGGTCGATGTACCGAAGACGGGATAGAAAAACGTCCTTCTTGTTGAGGGAACACTTGTCCCAGACGATCCGCATCGTTTTGTTCGTGTTGTTCTTCACCGAAAGATCGAGGCCGGTGGGACCGTCGTACAAGAAGCTTTCGAGGGATTCCAACCCTGTGATCTCGGCTTGGTAGTCCTTGGAGGCGCCATCGACGACCGTGGCGGTGAAGGTCAGAGCCCGGTGGGACCCCTGAAAGGTCGAACATCCCTCCAGCGTGAAGCAGCAAAACAGAAGCAGCAAGGCGTTCTTCATCTGGTTACCATACCATCAAATCGCAAAGGTACCTTCGGGTAAATCAGTTCGGCCCGGGAGACCTGGCGATTTTCTCGGACGATCTGGTCCTGAAACTCCTTCCACGAGTCCACCGTTGCGTGGGGCTGGGACCGAAGGAACTGGTACAGGGTCCAGACGGACTCGCCCGGCCGCGGATACCAAAGGCTTCCCTGGGGTTCGTTCCGGATGTCCAGGCCTCCGGCAGGTGGAGCCGCTTCGACCACAGGAATCACCGTCCCGGGGTGGGAAGAAACCGGAACCGCAGGGTGCTCTTGTCCTGAAAAGAACCAGAGGGCCCCGACGAGGGCGAGGGCGACCGGGACCCCGAGGATCCACCAGTGCTTTCGCTTTTTCCTCGCGGAGGCGGGCGGGGCCGGTTCGGCCCCCGAGTGCGGCGGCTCAGCGTCGAGACCCTTCAAAAGGGTCTCCCACCCGGGGCGTTCCTGGTTGAATTCGATCACGAAGGTCGTTTCCTCCTCCGGGGCGCCGGCGGAATTTCGGGGCGCCTGTCCCCGAGGTGCACCCCGGGACTCGGGAACGAGGGCCGATGGGATCCCCTGCGCAACCTGTTCTGGGGCGGAGACTGTCGACGCCGGACCGGAAACGTTAGGAGGCGACCCGGATCTGGCTCCCTCAGGGAAGGGGAACGGGGCTCGGGACGGGGTCTTCCCCACAGGGGTAGCGGGAAAGCCGGGGGCGGTCGGCCCCGGTGGCCCGGTTTGAGGCTGCGGCCAGGAACCCCACGAAGACCCGATCGGCGAACGGGCTGGGGAAACCAGGGGCTCGGCCTTCGTGCCTGGCTGGGGCGGAGGGACCGGATTCCATGAAAATCCGTAAGATTTCTGCGAGACGGTCGGCGCCTGGGACCCGGGTTGCGTGGGTCTGGGTTCCCCGGGGGCCAGCGCAAACGAGGGGAACTGCTCCGACAACACGTTTTCCCGCTTGAGCTCCACCTCCTGGATCACTTCCCGAAGGTCCACCATGGCCCGCCCCACGGCCTGGTTCAGGGTTTCGGGCAACGGGGAATCGATCCTCGACAACAGCAGGTACAGCATGGCCTTGTTCTGCTGGTTAAGGTCCCGACGGCACAACAGCAGGGTCATGTACAGCACGATCTGGGGTGCGTCGTAACTCGAAGAGAACTGCTGGATCTTCATGGCCTGGAGGAGGGCTCGCTGGTAGGTCAGGTAGGCCCTGTCGGTGATCGCTGCGGCCACCTCCGAGGGAAGGGGATGCCCCTTGCGAAAGAACTGGCGGACAAGGAAATCGCCGTCCTTGGCGTCGATTCCACCCTCCAAATGCTGGAAGAGCAGGCCTGCCAATTCCGCGCTGTCCAGCGGTCCATCCCGCAAAACGCAAAGGGACAAGACCTTATCCGAAGAGGCCGAGGGGCCTGGGAGCCCTTCCTGAACGACGGCTCGACAGGCCTGGCCCTCTTCGCCGGGCGAAGCGCAGGCTTCCCGGAGGACCTGGATTTGCTCCTCTGCCTGGACCACCCATCCGTGTAGCCTGACCAGTTGGAGCGCCCTCTTGTACCCGTCCTGGAACTCGGAAAGCCTCATACCCGCATTTTCTCCTTCCTCCATGCTTTCCTCTCGCCTATACTAAAAGCATGGACTATGTGCTGGTCGTTTTCGTCGGCGTCATCGGGGTTCTGCTGGTCGCCATTCTCCTCGAGCTCCGGACCCTGCGGGGGGCCCTGGGGAAGTGGTCGGTCGGTCGAGGGTTTCCCGAAGCCAAGGCCAAGGAAGGAAGCCAAACCGTCACGGTGAACGTCGGAGCCCTCGTGAGTCCCGAGAAGACCTCGGTGACGGCCCCCGTGGTCGAAGAAACCATCGAGGCAGAAGACGAATCCGAAACCGAGCCGCCACCGACCCCGGTCAAACAGGCGCCCCGGTCCGAAAGTTCGTTCTCCAGAACGGCTTCGGGTGGACTGGGAATCGTCAAATGTCCCCAGTGTAGCGCCGAAAACACCTCGTTCAGGTCGGAATGCTTCCGCTGCGGCAAGGCGCTTCGCTAACGCGATTTCCCTGTCAGTTTGCCCCAAAGCCTTCGAAAGAACTCGACCAAGGGGCCCCAAGCCGAACGCTGGGGCGACGCTTCTGCGATGGAGGAAGGTTCCTGAACCGAGCCTTCGTTCACGGGAAGCAGTTCTCCTAACGGGTGGACCTCGTCGGGGTCGGCCGGATTTTCCCTCGTCTCGTCGATGAAGGCCGAAGCGGGCAGCGAGGGTTCCCCCGATGGAGCCTCGGCGGGGAACGAACTCCATTCCAGGGACTGCCTCGTCTTGGAATTCATATACTCCTCGACGACTTGGATGAAATAGGCGTTTCGGTCGGCCTGGGCTCCCCCCTCAACCTCGGCGGTTTCCGCAGACCGGGTTCCATACACCGCGTGAGGCGACCAACTCGGTCCCCCGGAGGGCGGAGGATCCTTGCCCCTGCTGATCCCATCCAGGTAGGCGCGGGCGTCGATTTCCCCGTGCACCTTGAACGTATACCGTCGGATGGCGGCCATCACCGCTTCGATGATCGCTTCGGCGGATTGGACGCGGTTCATGGTCCGGATCTTCATCAGGAGGACGACGAGACGACGGACTTCCCGGGGAACTCCCTTGGCTTTCAACACGGTTTCGGCCTGCTTGACCGGCATCGGACGGTGTTCCGGGCCCCCGATCTTCTCGGGAAGCTCGCCGGTCAACAGGCGGAACAGGATGACCCCGACGCTGTAGAGGTCGGATTGGAAGTCCGCGGTCTTGTCGGGCCCCTGCCGGACCTCGGGGGCCAAGTACGCCACCACCGACTGGTAGCCTTGCTCGGTGGTCAAAAAGGCCTCACCCATGACGAATTGAAACCCGAAACAGGCGATCCGGATGCGGCTCTGGAACGGAAGGTGCGGCGCGATCCAAACCGTTTGGGGATTGATCAGGTTCTGACTCAGGCCGCGACGGTGAAGGTAGACCAGCGCCGACAAGATCTCGTAGACGATCGAAAGGCACTCTCCCAAGGGAAAGGATTCCTTAGTGGCCAGATAGTCGGCGAGCCTGAAACCCGGAACGCGCTCGGTGATGATGAAGACGCGGCCCTGGTAGGTGTCGCTTTCAAAGACGTTCACCAGATTCGCGTGTTGGAGGTTGTAGGTTTCCCGGACGTACCGCTCAAGACTCTCGATGGATGGCTTTTGAAAATCGGCCACGGGGTTCTTGAAGAAGAAACCGTAGAGCTCCAAAGCCGAGAAAATCGGTTTCACTTCCCAGATTTCGGCGAACAGGTCCTCGCCGAGTTTTTCACGGACCGTGTAGTACCCGTTTAAGTCTTTGCCTTTGAAGTCCATGGGTTCAACTATGGGGTATGAAACCGAAAATTTCCACCCTGTCGGGAACAGGCTCGACATTAACCTTTACTTTTCGCATGCCGATACTATAGTGGGATTGGGTGACGCCCAGGCAAAGGAACGAGAACCCATGAAGAAGATGTTGAAATTGATGTCGGAAGAGGAACTGCTGGTCAAGGAAAACCTCAGCCTGGTCTCCTCGGGTCTGTTCAATTGCCAGAACGCCGAACAAGTGGACCTTGCCGTCAGTTTTTCCAAGTACTTGAGTAGCATTGGTTTGACTCGAACCAATTTCCCTCTTTTTCTCCGGCTGATCGCCACGAACAACCCGTGGGTCATCGATGCCTTAGTGGGGCGGAGGGTCTCCCACCTTCTGTTCGCGTCGATTCCGCCTTCGGACTATTCCATCAAAATGGCCTTCGAAGTCCTTTCCTTCTTTCACCCCGACATCCTGTATTCCAAGGCCCTGGAATCCGTGTTGGGCATCATCGAAACTGCCTATTACGACCCCGACGACGGCTTCGAAATCTACCCGCTGCGGCTCGCCGATTTGAACACCATCGGAAAATACCTGGACAAAAAGAAAGACCAATACGAAGTCAACAATTCCCTGATCCTGAAGATTCTTGACCGCTTGAGCGGCATCGGCGACTACAACAAAAGCCAACCCAAAACCATCCTGTCGAGGCACGCCTTCGGCATCCGGTTCGCCTACTTCGACACCCAAAAGGAACTGGAGGACGTCATTCCGCAGGTTCTTCTTTTCCACCAGACCAGAAACGAAAGGTCCGTCGAACCCAGTCCCCCGGAGGAGTCGCGGCCGAGGTCAAGAAAGAGTAAGGAAGAATCATGAGCACAGCGAGCGCGCCCGAGTTGGCTCAGCTGGAACGAGTCCACCAGCTGATCAATTCTTTCCCCCACCGCACGCGAACTCGGGACGGCGGCCCCGGCGGGCTGGTGGAATTTCCCGACTCCGTGGTCCCCTTGGTGGTCGGTGACCTGCACAGCAGCCTGACCAACCTGAAACTCATCCTCGAGCACGAAGGAAACCTGAAGGCCATGGACCGGGGAGAACGAATTCTGGTCCTCATCGGAGACACCGTCCACAACGACGTGAGCGGCATGATGCGAGAAATGGATTCCTCGGTGGCCATCCTGGAGTACATCGTCGCCTTGATCGAGCAATACCCCAACAGCGTGGTCTACATCCGCGGCAACCACGATACCTTCGACGAACGGCTGACCAAGAGCGGAATCTTTCAGGGCAAGGAGTTCAAGAACACCTTGATCGCTCGGAAGGGAGAGGCCTACTTCCAAGAGGTGGACCGCATTTTCGACGACCTTCCGATGTTCATCACGGGGAAAGGCTACGCGATCACCCACGCCGGACCCGTCCGCGGCGGGGCCTCCAGGGAACAACTGATCCACATCAAAGAATGGCCGAACATGTACCATCAGCTCATGTGGAACCGGATCAACGAGTTCCGCGGGAATCCCAGCATGAAGGAATACGACGGCCGGGACATCCAGGCGACCCTTGCGAAACTCAACCTCCCGGCCGATACTGAATTCATCGTCGGTCACAACCCGCTTTGGGGCACCGGGGCCAAATCCGGGGTCTGGATGGACGTCATCGGCGTGGGACACCACCACATCATCTATTCCGGCGCGGGAAGCAAGGCTCCGTACTTTCTCTTTCAAGAAGGGAAGCTGGTGACGAAATTCGCGGTATCCGACGTGGAACAGCCTCAGGACAAGGGAGATGACCCATGGAAGAAGCGATGAAACGTCTGGCGGAAAAGGTTCACGACGAGAGCTTGATTGCCTATTACTATTTGAACCGTTCCGTCGACGAGGTCGTGGACCTGCTGGAATCGCTGGAATTCAGCAGAAACTCCAAGGCCTACGACATCCCCTTCAACGCCGCGGTCAAGGGCTACCTTGGGGCCACCGATTCCCAGGGTCAATCTTGGATCGTAAAGCCGCTGGCCACCGAAAGGGACGTCTTTTACCACCGGGTCACGGAAATTGTCTACCTCTTGGATTTTCAGATGGCCACGCTCTCGGCGCCGACGAAAGTCTTGACCATCGACGGCAAGAAATACCGCGGGGCCAAGACCGTCGAGAAGGCCATCCAGATCTCGAGCTACGATTATTTGAAACAACCGTTCCTCAACATCCTCATGAGTGACCTGGTCAACCGATGGTTGCATTTCGATGAGGATAGAAACCCCAACAATTACATGGTTGTGACGAATTCCAAGGCCGAACCCCTGGTGGTCGCCATCGATTTCGACAAGTCCGACTTGGAAAGTGAAGCCCTGAAGATCGTCGGGACCGACGACAAATTCGGATGGATCCGCCATGAAAAAAACAGATATTTGACGATGCTGAAGCCCGAGAATTTCGAGCACGCGTCCATCGACGTTTTTGAGACGAGGCTGACTTCCATGATGGCCATCGACATGGGAAAAATGCAATCCATCATGCAGCGTCTGTTCACGGGGTACACTTCCGATCCCGCCGGAAAGGCAAAGTTATTGGCCGACAACCTGGAAACCAGACGCCAATACCTCGACAAATACTTCAGGACCTGGATCAAAGTCGTCGACCAAGTCGCCCTTCAAAAGGAAAACGACGATTACGGTAGCATGGGAAAGACCTTCATGAAGATGTACCAGAATAAGAAATAGCGTGTCCCGTTCCCCCAAAGAAAAACCGTTCCCAGCGGAACGGTTTTTCTTTTGAAAGCAACGTTCAGTCCGCCGGACTGACTTCGGATTGGGTGTAATCTGCCTTGGTCAGAAGCAGTTCGGGAATGGCCTCGTCCAAGGTCTTTTCCAGGTCAAGGAACTTGCCGCGGATGTTGTTGGCCTGGGTGGCCACATCGAGGGTTTCCTTGTCTTTGACTTCCTTGCCAGGCTCGATGAGCGAGGCGATCTTGTCGAGGATGGAAAGGATGACCCTGTTCACAGAATCCCGCTGATCTTTTTCCTTGTCCAGATGTTTTCCCAAGTTGTTGATTTCAGGAATGCTGATCTTGTACATTCGATACCCTTCCACGGGGTTGTCGTACGCCAATTTCAAGATGCCGAAAATGATCTGCAGACCCTTGGGATAGACACCGCCAGGTTGCCAAAAGGTGAGCATCCGAAGGCACTCACCGATCATGAACGAATTGAGTTGCACGGGTTTGAAATAACTCTCGGGCACCTGGTCGCCCAAAAGCGTATTGATCACCCATTGGTTTCCGGTTTCAATCAATTCAAAGAAAACAGGGTAGTTGTCAGAATTCAGGGTGACCTTTTTGGCCATGAAGGCAGCGTATCGAACCGCTGCGCTGACGCCTAGCTTGTCCTTGCAGGAGATGATCTCCTTCAGAAAGGAAAGCTCCAGCGCGTCGATTTCCTCTTGAGGCCAACCGAGTTTCATCCGTTCTTGTGCTTTGTTCGGGATCGCCATCGGATTCTCCTCCTCAGGCAAGGCCGTCACCAGTTCCGCGACGGCCTTGCTTTGTTATTTCTCGACTCAGGACAAGGGGACTTGCTTCCGAGGTTCCACATCCAATTCCATGTTCGGTTCCTGCCGGAGCAGGACGTCGGGAATCACTTCCACCAACTTCTTGGCGGAGTCGAAGAAGTAGTTTCTGATGTTGTGACTGTGGACCGCGAGGTCCTCCATGTCTTCGTCCACGTTCAGCCCTTCCAACTCGCTCATTTTGTCCAAAATGTCGAGGATGCTGCGGTTCAGCAGGTCATCCTGACCCTTTTCCTCCACCAAATGCTTGCCCAGGCTGTTGATGTCCGCAATGGTCGGCGGATAGATCTTGTAGCCGTCCAGCGGCGAATTGTAGGTGGCCTGGAACACCCCCAGGATGATTCCCAAGGTCTTGGGATAGATCTCTCCCTTGAGGTATTTGGCCAAAATGCTAAAACAGGTTGCCACGATGAAATAGTTTGGTTGGATGGAGCTCATGAACAGGAAGGGGTCCCTGGTTCCCAGAAGCGAGTCGATCACGTGGTGGTTCCGCGTGGTCAAAACCTTCAGGAAGATGGGGTAGTTTCCGTTCGTGATACCGACGGAATTGAGAAACCGGGCGTAGGTTGCGGCGGCCTCGACGGCTTCTTCGGTCCGACAGCCCATGATTCCTCGGAGAAGATTGTACTCAATCTGGGCAATCTGAGTATTGGTCCAAGCTTCTTTCTTTTCATAAAGTTCGATCATATGTTTCCTCCTTCTCCTCAGTCCGTAAACAATTGGGCAGGGCTGGTTTCTTTGGCAACGTAGTCAGATTTGACCAGCAAGACCTGGGGAATCACGTCTTCCATCTTCTTGCGCTTGTCGAAGAAGAAGGTCCGGATGCTGTTGGACTGCCGGGCCATCTGCTCGATGTCGTTGTCGTTCGTGGTTCCCGCCATCGATCCGAAGCGATCGAGGATTTCGAGGATGAAGCGGTTGTTCGCCTCTTCTTGTCCTGTTTCCTTGTTCAAATGCTTGGCCAGGTTGTTGACGTCGTTGATGCTGACTTTGTAGATCTTGACGCCGTCTTTGGGAGAGGCGTAAGCGGCCTGCAAAACACCCAAAACGATGGCCAGAGTCTTCGGGTAGATGCCACCGGGGTGCCAATTGGTCAACAGCTTGAACGCCTGCATGATCAGGTAATTGTTGGGAGGAATGGGACTCAAAAGAAGAAACGGATCCTTCTTTCCCAACATGGCATCGATGACCCAATGGTTTTCGACTTCCAACAATTTCAGAAATAGTGGGTAATTGTCGCTGGAAAGTCCGGACAGATGCAAAAAATTGGCGTAGCTGATCGAAGCTTCCACCGATTCAATGGTCCGGCAACCAATCATGTTCTCGATGATCTGGATCTCGGTCTCCATGATTGATTCGCGGGACCATTGCTCCTCAACGACTCTTTCGGTCTTCTTATCCATAGGTTCCTCCTTATAAGAATTTCTGGACAGGGCCCGATGGATTCTTTCCAGCGGATCTAGGAAAAACTCTCGTTCATCGAACTTCCCCTGTCAAATCCTCTTTTTGCGAACCTGTTGAATCTTCCCCAGCGAGGGTGTAAGTTCCGAAGGGAGAATTCTTGCCCATGGCCTACGTTCAAAAGCTTTTCAACGACAACTTCCTCGAATATGCCAGCTACGTCATCAAGGAGAGGGCCATTCCCCACCTCGACGACGGGCTCAAACCCGTTCAGCGGCGCATCCTCCATTCCCTGATCGAGATGGACGACGGAAAATTCCACAAGGTGGCCAACGTCGTGGGCCAGACGATGCGCTACCATCCCCACGGTGACGCCTCGATCTACGAGGCCTTGGTCAACCTGGGCCAAAAAGACCTGTTCATCGACAGGCAGGGCAACTTCGGCAACATCTTTACCGGGGACGAAGCGGCCGCCGGCCGGTACATCGAGTGCCGGCTTCTCCCGGTGGCCAAGGAAGTGCTGTTCAACCCCGAGATCACCGAGTACGTGGAAAGCTACGACGGCCGCAACCGGGAACCCGTCACGTTTCCCGCGAAGCTCCCGGTGGTCCTGCTCCAGGGCATCGAAGGGATCGCGGTCGGAATGGCCACGAAGATCATGCCCCACAACGTCGGTGAGGTGATCCGCGCGCTGATGGCCTGCCTCCGCGGAGAACCGTTCCAGCTGTTTCCGGATTTTCCCACCGGGGGTTTGATGGACGCGGCCCTCTACGCCGACGGAATCGGCAGCGTTTTGGTCCGGGCCAAGCTCGACACCTCCGACGAGAAGCGCATCGTCGTCCGGGAACTGCCCTACGGAGCCACCACGGCCAGTCTGATCGCCAGCATCGAGAACGCCGCCAAGAAGGGCAAACTCAAGATCGCCGGGTTGTCTGACTTCACCACCGACCAGGTCGAGATCGAGATCAAACTGCCCCGGGGCGTCTACACCCACGAAATTGTCGAAGCCCTCTACGCCTTCACCGATTGCCAGATCAACCATTCGGTGAACCTGCTGGTCATCCATGAGAACCTTCCGGTCATCATGACGGTCACCCAGGTGATCGAATACCACGCCAAGAACCTTGTCGCGATTCTGAAGAAGGAATTGGAGCTCGAACAGCGCAAGCTCACCGAGAAACTCCATCTGCGGACGCTGGAGCGGATCTTCATCGAGGAACGGCTCTACAAGCGCATGGAGGAAATGAAGACCCACGAGGCCGTCTACGAGGCCGTCATGACAGGGTTCCAGCCCTTTGCCAAAGAGTTGATCCGCCCCGTGACCGACGACGACATCAAGCACCTGCTCGAGATTCCGATTCGGCGCATCTCGCTCTACGACATCAACAAGAACCGCCAGGAAGTCGAGGCCATCAACGCCCGACTCAAGGAAATCAAGCATCACCTGGCACACCTGACCGAATACGCCCTGGCGTTCCTCGAGGACGTGCTCAAGCGTCCGGTGGCCCAGGCTCCGCGGCTGACCAAGCCGACGAGTTTCAAGAAACTCGCCGCCAAGGATGTGATGATCCGGGACAAGAAACTGCGGTACGACAAGGCCACCGGCTACCTGGGTTGGGGATTGGCCACCGGCGAGGTGCAACTCGAGGTGTCGGAACTCGACAAGGTTCTGCTCCTCCAAAAGGACCTCAAATACACGGTGATCCGGGTTCCCGAAAAGAAGTTCGTGGGCAAGACCATCGTGGGGATCTACGACGCCGACAAAGAAGAACTCGAGAAGGTCACCTTTTCGGTGCTGTACCGGGAGGGCGACACGGGGTCGATCTACCTCAAGCGGTTCCAGATCGAAGGCTACATCCTCGACAAGGACTACGAGATCCTTCCGGAGAAGGCCCAGTTTCTCAAGATGACCACCAAGGAAAATGTCAGCGTCCACCTCGACTACAAACAAAAACCCTTGCTTCGCGTTTTGGAAGAAACCTTCCCCGTGAGCAAGTACCTGGTCAAGGGAGTCAAGGCCCTCGGGGTCCGACTCACCACCAAGGAAACCAACGGCGCCAAATTCGTCAGGACGGGCGCCTCGGTCGTCGACGACGACCCCTCAGGAGAAGAATGATGTTTTTCCAACACAAGGATTGGCCCTGGCCCTTCGACAACGCGGTTCAGGCTTCGGTGTTCTGCGAACTCCTCGACCAGGAGGACATTCCCTACAAGACCGTCCGCCACGGGGAAGCGCTCTGGGGTTTTGCCGAACAGGTGAGCGAGGGCTGGGGTCACGTCGAGGTTCCCGAAGAATATCAGGAGAAGGTCGAGGAACTGTTCCAGGCGTTCTTGGTATCGGAAGCCGGCGACCCGGACGCGAGCTAGAGTGGAGTCCCACCTGTCATTTTTCAGTACGGATTTGAATTAGGAATGGGGCGCCGGAGTGAACAGGGTTGAACGATCCCGCAGGAACGCTGTGACGAGGACTGGTGAAACCCTGTTCGCTCCATAGCGGGGCCCCGTTCCCCCATCGATGAAGAAAAGAACCTCGTGGGACACCACACTAGAGTTTGAGGATCCAGTCCTGGGAGGCGAGGTTTTCGACGAAAAGCATCAGATCGTCCTCCGACATCGCCTTGGCGGTGACATAGCCCTGGATGGTCTTGCACCCCAGCCTGTAGAGTTCTTCGATTTGGTCGAGACGTTCCACGCCCTCGGCCACCAGGTGGAGGTTCAGCTCCTTGGCAATCGACACCAGCGACCGGATGATCGCCACGTCCTGGGGATTCTCAGGAAAACCACGGACGAACGACTGGTCGATCTTGATTTCATCGAGGGTGAATTTGTGCAGGTGGCTCAGCGACGAGTAGCCCGTACCGAAATCGTCGACCGAGATCTTCAGTCCGAGGCGCTTGAACTCGGTCAGGCTCTCGAGCGCGAGGAAGGGGTCCTCGAAGAGGCTGGTCTCGGTGACCTCGAGGACGAGTTTGGCCGCAAGGGTCGGGTCGTCGGAGGTGTGTTTTTCCAGGAGTTCCACCAGATCGGAGGACCGGAACTGCCTCGGCGAGATGTTGATGGCCACCGACACGTTTTCCAGGGGAGTCCCCACCCAGCGTTTGAGTCTGCGGACCACCTGATACAGGCTCCATTTGCCGATGGGCATGATCAAACCCGTCTCTTCGGCCACGGGAATGAACCGGGAAGGGGGGATGGCGCCCTTGGTCGGGTGGTTCCAGCGCATGAGCATTTCCACGCCGATGGATTCAACCCTGAACCCCCCCCAACCCGTATCGAGGGCCTTGAGCGTGAGTTTCGGTTGGAAGAAGAGTTCGAATTGCTGGCCGATCTCCCGCATGGCCGGGGCCTCGATGGCCTTGATGATGGCATTTTGGAGTTCCATCTTCTCGACCACCCGGTCCTCGAGATCGCCCCGGTAGAGCGCCACCGGCTGTTTCTGCTCTTGGGCGAACCCCAGGGCTACGTCGGCGTAGTGGAGCAAGACCGACTTTTCGGTTCCGTCGAGGGGATACTGGCTCACCCCCGTGTGGCTTCCCAGCATCAGGTTGAACCCTGAAAACAGGTGGGGCTCGGAGATCCTGGCTCCGACAGTCTTCATCAGAACCCGCAACTCTCCGGTCGTCTCAAAGGGGCGAATCAGCAGGAATTCGTTGTCGCGAGTATGGTAGAGCCAGCCGTTTTCCCCGGCGAGGTCCCGAAGCCTTTCGCTGATCTGGTAGAGGATCCATTCCCCGACGCTGGCCTTCAGGGTCCTTTTGATCATTTCAAATTTGGAATCGAGCTGGATCAGAAGGATGGCGATCTTTTGTTCGGGCTGAGTCCTCCACTTCTCCAGGAGCACCGGAACGTCTTGGTCCATCCGGTAGTGGGTGGGCAGTCCGGAAACCGGATGGAGGTTCAAACGACGTTCCACTTCCTGGTGCCGTTGGGCCTGCCGCTCGAGTTGTTGGGTCAGCTTAAGGTTTCGTTCCTTGAGAAGAACAACCTCGTTTTCCAGGAGGAGAACAGTCTTCTGAAATTGTTCGTTTTGGTCGGTCTCGCTCATGACGTAAGCAATATTAACCGGGTGCCCACCGGGGGTCAACCAGGGCTTTTTCCGAAAAGTGACCTTCCCGTGCCCAATGGATCAATTCCTCGGAAGGGACTAAACGCCACGGGGCCAAATCCAGGTCACGGGCCAACTTCTCCCGGCGTTTCCAGATCGTTTCCAACCGCTCCCCTTGGTCGGGAAGGAGAATTCCTGCACCCTTAAGCTTTTTCCACGGCTCCGGAAAATCTTTAAAAACATACTCTTCCGCCGCGGCCATCCGGGCCCGGAAGGGTTCCCGCTTTTTCTTTTCGTCGAGGAGAGGGTCGATTTTGTCGGCCAGGTCGAGGAGGAACAGGACATCCTGGGCCGCGTAGGCCCGCTGGTCCCCCGAAAGGGGTCGGGTACTCCAGTCACTGATCTGCAAGGCTTCGGCCTTCTCGATCTTCCTGCCGAGGAACGTCTGGACCAGCATCGGGAGGGAAGGTCGGGGGGTAATGGCCAGGCAAGCGGCGTCGAAGAGGTCCCAGAGGCCCTTGAGGTGGACCCCCTGGCAGGTTTTGAGGACCCGAATGTCGTTCTGGGCCGCCCAGATCACCTTGGTGATCCCGGGATTTTCCAAAACTTCCTTCCAACCGGGCCAAGGCTCACCGGCCGAAGAGCCTTCCAGGGGATCGAGGAGGAAGACTCTCCCGTCGTCGAGGGCAATCTGGAACAGGCAGATCCTTCGTCCGTAGCGGTGAAGGTTGAAATCTCCCTCCAGGTCGAAGGCGAACCGGGAGGCGCCTTCGAGGTGGGGCCTCACCAGGGACCAAGGGGCGGGTTCGGGGGTGGTCATCGGGAAGATTCCATCAGCGGCCGAGGTGCTTCTTCAGAACCTGATAGGCTTCGTTGATCTTCTGAGACTGGGTGGTGGCCTGGCGGATCAAGGCCTCGTTTCCGGAATGCCGGTCGGGGTGATGTTTCTTCAAAAGCGTCCGGTGTGCCGCGTTGACCTCATCCCAGGTGGCCTGCGGGGTCAGACCCAGGACGAGGTAGGCTTGGGTCAAGGCAGGGTCGGAAGGTCGGGGAGGGGGCTGGTTCGTTGATTCCTGGCGCCGGTGTTCTTGGAACGTCCGGTTCCCCTGGCTGGCCGGTTTCTTGGGGGCGTCTCGGCCCGTCCTCAGGAATTCTTCGAGCTCGTCCTCGGCTTCCCTCTCAAGGGGGTCGGAGGAACGGTGGGGACCGGCCGGGGTCGAGCTGTCGATGCCGAACGAACGGATCAGCCGGCCCAGTCTGTCAAAAATAGGATCCATGGCAGTCTCCTCAGGTTCCGAAAAAGGCGCGGTGCACCGCAGCCACCGCAGCGTCGAGATCCCGGGCCTTCAACACCATGCTCAAGTTGATTTCAGAGGAACCCAGGGAGATCATTCTGACCGGCAGGTCGGGGATCGCCTCGAAGACCCGCGCCACGAGTCTGTTGTCTTTCCAGAGCTCCTGACCCACGAGGCACAGGATGGCGACGTTGGTTTCCACCTTCACGGAACCCAGTGCCTCGAGGTCGGATACCAACCCGGAGAGACTCCTCTTGTCTTCGACCGTCATGCTGACGGAGACTTCGCTAGTCGCGACCAGGTCGACGCTGATCTTGTGCCTGTCGAAGATCTCGAAGATCCGCCTGAGAAACCCGTAGGCGTTGAGCATCCGGCTTGAGTTCACGGTGATCAGGGTGGCGCCCTTCCGACCGGCGATGGCCCGTAACCCCTGGCCCGGTGCCTCTTTCCAGATCACCGTCCCCGGGTGGGAAGGGTTCTTCGTGTTCTTGACCAACACGGGGATGGATTTTTCCACGGCGGGTTGGATGGTGGCCGGGTGCACGACTTTGGCGCCGAAAAATGCAAGCTCCGCGGCCTCGGCGTAGGTGATCGCCGGAATCGAAAGGGCCGAAGGCACCTTCCGGGGGTCGGTGGTCATGATGCCGTCCACATCGGTCCAGATCTGAACCTCGGTGGCGTCTAGCGCGGCTCCGAAGATCGAGCTCGAGTAGTCGGAACCGCCCCGGCCCAGCACTGTGGTCACGCCCTTGTCGGTGGCCCCGATGAAGCCCTGGACGATGAGAAGCCGCCCCGCCGCGGGCTTGACCCCGTCGCGGATACGCTGGCGGGTCGCCGCTTGGAGCACCGCGGCCTCGCCGAAGGCGTCGTCGGTGACGACGAGTTTTCGGGCGTCGAGCAACACGGCGTCGATGCCCCGCTGGAGGCATCGGCACCACAGGATGGTGGTGCTGAGCAGTTCGCCCATGGCCAGAACCGCGTCGTGAACGCGGGGAGAGCATTCGTTGAGGAGGATCGAGCCTTTCACCAGGGCGCGCAAATCGGTGAACAAGGCCAGGAGCCTGAGCTTTCCTTCCTCGAGGACGGGGCCCTCGGCGACGGCTTGGAGAACGGTCCTGTGTTTGGTTTCAAGCTTTTCCACCAGCGCGTCCGTACCCGTATCCTGCCGATCGACGGCTTCCAACAGCGCCACCAAATCGTTAGTGACCCCGGCCATGGCCGAGCTGACCAGCAAGGGCGCTTGGGGGAGGAAGGGAACGGTGATGTCGAGGGCCTGGTTCATGGCTTGGGCGTCTTGGACCGAAGTCCCGCCGAATTTCAGCACGATCATGGGGTTCAAGCTACCGGAACCCCGGGGGTGGGTCAAGCCGGAACTCCCTTTCCATACAGGGGCGAAAGAGGTATCCTCTGCCCAGGAGATGCCATGGATGCCACAATTTCCGCCGCCGTCGACCAGGCGCTGGCCTACATCAAGACCCAGACCGCCGACGTCCCTTCGGTAGGCATCGTCTTGGGTTCGGGACTTTCAGGAATCGGAGACGCCTTTCCCGGAAAGGCCCTCGATTACCATACTATTCCCGGGTTTCCCCGGCCTACCGTGGCCGGCCACCGGGGTGTCTTGAAGGTCGGACCGAAGGCCGCCGTCTTCCTCGGTCGGTTCCATTTCTACGAGGGAAATTCCATGGCGACGGTTTTTCCCATCCTCCTGATGAAAAAGTGGGGAGTGAAGACCGTTGTCCTGACCAACGCCGCCGGCGGGGNGGATCCGAACTACGTTCCCGGCC
>JGI26470J50227_1000237_pt1 | contig 24965 bp, 30 predicted proteins | sample FreactTroBogLake_FD_50227 | JGI IMG/M metagenome (IMG submission 50227) | reverse complement strand
TTAAACTTCAGCTCTTTTTCGAGCTTGATGATACTGCTATCCCCAAAGCAATCAAGATAAAGGCAAAGCCATGATAGAGGTGCGGGGGTTCACCCAGCATACCGGCAGAAAATAGTGCAGTAAATAAAGGGATCAGATTTGCAAAGAAAGCGGCGACCGTCGGCCCTGCACCATTCACGCCAAGACCCCAACAACGGTAAGCAATCAACGATGGACCGATTGCAATAAAAAGGATCAGCAAAATACTCAAAGGCGTGAAGTGAATAAAAGCGTGTCCTGCCATCACCTCAACACTATCGAACAAAGCGGTCCATAAGAGGCCGGAGAAAACTTGCGCCATCAGAAACTCAGCCCAGGGCCACTGTCGCTCCGTACTATTACCAGGGCGACTGAGCATCCAGCTGTAAAGCGCCCATAAGATCGTCGCAAGCATGATCAACACATCGCCAATCACCACCTGAAGATTGAGCAAGATTGCCATCTCTCCCCGCGAAAGAACAAGCGCAACACCTAAGAGCGAAACCAGAGCGCCGAAGAGTTGTAATGGATTGGGTTGCGTTTGATACCAGAGTGCGCCAATAATTAACATCCAAATCGGCATACTGGCCCCAATCAATGTCACATTAATTGGGGTTGAGGTCTGCAAAGCCAAATACAGTAGAACGTTATAACTGCCGACTCCAAATAATCCCAAAAGCAGAAAACGTTTTTTGTTGGGCCACAAGGCACTCCCCGGCTTAAAGACTCTCCAACCCAGTGGCAACAAGATGAGTGCCGCAAGTGACCAACGCACTGCGCTGAGCGTAATCGGTGAAACACTGCCAACCAATAAACGGCCCGCTATAGCATTTCCAGCCCAAAGTGCGGTAGCGCTTACCAAATAGAAGATGGTGGATAAGGGAATCTGTGACATCACTGGGTCTAGAGGCAGGAAAATCCGTTGAAAAGGTCGATTGTAGAAAGAAAGCTGGGGTATTGCTAAGATAGAGCCAAATTCAGCAAGAGGAAGCCCAGTGGCAATCATTACCAATATCGAAGACCTACGGGTTCTTCATCAAAAGCGTACCCCCAAGATGTTTTATGACTATGCCGATTCTGGCTCTTGGACCGAATCAACCTATCGCGCAAACGAGTCTGATTTCCAGAAAATCAAGTTACGTCAAAGAGTCGCCGTCAACATGACTAACCGCACTCTGGAAACCACCATGGTTGGCGAAAAGGTCACAATGCCTGTAGCGCTAGCTCCCACTGGACTCACCGGCATGCAGCACGCCGACGGAGAAATATTGGCTGCCAAAGCTGCTGAAAAGTTTGGTGTGCCCTTCTGCTTATCTACCATGAGCATCTGCTCCATTGAAGATGTTGCTGAGAGAACCACTAAGCCATTTTGGTTTCAGCTCTATGTCATGAAAGACCGCGGCTTTATTGAACGATTGATTGAAAGGGCGAAGGCAGCTAAGTGTTCTGCCTTAGTGCTCACCTTAGATCTACAGATCTTAGGACAACGCCATAAAGACCTGAAGAATGGCTTATCAGCCCCTCCCAAACTCACGATTGCGAATATGATCGACATGGCCACCAAACCTCGTTGGTGCTTGGGTATGGCGATGACGCCTCGCAGAACTTTTCGCAATATCGTTGGGCATGCCACAGGCGTGGGAAATATGTCCTCCCTCTCCTCCTGGACTGCCGAGCAATTTGATCCAGGCCTCAATTGGGATGATGTGCAATGGATTAAAAAATTATGGGGTGGCAAACTCATCATCAAAGGCATTTTGGATGAGCAAGACGCACGCCTTGCTGCCGACTCTGGCGCCGATGCTTTAATCGTTTCCAACCATGGTGGTCGTCAACTCGATGGCGCTGTTTCTAGTATCAAAGCTTTGCCAGGAATTGTGGATGCAGTAGGCCAAGATATTGAAGTCTGGATGGATGGCGGCATCCGTTCTGGTCAAGATGTTCTTAAAGCTTGGGCCCTTGGTGCTCGCGGCACGATGATCGGTCGCCCCTTCTTGTACGGCTTAGGCGCAATGGGCGAAGCGGGTGTCACTAAATGCTTAGAAATTATCCGCAATGAAATGGATATTACGATGGCATTTACAGGTCATCGAGACATTCAAAATGTGACTAAAGATATTTTGTACCCAGGGACTTTCTAATTGATACACCTACTTGACTGGCCCTCACTGATTTTTGTTCTGAGCTTCATCCTGCTGAGTGCTTCGGCATGGCTTGGTTCACGTTATCTGAGTAAATACCGTGATGAGGACACGGACTCTGTGTTTGATTTAGGCGTAATCCAAACAGCTACGCTAACACTCTTGGGTTTGATTATTGGCTTTACCTTCTCAATGGCAATCACTCGTTACGACCTGAGGCAAACATTGGAAGAATCAGAAGCCAACGCCATCGGTACTGAATATTTACGAGCGGATTTATTGCCGGCAAAATCTGCAGTTCATACCAAGGCGCTATTAATGCAATACCTTGACCAACGTATCGCTTTCTACACCACCAGAGGTGATGACCAGAAGGAAGCGCTTCGCAATCAGACTGAAATTGCCCAAATGGCCCTTTGGACTGAGATTCTTCCCTTTATCAAAACACAGAATGGTGCCACTTCTGCCTTGATTGCCTCGGGTATGAATGATGTCTTGAACTCCGAAGGCTACACCCAAGCAGCCTGGTGGAATCGCATCCCCATCGCAGCCTGGTGTCTCATGGTTGCTATTGCGGTCTTTGCCAATGCCTTAGTCGGCTATGGAGCTCATGACTTTAAGAAAAATCGCGGGCTATTTCTGATCTTCCCATTGATTGTCTCTGTAGCTTTTTTTCTGATTGCTGATATTGATAGCCCAACACGAGGCATTATTCGAATTAGGGCGCATAACCTACTGTCTCTTCAAACATCTCTGCAAGCTCAACAAAATAGCATTCCCCCAAGCCTTAGCCATTGATTGCTATAACCCCTTACCCAATAGGCGGTAAACATGAAGCGAGTTGTTGATGTATTTAAGAATCGAGGTCGAGATCTTGTCTGGACCTATGTCATTCATCTAGGAAACACTGAGTTTCACCCTGCGCAACTCGATTTCGAAGCAGAGGCTCTGCGTTTATCGCAACTAGATAAGCTCGGCGTTCTCAGCAATTTAAGCGCCAAAATGAGAATGCCTATTTAGTGATTGTTTCTGGTTCGTAAATTGACCATGCAAGAATCATAGTCAATGAGTTTTACTATCATGAACACACATTATCTTTTTTGTGTTCACATGACTATTCAACGCTATCATCCTGTCCTGATTTTCTTTCACTGGTTTATTTTTCTATTAGTCGTCTTAGCCCTGGCCTCGATTGAATTAAAGGCCCAATTTATTAAAGGTAGTCCGCCCCGCGAGCTTTGCAAAACGATTCATGGCTATTTAGGGCAACTCATTTTGATCAGCGTTGTCCTCAGGCTCTTTGCCAAATACTATTTTGGCAACCCCCCATCCATTTCAGCCAACCGTGTAATGACCTTGCTAAGAAAAGTCATGCATACCCTGCTATATTGCCTACTGCTCATCCTGCCAATACTCGGGGTAATCTTTTTACAAGCGGGTAATAAGCCCGTTGATTGGCTGGGATGGGAGCTGCCCAACCTGATTCAAGGTAACCCCGCCGTGAAGAAGAGCTTCAAAGCAGCTCACGAATGGCTGGGCAATGCGCTCTACTATGTGATTGGTTTGCACGCTTTCAGTGCCATTTGGCAGCACTTTGTCTTAAAAAACGATACACTGCAGCGCATGTTGTATCGTCGTTCTTCACTGTCTGAGTAATCTCCTCAAGGATCAAAATGAAGCCTTTCAATACCAAAGCCAAGCTCGTCATGGGCTGGACAATTTTGATGACCGTCATCGGCACAGCCATTCTGCACCAGTGGCAATTTTTTGCACTGGGATGCGTGTCTATTGCGCTCATCATTGCTGCCAATCAGTACGGCCTAATCAAAGACAATACCGATCAAACCAAAAAATAAGACCCAGAAAAACTGGGCCTTATCGTTTCCTGTTTAGCTAATTACAGACTGGGGTAATCGGTATACCCTGCCTCACCACCGCCGTAGAAAGTCTTACGGTCATAAGGATTGAGTGGGGCATTCTGTTTGAAGCGCTCCACCAAATCCGGGTTGGCAATATAAATTCGGCCATAGGCAACCGCATCTGCCAAACCCTCTTCCAATACTTTTTCACCCAAGGCCTGGTCATACCCACCAGCAGAAATGAACTTGCCTTTAAATAAAGCTCTAAATAACTCAGAAGTAACTGGAGCGGCCTCATCGTGCTTGTCATTACCGCCAGCAGAGGTAGAACGGGGCTCGATCATATGAAGATAAGCGAGTCCAACAGTATTGAGTTTATGAATCACTGCTGTGAATAAGGCTACTGGATCGCTATCTGCAATATCGTTGAAGCTGCCATAAGGCGAGAGACGTACACCAATACGATCACTCGGATAAACCGTCGATACCGCCTCGATGACTTCACCGAGTAAGCGAATCCGATTTTCAATTGAGCCACCGTATTGGTCGGAGCGATGATTGGTTTTATCCTGCAAGAATTGGTCTAACAAGTAGCCATTAGCAGAGTGAATTTCAATGCCATCAAAACCAGCCGCCTTTGCATTCTGCGCTGCCTGCTTAAATTCTTGTAAGAGACGGGCAATATCTGCCTCGGTCATCGCTTTTGGAGTCTCATAATCGTGCAGCTTCCAATCTGCACCATAGGTTTGGCCTGCAGGAGCAATTGCTGAAGGCGCCTCTGGCAATCCTTCTTGAGGATGCAAGGAAGAGTGAGAAATTCGTCCCACGTGCCATAGTTGCGCTACGATGGCACCCCCTTTGGCGTGGACGGCATCCACAATCTCTTTCCATGCGGTCGTTTGTGCTGGGGAATAGATGCCAGGAGTCGCTGGATAGCCCATACCCAGGGGAGAAATTTGAGTCGCTTCGGTAATGATGAGTCCCGCACTCGCTCTTTGGCTGTAATAAGTCTTTGCTAAGGGGTTAGGAACATCACCAGCAACGGCACGCATTCTGGTGAGGGGTGCCATCACCAAACGATTTTTGATGCCAATAGCACCGAGTTGAGTTGGGGTGAACATGATTTCTTTTCCGGACATTGCACTCTTTCTGATGAGGTTGACTAACTCTATGAGAGTAGCAAACTTTGATGAATTTTGCTGAGATAACTTAACTTACTGATGGATGATGTCGATGCAAATAAAAAGGCCCGCTGTGCGGGCCTTCTCTAGAAACCAGTAGCGATTAGGAAACTACGACTAACCAGACTCTGCTCCAGGATTGTGCAACCATCAAGAACAACATAGGAATCGAAAGCAAAGTATTAATGCGGGATGTCAGCATCGCAACGCGAGCCGATTTTGCTTTGACATCAGCTTCCACAGCCACGATGCCAAGGGCGCGTTTCTGATTTGGCCAAATGATGAACCAAACGTTAAAGGCCATTACCAAAGCAATCCACATGCCCAAACCAATTGCACGGAATGGAGCCTGCAAGGTGAAGGCCTGGTGAATGTAGCCATTTAACGCAGCCAGGATGATGCCGGTCAACACAGTGAACAGTGCCGCCCAACGGAACCAAAACAACGCTGCAGGGGCAATGACTTTGCCAATCGCTGGTTTTTGCTCATCAGGAATTTTTGGCATGGATGGAATTTGCACAAAGTTGAAATACCAGAGCAAACCAATCCACATAATTCCGCACATCACATGTAACCAACGGAATACAAATGGCAACTCGGGTGCGCTAAAGTTGGCGCCTAGTGCCAAGAGGATCAAAACGAGGAGCACAAAGCCTGCAAATACAGTGCGCCCAAGAGAAGTCAAAATTGAAGCCATGTCAGGATCTCCTTTATTAATCTGAATGCGTGCTAACTATAAACCATTCTATGGTCTCGGAATTAGCGCTTGCCGTCATCATCTCGTAATACATTTTTTATGATGTAAAACAAGTACTTATGCCTTATCTATGCGCTCAGCTTACTGGGCAGTCCAGCCACCATCCATATTCCAGGCCACCCCACGCACTTCTGAAGCATCTGGGCCACAGAGGAATACCGCTAGTGCAGCGAGCTGCTCGGGAGCAACAAAATTACCTGAGGGCTGTTTCTCAGCCACCAAATCATGCTTGGCCTGCTCATTCGAAATCTTTTCGCGCTCCGCCCTCGCATCGACTTGTTTCTGCACTAGGGGCGTCAAAACCCAGCCTGGGCAAATCGCATTGCAAGTAATTCCCGTATGTGCATTTTCGAGCGCAAGCACTTTAGTTAAACCCACAATGCCATGCTTGGCCGCTACATAAGCTGACTTTTGGGCGGAACCTACTAAACCATGTACTGAAGCAATGTTAATGATTCGGCCCCAATTGCGTTTTTTCATCCCAGGCAGAGCGTGATGCGTGGTATGAAATGCCGAGCTGAGATTGATCGCGATAATGGCATCCCATTTGTCCGCAGGAAAGTCTTCAACATTGGCAGTGTGTTGGATGCCAGCGTTATTGACCAATATATCTAATGAGCCAAATCGTTTCTCAGTCTGGCGAATTAAATCCGCAATTTCATCTGGTTTACTCATATCAGCGCCGTGGTAGTCCACCTCAACACCGCAAGCTTGAATTTGGGCAATCGCATCATCTTTTTCACCAAAACCATTGACCATGATGTTAGCGCCCTGCTTTGCTAAGCCGATCGCCATTGCTAAACCAATGCCACTGGTTGAACCAGTTACTAATGCAGTTTTACCTTTTAATTGGGACATGTTATTTCTCGCAATAAATAATGTACTGGAAGGAATTTCGAGGATACAGGAATTGCATTTAAATACGGTACATGAAATGCCCTAAATGTTCCCAAAATGCGTGCGGGATTAATGTCAGGAGCCAAGTGATAGTCACATAACGCAAAAATTTTCCAATTGCCATGTATACCAAGCAAGATAACCAAGGTAGGCGCAACCATCCCGCAGCGATGCAAAGAGGGTCACCAAGCCCTGGCAGCCAAGACAGCAAGAGCATTTTGGGTCCACGAGCCTCAAGCCAGCTTTGGACGCGGCTATTGGTTGGCCCCTTTAAAGACTCAAAACCATTACGACTGATTAACCCAAGCCACCAGTCAAATAAGCCGCCTAAGGAGTTCCCCAAAGTAGCTACTCCGATAGCAAGCCAATACCATTCAGGGTTCACTGCAATGTAAGCAAATAGCACTGGCTCAGAGCCGATCGGCAATAGTGTTGCGGAAACGAAAGCCGTAACAAAGACCATGGGTAGTCCAACTGCAGGCATACCAAACCAATGGAAAAAAGAGTGAAGAAGATCTTCCATTAGAGTAAGGGCGACATCAGCTGCACTACGTTTTCCAGAATGAGGTGCCAGCGTGAACGCTTGGCCCAGATGACGGGATTAACCAAATTCGATTGCCGCAAATAGCTCTCGGTAAGTTTTTGGAGATTGGCACAGAAGGTCTCGTTATAAACAATGAGACTGATTTCGAAATTGAGGCGCAAGCTGCGTTGGTCTAAATTGACCGATCCAAAAACCGCAATACGGCGATCTACCAACATCGACTTGGTATGCAAAAGGCCTCCATGAAACTCAGCAATATTGACGCCACCATTCATGAGGTCCCCATAAAAACTTCTACTACTGAATGCAACGAGCGTTGAGTCATTTTGCTTGGGAACAATTAAGGTGACATTGACGCCCCGCCTTGCTGCAGCAATAAGCGCCTGAATCAAACCTTCATCGGGCCCAAAATACGGCGTAGTAATAGTCAATTCTTCGCGTGCATCCATGATGGTGGAAAGCAGCATTTGATACAGGATGTCATCACGATAGACAGGGCCTGAGGCGCAGCACTGTGCCAATACATGCCCCACATCTGTTGATCCCAGTGGCTCAGGATCAGAAAATTGGTAGATGGCAGTGTTATCCACACTCCAGTCGAACAAAAAGGTTAACTCGAACTGAGAAGCGATAGGGCCTTCTACTCGTACCATGGCATCAACCCACTCACCCACTCCCGCATTTTGTTTAAAGGTACGGGGGTCAACTAAATTCATACTACCGGTCCACACTACTGCACCATCAATCACGAAGATCTTGCGATGTAGACGTAAATCAGCCCGACGAAATTGAAAGCGTCCCAATTGAATCGGTAGTGCCTCAGTCAATTCAATCCCTGCAGCTTTAAATCTTGCTGGCCAACCAGACTTAAACCAATCCTTACTACCCAGTGAATCAAGCAAGACACGGCAAGCAACCCCGCGTTTTGCGGCTCTAATAAGGGCTTCGCAGACACGATCTGCCTGACCGCCCACGGCCCAGATATAAAACTCAAGATGGAGTGATTTTTTAGCGCTCTCAATATCCTCGATCATTGCTTGCAAAATCACCAAGGAGTCGGTGTGCAATGTCACCCGATTGCCGGCAACAGCTGGAGTGCCGTTATTCGCCTCGACGAGTAGACTTAAGGCTTTGGCTTCCTGAGGCAGAAACTGCTTGTCTCCTGCATAACGCTCCCGCATGGTTTGGGTAATCTGCGCATAGTGCTCTTCCATGCGCGTGATTTTTCTGCGCAGCTTACGGCCTACTGGGCGCTCACCAATCATGAAAAACAAGAGAATTCCGAGCAACGGTAAAGTCGCCACAATAAAGAGCCAAGCAAAAGCAACGGCAACCGGTCTTCTCACTAACAGTAATTGGATCGCAAAGACACCTACCACCAATACATGAAGCAAAGTAATCCAAAGCGAGGTGACACCCAGCATGGATTGCAGCAGGTAATTCCAGGGATGATTCATAAACACTCCAATTCAGCGGTAATGCCCAAGTGATCGGACAAACGCAACCAATCATGCAAGATTTGTGCTGAATGAATTTTGATACCGCGCACGTAAATTCGATCCATAGCTAACATGGGCTTAAAGCTCGGGAATGTTTTGGCTGGCGATCCAGTGAGAACCTCAAAAACCTCGCTAAATCCGGCATCTAGCATTGGCGCGCTGACCCTTTTGCGCCAATCATTAAAGTCTCCCGCCACGATCGTAGGCTCATGATGGGTCAGTTGACTGATGTAATGAATAATTTCCTCCAATTGCCGCTCTCGGCCTTTCTGAAAGAGCGCAAGATGAACGCAGAAACAATGAATCGCTTGTTGATGCCCGGGTAGCTTGATCGCGCTATGCAATAGGCCGCGCTTCTCAAAGCGGTAAGCAGAAATATCGTAATTTTTACCCTTTTGCAAGGGATGTTTGGAGAGGATGGCGTTGCCATGATGACCGTTTGCATATTCTGCATTCTTACCGTAATGCCAATCATGCCAAAAATCTTCTGACAAAAAATGGGTTAATTCGTTTTCAGGCCAATGGCGATATCGATTCGCACGAGTGCGATGCTCTTGCTGTAATTCTTGGAGAAATAATAGGTCAGGATGCTGGATCCGAATTTTCTGTCGTAATTGATGTACCGTCGCGTGACGGTGCAGTGGAGAAACTCCTTTATGCATGTTGATGCTGAGTACGCTAAATCGCTGGGGTGAGCTCACGTTTTGGAAGCCTCTGCATTTTGACGGCGGATGCGAGCAGAATAGATTTCTGACTCAACCAATTCTTGGCATTGCATGCATTTATTACAAATGGAGGCAGCCTCTCGCAACTCATCAATCGAATTGATACTGTGGCTATCGAGATAGTCTCGGAGATCCAGATCCAAGATCTCATTGCATAGACAAATGATTTGGGCCATTTACCGGAATTGTGGAATCAATCGCATTAAAGCCATTTTGCCACCCCCTTGATAGAATCGAGCCATGTTCACTGCATTTCAAGGGGCTTTTGCCCTTCTCGCCCACCAGGATCAAGCCCTGTTGGGGATCGTATGGGTTTCCCTGCAAGTGAGTCTGGCCGCCCTTTTGGTGGGAGCGCTGCTTGGTCTGCCCTTAGGAGCCATTCTTGCAGTTGAAGAATTCAAGGGTAAAAAAATCGTCGTGGTCTTGTTAAATACCCTGATGGGGGTACCAACCGTCATCGTAGGTATCCTAGTCTACCTTCTGCTATCGCGCTCTGGCCCACTCGGTGTTTTAGGGTGGCTGTTTACTGTGCCTGGCATGATCGTGGCACAGATTCTGCTGACAACCCCGCTGATTGCCGCTCTCAGTCGTCAAATTTTGGAAGATGCGTGGCGCTCCCATCGTGATTCTTTTATGGCACTGAGACTACCTTATCGATCGACTCTAAAATGGCTTTGCTGGGACTGCCGTTTCTCTCTCACTATTGTCATCTTGGCTGGTTTAGCAAGAGCGATTTCAGAGGTGGGCGCTGTCATGATTGTCGGCGGCAACATCGATCACTCTACTCGCACGATGACAACTGCGATTGCACTAGAGACCAGTAAGGGAGATTTGCCTTTAGCTATTGCTCTGGGCATGGTGCTGATGGGCGTCGTCTTATTGGCAAACCTCCTCACATTGATGGTCCGCCAAATTGCAGAGCGTCGCTATGCTTAATCCATCTCCTCATACGCAGCAGTGGGTTGAGTTTGATCATATTCTGGTCAAGGATCGAGATAAAGTCATCCTCAACATTCCACATGCCATCCTTCATCTTGATCAAATGACTGCCGTGATTGGTCCAAATGGCGCAGGCAAGACCACCCTGCTAAAACTACTGCATGGTTTGATCGCACCTGATAGCGGAAGCCTGCGCTTTTCTGACTCCGCTCTGAGCAAAGCTTTAGTCTTGCATCACACCGCCATGATTAAGGCATCTGCGAGAACTAATCTGGCCTTGGTTCGAGATACTGATTCCAAGATCTCGGATGCTGATATCGAACAAGCTCTGGGGCGTGCAGGACTGCAGCACTTGGCTGATACGCCAGCCCAAAAATTATCTGCAGGTGAAAGGCAGAGGCTCTGTTTGGCTCGGGCACTTTTACAGTCGCCCAATCTGATATTGCTGGATGAACCTACAGCCAATCTCGATCCTCATGCTACTGAGCAAGTGGAGATGATGATGCGGGAATATCAGCAAGATGCTCTTCAGGTCATTTTTTCTTCACACCAACTCGCCCAAGTGAAAAGACTGGCAGAACAGGTTGTTTTTATTGCTGAAGGTCAAATTCAAGAAATTGGAAAAACTGCCGAGTTTTTCCTTAATCCCAAAACATCAGCCGCAGAACGCTTTTTATCTCAAGAGCTAGTGCGCACTTGAGATCTTCATCTTAAGTATTCTGGATCACGATATTCGGGAACTTACTGCTCATATCCTTAGCGAGTCCTGCAATACGAATCGCAATTTGTCGGGCGATCTGCTGATAGACCATACTGATTGGGCCATCTGGCTCAGCAACGACGGTTGGGCGACCCGCATCCGATTGCTCACGAATCGAGATGTTCAAGGGTAAGGATCCAAGAAAATCAACGCCGTAGTCACTGCACATTTTTTGTCCACCACCTGAACCAAATACATGTTCTTCATGTCCGCAGCTTGGGCAAATGTAGGTACTCATATTTTCTACGATGCCAATAATTGGAACGCCAACCTTCTCAAACATTTTGAGACCTTTGCGCGCATCCAATAAGGCAATGTCCTGAGGGGTCGTCACAATCACAGCGCCTGTGACAGGCACTTTTTGACTGAGCGTTAACTGAATATCCCCCGTACCCGGTGGCATGTCCACAATTAAATAATCTAGGTCGCGCCAACGGGTTTGACGCAGTAATTGTTCAAGGGCAGAAGTGACCATCGGGCCACGCCATACCATCGGACTATCTTCATTAATTAAGAAACCAATAGAACTGGCTTGCAAGCCGTGAGCTTCCATGGGCTCGATAGTATTTTCTGCTTTGCTTTCTGGTCGCCCGCTAATGCCGAGCATCATGGGCAGACTTGGGCCATAGATGTCTGCATCCAAAATTCCAACGCTGGCACCCTCAGCAGAGAGGGCTAAGGCCAAATTAACTGCTGTTGTCGATTTCCCAACACCGCCTTTACCGCTAGCGACTGCAATGATATTTTTCACTCCAGGCAATAATTTGACGCCGCGCTGAACCGTGTGGGCAACGATATCGCTACTGACATTTACCTCAATGTTTTTTACGCCCGCAATCTTTTTTAATTGCGAAACTACCAAATCCTTGATCGCTTGAAACTGACTTTTAGCGGGATAACCCAGCACTACATCAACATGGATGTTGTTATCGCTGACACTCAGGTTTTTAATGGAGGCACAAGCCATTAAATCGCTTTGAGTATCCGGATTCATGATGCTGCTTAATACTGTCTGCACGTTTTCTACTGTAACTGCCAAAATACTCTCCTGAGGGTCTTGCTCGAGTGAGCAAACTAATTTATTGGGGATATCTTAATCCTTGCGCACTATTTGCGTATTAACTCAATGTCGCCATAGTAGGCGCGGGTTTCAGAGTGGGTATTGTCTGTATCCGTTAGTAAAGCTACGCCAATGATTTTGCCTGGGGCCTCTCCGAACGCTCTTTGGTAATCAGCGGATAAATCGCGTTCATGCAAGCGCCATTCCCCAATATGCTCCTGCCCAGAATCCACCACGATCATCTTGATCCGTGAAGTGCGGGCATTATCAAGGATGGTATCAACCGGGGTCTTGCCCGACCAGATGTACATCAGAGTGGCATAGGGCATTTCTTGTCCGCTAATGAAGTTAGCCAGCTCAAAGTTCATTTTTTCTTTTAAAGAGAGTGTTGATTTATTGCCATCAAAGGCCACCATGATGCGCAATGGGGCGTCGTCATTTTGTTGATCGGCATTGTCGGCCGTTGAAATAGCCTCGGTTGCTTTCCACTCCCAACGCAACCACCAGTTTTGAGTTGATCTTGGAACGAGTTTGACCGCTAATCCCGAGGCTGCTGTTTTTGCACTCGCACTCAGAACGGTTCTACCTTGATATTTCTCTAAGCGATAAACCGTATTCTTTTTAAACGGTGCAATTCGGTAAAAGCTCCAGCCAGATGCTGCAATCCCACCGCTACCTTGATTAGAAAACTGAGGTAGGTTCTCATGAAGCGGCAAAGCCTCTGCTGGAGACGAGCTCGAGGAATCCTGATTCACGGTAGAGCAAGCAGGAATTATTAGCACTAAGACAATCGCAAAAGCAGTCCGGAAGGTAGGAGTGATCAACATCTGATGAATTGTCCCAAAAATTGCACCGAGTGAGTCTAAAATCGATGAAGCTAAATCTGGATCGAACTTCATGCGTCAATACCCCCCTACTGTCTGGGTCATCATCAGCATCTTGATTGCTGCGCTAGTTCACTTTGGCATGGGATTTGCGATTGAATTTTCAGTTGATGAAGCGCATTACGCCCTGTATGCGCGACACCTAGCGCTGAGCTATTTTGATCACCCTCCTTTAGTTGGTTGGATTCAGTGGCCCTTAATTAGCCTGAGCGCGAATGAGGGAATCATTCGCTTGGTACCAGAGTTGTTGTGGGTACTATCTTGCTCTGGTGTTTTTTTAGTCAGCAAAGAGCTTCACCGCCTCATCCAAGGTCGCAATGCCGGCTATCTCACTAGCGCATTACCTTCTGCCAATTCCTGCGGCTTGATGGCAGTGCTCTGCGTCATCGCTGCACCACTGCCCCATGTTTTAGCGATTGGCTTACTGCCCGATACTCTATTAATTCCCTTGAGTCTTGGCATTATGTTGATGGCCCTACGCTGGATCCGTAAGGACACTTTCAGCACTGGGGATTGGATAGTGTTGGGCATCCTTTTGGGATTAGCAGGACTTAGCAAATACACAGCCTGCTTCACTGCGTTGGCTTTATTGATCGTCTTTCTGGTTCATCCCAGAAAAACGTGGATTGGTCAGCGCGGGTTTTGGTTTGCCGCAGTCCTTGCTCTAATCCTCATCAGCCCAGTGATCTATTGGAATGGAATCCATGACTGGATTTCTTTCAGATACCAAATCGCTCATGGTGGGGGATCTTCATGGGCTTGGCGCCGGGTTGCGGCATTCTTAGGTCTGCAGGTGCTCTGCTTTGGCCCTCTCATCATCATCGGGACTTTTTTATTTTGTAAAAATTGTTTACATACTGGTCGTCGCTCAATACTGGCGCTCTTGGGCTTCTTTGTCATTCCTTTTGGGATTTTTGCCGCGCTCTCTGGTGGCGGAGGCTTACCGCACTGGACAAGCCCCGCATGGTTTTGTCTGGCGCCTTTTGCCGGCATTGGTTTAGCAAAAGCCTGGTGGTCCATGCGGCACCGTTTTTGGATTAAGCTATTGTGGATATTTCAGATCACACTATGCCTGCTGGGCTTTGCTTATGTCCTATCGGGCGGCATCAATACGGCTGCGATTAAGAGCAATCCGATTGCTGACCTTTATGGCTGGAAATTAGCCGGTCAAAAAGCAACGGAGCTGGCTCAAGCCAATCAAGTTCAAGGCATTGCCGTGCAGAATTGGACCTTAGGTAGCCGCATTGCTTGGTATGCCTATCCCCTACCTGTATTCATCCTCGATCAACGTCAAGATCAGTTTGATCTTTGGTTTGGGCAACTGCCACTGGGTAGCTCGGTTCTATTAGTGAACTGGACTGGTATGTCATTTCATCAGCCAACCAGGGATAAACCCATCAGCGGCCCGGCAGGCGAACAATTTGCCTTTGCGGAATGCAAGCCCTTAGATCAGATTGCAATTGAGCGATTTGGCCAACATTTGTCCAGTTTTGAATTTAGCCAATGTACTCATTGGCAGAAAACAGGTTTAAGGCAGTAATTCTTTAAATTCAAGGGTTAAGCTGTCTAAAGCATTATCCTTAGGCCTATGAATCCTCAATCTGTGGCCACCCCCAATCCTCCTGCTGGGTGGAAATCCCTGCTGAAGAAAGCCTGGCCCACCATCCGGATTTTGCTTTCGGTCGCCTTACTTTGGAAGGCGACTAGCGGAATTGACTGGGATGCCTTGATTCATTCCGAGATTCAAATGCAGCCTTTATGGTTTGTAGCAGCAGGAGTAGCTATCGTATTGGCGTTTATTTCCGGTGGTTTACGCTGGGGTCTCTTAATGAAACGCTCAGGCTTTCGGGCCAGCCTCAAAGATTATGTTGCGCTCTATTTTGCAGGCGGACTGATCAATCAAGGCTTGCCTAGCACCTTAGGTGGCGATAGCTACAGAGCCATTACAGCAAGTCATCTAGATGCTCAAGGCCACTTTACTGAGCAGAAAGTCTTAGACGAAGAGCTGCACCATGCAGTGGACTTAGAGCACGCTAAACCCAAATTGCGCTTGAGCTTTGCGATGGTCTTTGTCGATAGACTCTTAGGCCTTGCTGGCAATAATTTACTAGGGGCTCTAGGCTTAATCATTGGTGGCGCAACGCTAGCTAGCTGGGGAACCACCTTGGGCTATGGCCTGATGGCCATCATGCTCGCCTCAGGCTTATTGGTTGCCTGTATTTTGGCCTGGGCGCCATCGCGCAGTCTTTTACAAAAGTTTCTCGTGAAATTGAATATGGGCGATGCCCTTCCTGGTATTCGTTTTGCTTTTGCTTGGCCCATCAATGTTATACAAGCGCTTGTCGCCATGAGCATTCATTTCTTTACCATCTTGGCGCTCGGTTTTTGTCTCAAAGCATACGGCGCTTCAGCACCGCTAGCCGGCTTGATGATCGGCTTGCCAGCACTCAGCTTATTGCTAATGCTACCCATCAGCATTTCTGGTTGGGGACTAAGGGAGGCTACCCTCTCTTCCGTTCTGACCCTTTGGGCAGTTAACCCATCGATCACCGTACTCGCCTCAATTAGCTATGGCGCACTTACAGTTTTGTGCGTGCTACCTGGTGCATTTATTCTATTCAAACGAAAGTCTTCTCTCTAGAGCCCTATTATGAGTATCAGCGTCAATACCATGCGTGCCATCGACCATTGGGTCGGAGTTCCTTTATGCGCCATAGTCAGCCCCTTCATAGCATTAGTAGATCGCTTTAAAAGCATCTTCTTACCAAAGCTTGATGCTCCAAAAAAATTGCTCTTTATTGAATTATCAGAAATGGGTAGTGCTATTTTGGTTGATCCAGCGATGCGTAATGCGCAAGCTCGTGGAGCAGAATTATTTTTCTTGATCTTTAAGAGTAACCGCGCCAGCTTATCCCTTCTCAATACAGTCAAGCCTGAGAATGTCTTTACGATCGACTCCTCTAGTCTGGGTGGGTTGATTAAAGACACGCTGCGTTTTTTATGGATCGCCCGCTGTCACAAAATTGATACCGTCATTGATCTCGAACTCTTCTCCCGCTTTACCGCCCTGTTAACCGGCCTGTGTGGTGCTCGGCGCCGAGTCGGTTATCACATCTTCCATGGCGAAGGTCTATGGCGTGGCACGATGTTGACTCGCAAAGTGCATTACAACCCGCACATTCATATTACTAAGAATTTTCTATCGCTGATTCATGCAGCTTTTGCTAAAGAAATTGAAGTTCCTTATAGCAAGATTCATATTGCCGATTCTGAAGTACAGCTTGCTCAGGCCATCATTGATCCTGAAGTCAAATATACAGTCATTGAACGAATTGAAAAGCTCGCACGCGGTGCTGGTATTCCTTTTGTTCATGGTAAACAACGACTGATTCTGATCAATCCTAATGCGAGTGATTTACTGCCACAGCGTCGCTGGGCTCAGGCACGTTTCTCCGAATTGATCCAGCGGATCGCTCAACGCTATCCCAATGATGTGATTCTGATTACTGGTTCCCCAGCTGAAATCGCCTATGTAGAAACTGTCCGTTCTGTTGCCAATGTTCCGCATGCTCTGAACTTTGCAGGACAAGTCAGCTTCTCGGAGCTACCCGCTCTCTACACCCTATCGGATGTGATGGTAACGAACGATTCTGGTCCAGGCCACTTTTCTGCAGTCACAGCATTGAGAACGATTGTCTTGTTTGGCCCTGAAACCCCTGCTTTGTATGGCTCCCTAGGAAACTCCATCTCCATTACAGCCAACTTGGCTTGCTCACCCTGCGTCAGTGCGGCCAACCATCGCAAGACCCCTTGTCAAAATAACGTCTGCATGCAATCTATTAGCGTTGCTCAAGTGATGGAGAAGGTTGAGCTGCAACTGCAGAGCGCCGATCTCGCCAAACAAGCCTAATTTCATGGGATATCAACGCCCTTCTGTATTGCTATATTGCTTACCCATTCTGCCATTAGCTTTGGGTTTATTCATTTACTTTGGTGGAATTCAAAGCAGTAGTTTTTTATTCATCAATCAACTCACTCAGCATGTTCCAGACCGCATTTGGGCAGGTCTCACTTTTTTAGGCAATGGTTGGGGCACATTTGCACTTGCTTTTCCTTTGCTCTTGTTAGCCCCTCGTTTACTGAGTGCTGGAATTTTTTCTGGACTACTGGGTGGCATGGTCATTGCGATTCTGAAACCGCTCATGAATTTGCCTAGGCCCGCAAGCATTCTAGCTAGCGGAGACTTTCATCAAATTGGCGAGGCATTGCTCTATAACTCCATGCCCTCTGGTCATACCTTAACCGCTTTTGCTGTAGCAAGCGGGCTTTATTTTGCAGTAGGCATGAACAAGCATAAGTCCTTGCTTGGCTTATTCGTTTTAGCTGGACTGGTTGGCTTATCACGAAGCGCTGTGGGTGCTCACTGGTTGAGCGATGAATTTGTAGCGGCAGCTATTGGTCTATGGTGCGGAATGCTGGGCTCATTACTGGCTAGCTTTATCCCTGATAACCAATTGACTCTGGATAAATGGTGGCCCCGCTGTATTGCACTGTGTGGTTTGTTTGCAATCCATCCATTACTCACGCAAACCATGGATTCTGATTTGAATCATCCTTTGCAATATGCCTCTGCCCTGCTGATTGCGCTCACGCTGGCACTCTTTGTGCAAACGCAGCACACTAAATCTAGCCACTAATCCATGTTTAGCTATCGACACGCTTTTCATGCTGGCAGTCATGCAGATATCCTGAAGCACATTGTGCTCATTCAGCTCATTCGCTATCTTCAAGAAAAAGAAGGCGCCCTAACGATCATTGATACTCATGCTGGTGCTGGTATCTATAGCCTGAGTGATGGCTTTGCGGCCGTGAGCAAAGAGGCTGAGGGCGGCATCTTTCGCTTAAGTCGCTATTGGCACAATAATCAACTGACAGAAATCACGGGCAGTATTAGCGAATATATGGCAGCGATTACTGCCGAAAATCCCAGCGAAGAGCTTGCTTTTTATCCTGGGTCTCCTTTTATCATCGCGAAAATGTTGCGACCACAAGATCGCTTAAAGCTCTTTGAGCTTCACCCTAAAGAGATTGACTTACTCCGACACAATGTTCAACAGCTGCCGCAAAACAAGCAGATTGATCTTTACCATGCGGATAGTTTTAGTCGCTTAAAGGGTTTGGTCCCTCCTCCTAGTCGGCGTGGACTAGTCTTGATTGATCCCTCTTATGAAGATAAGCAAGACTATCGCTATCTTGAATCTACTCTTGAGGAAGCCCTAAGCCGCTTTGCTACGGGCTGCTATGCTATTTGGTATCCCATATTATCGAGAAGAGAAGCGGCGGCGCTACCAGACAGGTTGCAAAAAATCGCTACCGTCTATAAACGGTCTTGGCTTCAAGCTGAGCTTAGAGTCGAGAACTCACCGGGCGAGCGACGTCTGCAAGCCAGCGGGATGTTTGTTCTGAACCCGCCCTGGACCCTTGAAGGCAAGCTCAAGGAGACGCTACCCGCTCTTGTTAAAGTCTTGGGTCAAAACTCAGGGGCTGAATTTGTCTTAAAAAGCGTTGAAGCCTAAAACGCCGTCATTTAAATCAGTCTAGATTCACTTCGACTCTGATCGATAGTCAAACATGATCTCACTACGGCGCAAGAAAGGCAGAGTCCATGGTGGGTTGTAACGCGCAAATTGCGCTGGCCCTATGGGTGTCAGATGCTTGCTTGCCATCCATTCTTTGAGCTCACTGGTCTTGGTCTCCACCTTGCTATAAGTATTAAACCCAGAAAAAGTGATTACTGCCTTGTTCTCAGCAGGGATCTTTTTGAGGTGCACCTGCTCATCAACAGGGGTTGGCAAAGTATTGAGTTCAAAAGCGCTTGGCATCACAAAGCTTACTAACCATTCATTGGTGCCCTCATTAATTAAAACGGGCGAACCCATCGCGGGGGACTCGGCTTGGGGCAGCACCGTTACCGGAGCAGTCATCTCAATTTTTTCTTTGGACTGATTCTTGCCAAAGATATAAGCCGCAATGAGTCTGAAGCCTGCACTAGAAGCCTCACTCATATCGCCCTTTACCTTCACTTCGGCGATGATCTTGGGTTCGTAGGCTCGAATTTCAAAAGGGCCTGACTGCTCAAGCACGGCATATTTTGGCTCTTCAATTGCCATCGCAACTCCTGAGAAGAAAATCATTCCGACTAAACCGGTTTGGAGTAATTTCATGGTTTGACGCATTTGGGGCTCGCTTACCATTTGGACTGCAAGATAAAGCCAGAGGGCTTGTAACTTAATTTACCGCTGGCTCCAACAGGTAAAGTAATTTTGTTTGCTTGATGTCCAAACGGTAAATCCGTTAAGAGCGGGATATTTACTGGCAGACGCTTGCGCAGATGTTCGTAGACCGTATTGAGATCATAACCCTGATCATGGTCAAAAAGGCGATAGGCAGAAAATCCACCCATTAAGATTGCACTTTGCGAGCTCAAAATACCCGCGTCGAGCAATTGCATCAGATTGCGCTCGATACGATAGGGATGTTCATTCACATCCTCCAGAAAGAGAATGCCGCCCTGTATTTGCTTTGGTGCTGGGAAATACGGGGTTCCCACTAGGCTACACAAAATCGTTAAATTGCCACCCCAGAGGGTTCCAGTCAGCTCTCCTGCGGTAGATCTCCCAAGATAAGCTTGCTGCGCCTCTACCGTGCAATCCAATTCACGATCTTGAGTGGCCGCCTGAAAGTGCTGCCACATAAAGCCATCAGGATTAGCATCTGACTGGTCTTCTTTGGAGCCGAAATCATAGTTCAGCATTGGGCCAGCCAAAGAGACAGCTCCTGTTTTAGCCAATAAGCCGAGCTGGAAAACGGTGAAGTCACTATGGCCGCATACCTGAAGTCCATTTTGAATGGCATTGGCAATGTGCTGCCATTCAATATCGGGTAGTAAACGATGCAAACCATATCCACCGCGCATCGCTAGCACTAAGTGATCGCCTGAAAGTTTACTAATCTGATTGATTTCAGCTAAACGTTCTGCATCCACTCCAGAAAACCGTTGATGCCTTCGCTCAATGCAATCGGTATTCTGAACCTCAAAACCTTGTCGCTTGAACCACTCAATAGCCCCAAGGGGACTTTTTTGATCAGGATTTGCACCAGAAGGAGCAATTACATGAATTTTTTTCAACGCCGCTCCCTAAAAAAATCCCTCAGCACCTGCCCACACTCTGACTCTAATATGCCGCCGTCAACGGTGGTTTGATGATTCAATTGATTGATCGAGAAAATATCCACCACACTCCCAGCAGCGCCCGTTTTCGGGTCGCGCGCGCCATAAACGACTCTATCTACTCTAGCATGGAGCATTGCTCCAGCACACATCGCACAGGGCTCTAGGGTTACGTACAGAGTGCTACCCGGTAAACGGTAATTTTTCAGCGCTCCAGCGGCAGATCTGAGGGCCAACATTTCAGCATGGGCACTGGGATCATGAGTACCGATTGGGCGATTAAATGCCTTAGAGATAACCACCCCATCATGGACTAAGACGGCCCCCACCGGAACTTCTCCAGCCTGAGCAGCCAACTTAGCCTGCTCTAAAGCTTGCATCATGAACTGGTGATCAAGCTCGGTAGACATCATTAAGGGCGATGGACGTCTGCCCAACAATTAGGGGTCTCATAAAGCCGAATTGCCGTGAGATGTAAACGCCCAGCAAAAGCTTGATCAAATAAAGGTGACAAGATATCAAAAGCCGCTTGCGCTAAATTTTCAACTGTCGGGACATGCTCCATCACTACTGTTTTGTGATTAGGTAAAGTATTGAGAAAATCCACAAGGCCTGTATCTTCTTTGGCCACTAAGAATGCATGATCCCAAGGCTCAACCACATACTGATTGCTCAAACGCTTGATATCAGCAAAGTCCAAAACCATGCCGTCATCAGCTTGACCTGGATGATTAGCAATCTCACCAGACAATGTAATCTCAATTGCATAGCGATGCCCATGAAGATGTTTGCACTGGCCGTCATGATTCGGGATGCGATGACCCGCATCAAACTCAAGTCGACGGGTTATGGAAATGGGTGCTGGCTTCATGAGGAGATACTTTTCTTGAAATAATTACCGAATGCCAATTATCTTATGAGATTGAACACTCAAGCGCCATAAAGGGCGTTTTTGACACAGTTGAATCGCTAATTGGGTATTTTCTTTTAATTGAGGACCATCCATCGGCTGCAGATAGCGGTTGCGGTAATCCATCTTCTCAAAGCGGGCGAGTAGATTTTCTAAGTTTTCATGCCCAAACTGAGGAATGACCAGCTTAATCTCATCTGCTTGCAACACCACTAAATCGGTTCCGGCTTTGGGGCTGACACAAACCCAATCAACACCTGCAGGAACTTTAAGTGTTCCGTTCGTCTCAATCGCCACCTCAAAACCGTTGTGGTGAAGCGCATCAATTAGATCTCTGTCCAACTGAAGTAAAGGCTCGCCACCGGTAAAGACAACATAACGTTGCTGAGGCCCAGCATTGGTTGAGAGCCATGCGAGCTCAATTGCATGGGCAAGACTTTCGGGAGTCTCAAACTTTCCGCCACCATCACCATCAAAACCCACAAAATCAGTATCGCAAAATTGACACTGGGCTGTGGCACGGTCCTCTTCGCGCCCACTCCATAAATTACATCCAGTAAAGCGACAAAAGATCGCAGCTCGGCCTGTATGAGCGCCCTCACCCTGTAGAGTTGGAAAAAGTTCTTTAACGGTATACATAATCAATCAAGTAGAAGTCGGATTACTTCCAAGAGATCAGCTCGCTCTCAAGATAATCCTCCCAGAGAGCTGCAGCAATGTTGTAGCCTGGCAATAAATATCGGCCTGAACTTCTTCGAATGACCCAGCGACCAATTTTGGGTGATAACCAGATATCTTCATCCCGCCAATTTGCTATTCGAGAAAAATCATTACTCTCAAAATTGGGGGCATTCACGTGATACTTGAGGGTCAGAAAATCGCCTGCTGGTACTTGCATTCTTTGCCATGACTGAGCATTGATGTTCTCACTCCAGTAATACGCATTATCTGGATAACCAGGCACGATATAGCGGGTTTGAAAATAAGCAGACCAACCTACTCTGAGCTGCTCAGGCCATAGCGGCATCGCCTTCTGAAATTGTTGCGGTGGATTCCAGTGAGGGTCTTGTAATACATATCCCCAGGGACTCTGAATTTCATCTGGCAATACGCCCATTTTTTGACCGACTCGGGAGATCCGAATTTGTGCGCCGACAGATTCAACACGCTCAGTAAGCGTATCAATTAGCAAACCATTAAATACATTTTTGATGTTGTATACCCACTCTTGACCGACCTGTGGGGGCCGTATGTGAATATCAAACGGCTGAGGCTCGATGACGCCTTGCGGAAATGGCAAGGAGGAAAGGCATGCTACAGGCAAAGATGCTGCGGTAAGCAGCAATGCTCTGCGAGTGAGGTTTATTTGTAACTCTGGAGCTGCCATTGGATAGTATCTTCAAGTGACTCATTACTAATTTGCCCTTGAATTCTGCAAGAGCCTGTGGACTCGCGGGCTACCCAGCGACCAATTTGAGGAGCAAACCAAATGGTTTCCTTCCGAATGCAATCGACTTTATTTGGGTCAGCATTTTCAAAATTAATGAGATTCTGGAAACGCAGTGCAAAAAATGTCCCAGCTGGAACGGTAATCTGCTCCCAACCACTAGAGCTCATGTACAAAGTCCAGTTATAGAAGTTGCCAGAGTAACCTGCAATTTCATATTTAGTATTAACTTGCTTACTCCAATTCCCCGAGAGGTTTTGTGGCCACAAAGGAATTGCTGGGTTATAGCTAATTACTCTGGACCAATGAGGGTCTGTTGAAATCATTCCCCATGGGCCTTGAATCTCGGAAGGCAGTTGACCACCATCTGCAGTTGTTCTAGAGATGGCAATCTGATCACCAACACTAGAGACCCGCTCGGTGATGATGGCCAGCTCCTTACCATTAAAAACATTCTTCTTAGAGTACACCCACTCTTGACCAACTTGAGGAGCGCGCACGATTGGCAAAGGGTTGGGAGTCGATATTGAATTGCCTGTCTCGTAACCTAGCGGAGCTCCACAAGCAGTAATAGCTAGAACCAAAGCGATGATGGACAGGCGCTGAAATAGATTCATATGATTTATTCCCATTCAGTTGTCGCATAGGTAAAATTACTCATAAAATCAATGACTTATGAAATGTTTGTAACAAGTTTGTAACTAAATTAGTAAACATTTTCTTAATTAAGAACATATCCATTTGATTTTGTTGAACAATTAAAAACCTATCGTGATTAATGAGTTTATGACTTTAACCAGTCAACTCTAAAACCTGAATTAACCAATGTTTGTAATGACATTGTAACGAGGAAAATCATGAAAAAAATAGCTATTTACGTACGTGTTTCCACAAATAAACAAGACACCACTAATCAATTGATGGAACTCAGATCTTTGGCCGAACGTCTAAATTACGAGGTAGTCCAGGAGTACACAGATAACGGGATATCCGGTACAAAAGGAAGAGATGAAAGACCGGGTCTGGATCTATTGTTGACTCACGCTAATCAGAGGAGATTTGAACAGGTAATGATTTTTGACATTACTCGTTTAGGTCGTAGTCTACAAAACTGTATTGAAACCTTAAATTACCTTAATTCATTGAAAATTGACATCTTGATACAGAAACAGGGAATTGACACTTCCACTTCCGTTGGAAGACTTACTTTCTCGTTAATGGCTTCTCTGGGTGAGTACGAAAAGAACTTAATGAGAGAACGTATAGTTCTAGGTATTAACAGAGCCAAATCTCAGGGAAAAAAACTAGGTAGACCTTCAAATATGAACGATGGGATGAGGAATGCCATAAGAATATTGAGAGAAAAAGGTATGGGGATTGTGGCTATTAGTAAACAGTTAAACTGTGGTGTAGGTACAGTTTATAAATGTCTTTAATCCGAAAATATTGAAAAAAACATGAAAAAAGAATATTCCGATTGGACAAAAGACCAACTCATTCAAGAAATCGAAAAATTCTCCAAAAAGAAGAAATACGGTTTGGTATGGGAAGACAAAAGTGAAGAAGTCGTTGATCAATGTAATGATCAGTTTCCAGTTTTAGAAGAAGTTGAAGATAGAGATATAAAGACATCAGAGAATGGTCCAACAAACATTCTGATTGAGGGTGATAACTATCATGCTCTCTCGGTACTAAATTACACACATCGTCATAAAGTAGATTTCATCTACATTGATCCTCCTTACAACACGGGATCCAAGGATTGGAAGTACAACAATGACTACGTAGATAAAGAAGATCCATATAAACACACTAAATGGTTATCTTTCATCAATCACAGATTGGTACTGGCTAAGAATCTATTAAAACCAACGGGAATAATCTGTGTAACGATTGATGATTATGAAATGCCTAGATTATGGTTACTTCTTGAGGAGATATTTGGAGAAGTCAATAACTTAGGTGTTGTGGCTATTCGTATCAATCCAAAAGGAAGAAAGACTGAACGTAAATGAACTGACCTGATTTTTAGTACCACTCCAAAAGAGAGGATTTTTGATAATCTTCAACTTAAAGGAGTATTAAATATGGCTAAAGGTCAGCGTCTCAAACC
>JGI26470J50227_1000235_pt1 | contig 25019 bp, 21 predicted proteins | sample FreactTroBogLake_FD_50227 | JGI IMG/M metagenome (IMG submission 50227) | reverse complement strand
CTTTTCGGCAATAGTGGAGTATTTATTGATAAATATCCAAACTCTGTATCATATTCAAAGCATGTACCTAAACCTATAAATTTTTTAATATTTGATTTGGAAGATGCGAGAGCCATATTCACCGACCCCTCCATGCATAAAATATTCATTGGGGAATCTAGATATTTTTTAGGTTCCGCATACCATGCGCAATGGATTACTCTTTCTACGCCTTCTAATGCACTACACCACCATTCGACACTCTCTGAAAATAAATCTCTAGTTAAGATAATTTTTTCAATATTATGATTATCAGGAAGCCTAGACTCAGAACCTTCCCTGACAACTAATCTAACATTTACCCCGCGAAGCAAAAGCCGCTTAAGTACTTGCGCACCAACAAATCCGGTTGCACCAGTCAGAAGCACTAAATTAGTCAATTATTTTTACCCGGGGTACGAAGGTAACAAATTTTGATTTTAATTGTCCTTCGCTTCTTATTTGGGATACAACCTCGGAGACTATATTCCATGGAAATATAATAATGTAGTCAGGTTGTATCTCATGCATGGCTTCTGGAGGGAAGATTGGAAGGTGGCTGCCTGGTAAAAATTTGCCTTGTTTTGCTTTTGCGGCATCATAAACGCAATCAATTAAGTCGCCCTTAATTCCAGAGAAATTCAAGAGGGTATTTCCCTTTGCCGCAGCTCCATAAGCAACAACCAGCTTACCTTCTTTTTTTGCTCGCACTAAAAATTCTATGAAATCAAGCTTAATTCTTTCTACTTTTGATTGAAATGCTTCGTATACTTCCGACTCACTTATCCCGAAAGCACATTCACCATCCAATACTTCATTTACCGAGGAAAGTATTTCTCTAGGGTCCTCAGCATGGCATCCATATACTCGCAAACTTCCACCATGCGTCTTCAATCTCTCAACATCCCAAATTTTCAAGCCAAACTTGGTAAAAATAGTTGAGACTGTTTTTAATGATAGGTATGAATAGTGCTCATGATAAATAGTGTCAAACTGAACCTCCGCAATCAACTCTTGTAGATGTGGAAATTCTAAAGTTAACACACCATTGGGCTTCAGTATTTCCTTTATGCCTTTTGTAAAATCATTTATATCAGGAACATGTGCATATACATTATTGCCAATTATTAAGTCGGCCAATCCATCATTTTCTTTAATTTTTTTTGCTAGCTTGCATCCAAAAAATTCCTTATAAACTTTGATTCCCTTTTTTTCGGCACATTCTGCGGTACTTAATGTAGGCTCAATACCGAGACACGGGATTTTTTTTTGAATAAAGTTAGATAACAGGTATCCGTCATTTGAAGCTAGTTCGACTACTAATGATTTACCATTAAGATTTAATCTTTCAGTAATTAGTTCGCAGTAGGTGCGCGCATGCTCTATCCATATTTTTGATGTGCTAGAAAAATAAGAATATTCTGATGAGAATAACTCGCTTGCACTTGCATAATCCACAGTCTGAACTAATCCACATTTAGAGCAAGATAATACTTTTAGTGGATAGTACTGTTCTGGTTTATTTAGGTCGGCCTCACTTAAATATGCATTTGAGGGAGGTGCAAATCCAAGATCCATGAAAAGTCTTTCAAGCTTTGTCGAGCAGTGCCTACAATTCATATTTATACGCCATTAAAATTTTTATCTATAAAAGGTAGATTTCTGTCACGATCTGAAATATGTCCTACAGGAAGTGGCCACTGGATTGATATCGTTGAATCTAATGGATTAATTCCAGCATCAGCCTCTATATTGTATGGTTCCGATTGAACATATATTAACAAAGCATTATTAGAGAGGGCTTGAAAACCATGGGCAAAACCTTTTGGAATTACTAAAGCCTTTGAATTGCTGCTTGATAACTCCACACCATACCACTTTAGGTATGTTGATGAGCTTGGCCTTAGATCGATTGCGACATCAAATACTCTACCCATCACACAACTTACTATTTTTACCTCAGCACAAGGCTCTTTTTGATAGTGCATACCTCTAATAGTTCCTTGGCTGGATGTAAAGGACTCATTTATCTGAAAAACCCCATCGTGCCAGCCGCTGCTTTTTAATTCAATAGGGCAAAATAACCTAGAGAAATATCCTCTATCATCTTTTTTTTGATTTCTTAATATGACCCTAAGATCGTTCAGCGGGGTTTGTGATTCAGTGAAATTGCTCAACTAAGTCACCCCACTTGTAAAAATTTCAATATCCTGCAGACATAAACTCGCTGCATTTGCTTTAGTTTTTTCTAAATTAAGGTACCATTCGATTGTCTTTTTTAAGGCAAGCTCTAGATTCCAGCGCGGGCTAACCCCTAAAATATTTTTTGCTTTACTTGAATCTAATGTCAGAAAATTTGCTTCATGATGCCCATCCATACTTTCATCGTAATGAACATTTACTGTATTCTTTAAAATATTAACGGACTCGTCAACCAGGTACCTCACAGACTGGGCATCACTTAATAGCGGGCCAAAGTTATACGCACCCACTAAGCTTGGATCAGCATACGTACTTTCAGCCAATGCTAAATAACCATTAAGCGGCTCTAACACATGCTGCCATGGTCTCACAGAGCTTGGTCTGCGTATTTCTAATGTATTGCCGGCCACCCAACTTCTGATGATATCTGGAATCAATCTATCTTTGGACCAATCCCCACCACCAATCACATTCCCTGCTCTCCCAACGCTTACGGGGATACATTTTGAGTTGAAAAATGATTTAGAGTAAGAATCAATGATTAACTCACTTGCAGCCTTACTTGCACTATAGGGGTCATGCCCACCTAAGGTGTCACTTTCCCTATAAGGCCAAATCCATTCATTATTTTTATATACCTTGTCTGTAGTAACCATAATGATGGCTTTTACACTCTTTATACTCCTCAGCGCGTTTAAGACATTTGCTGAACCCATAATATTCGTAGAAAATGTTAGTAGAGGATCATCATATCCAACATTAACAAGCGGTTGTGCAGCCATGTGAAACACTATCTCCGGATCCACTCTTTTGATGATGCTGACAACCTTTTGATAATTTAATATGTCTTCTATATGGCTATCAACAATAGAGTCAATTTCACCAAGTTCAAATAAGTTGTTTTTAGTGTTGGGCTCCAACCCAATGCCAGTTACCTTTGCGCCTAAGGAGTGAAGCCAAATAGAAAGCCAGCCACCCTTGAAACCAGTATGGCCTGTAATTAAAACCTTTTTATTGGACCAAAATGAAAAACTTGGATTAACCATCATTAACTCCAAAACTTCCAAGGCGCTTTATCTCTCGCCCACAAATCCTCAAGATGATTCTTATCTCTTAATGTATCCATAGGCTGCCAAAAACCACTATGTTCAAACGCCATAACCTGACGAATATCGACCAACTTATTTAAAGGCCCAGCCTCCCATATGGAGTCATCGCCATCTATATAGTCCAAACAACTTGGAGAAAGTACGAAAAAACCACCATTAATCAGTCCACCATCGCCATGTGGCTTTTCAAAAAAATGTGTCACCTCACTTCCAGACCTTTCAAGCACACCAAATCTTCCCGGCGGATATACTGCAGTAACTGTTGCTAAACGTTTATGCTCTTGATGAAATTTGATTAATTTAGAAATATCGATATCGCTTACACCGTCTCCGTATGTAAAACAAAAAGACTCTTCATCTTTGACATATTCGGCAACTCGCTTTAGCCTTCCTCCAGTTAAGGTGTGCTCTCCAGTATCTACCAAAGTTACACGCCAAGGTTCCGCTGTTCGATGATGAACCTCCATAGAATTTTGGGAAATATCAAACGTAACATCTGAGGTATGTAAAAAATAATTAGCAAAATATTCTTTTATGACATATCCACGATATCCACAACAAATTATAAAGTCGTTAATGCCGTGAGAAGAGTACATTTTCATAATGTGCCAAAGAATTGGCTTACCGCCTATTTCAATCATTGGCTTGGGTTTTAAATGTGTTTCCTCAGAAATTCGAGTGCCAAGCCCTCCAGCCAAAATAATAGCCTTCATGGAATAAGTTTCCTTGTATTGCTTACTTGCTCTGCAGAGTATTTATCTAAAAAACGAGCTAATCGCTTTCCATAATTATCCCATCCAAAATCATTTTTAGAATACTTCAAAGCCGCTTCTGACATTTTTAGTAAGAACTTTCTATCATCGTATAAAAGCTTAATCCGTTTTTTTAAGGCCCCTACATCTCTAATTGGAATAATAAATCCATTCACGCCATCTTTAATTATATCTGCCGCCCCAACGTTTTCGGTTGTAATAACGGGTAACCCACATGCTTGAGCTTGAGTGGCAACCATTCCAAAACCATCAGCAATTGAGGGTAATACAAAAACAGAGCACTCGTTATAAATATGAACTAATTGAGACTGTGGAAAAGACCCTTTATACATTATCGCTTTAGAAATATAGCTGTTCTTTAGATGCTGAATATATTCAACATCAGTAGATGTTCCCACAATCCATAACTCTGCCCCATATAGGTTGAGCTCTTCAAATGCTTGTAACAAATAATGCAATCCTTTTCTTGGGGTAATAGACCCACAATATATAATTCGAAATGAAGGACTTTTACCGTCTATCTTGTAAAAGCTACTTAAATCTACACCGCAAGAATTCACAAAAACTTTATGCTCAGGAACGCCCCTCGTCGTCAAACTTTTTTTTGCTGCTTCGCTTAATACAAAAATATAATCGGCATTTGAAAACTCTTTCTTTTGCCTAGCAATTAGTTTTTCGGATGTAATAAATCTTCCAGACTGTAATCCCAGAATTTTCTCCTCCTCAACTATTAAATCTCTCTCCAATTCAGGATGAAGACTGCCGTGATCTACTATGGTTAATATACCCATAGCGTTGCATTTATCTATTGCTTCTATTGAAAAAGATGAGAGTCCGATAAATACACTGAAATCCTTGGGAATAACTTTTGTCAGTTTTTTTCCAAAATAAATATGAACAAATGGGGTATAAAAGTTCCTTATCTTTTCAGGAAGGTATCTTAATAATCTCGCAAGAATGCCAATTAAAAGAAAAGATGTAACTTTACTGCCAGGCAATCCCCATCTTTTGCTAAGGAATTTAGGGTCACTATGAATTAGCTTATACAAGTAACCAAACTTTTCAAGTTGCGCAGCTTGGTCGAAAATATGAAATCTTCCACAGCATGATGTAATAACTTTGATCATATAGTTAAACTAATTTATTTTATTTTTTCTAATTTAACTATTTCTAAAATAGACTGCCACTCACCAACGTGGAAGGCAATCTGTTCTATTGCCCAAGCATAACCAAATAGCGGGACATCTAAAAGACCTCTTTTTGAATATTTTGAATACTTAATAAGTTGAAACAGCACAGGGAAAAGGGTTGCTACCAATACAATATTTCTTAAAATTCTTAGACTGGCCCTTATAACAATTTTGCTATAAGGCCATTTTTGCAAAAATCTTCTAATTTGAGGGCTGCCCTTGCCCCTTCCCTTACGAATTTCCCAGTATTCTAAAAACTTGGAAGGCGCTATATGAGGAACTACGATTGAAAAATCAACTGCTTTTTTGGCTCCAATACTTTTTAAACCAGTCCCGAAATATCCATCTTCTCCCGCACATATTGGAACAGAATACCCAACAGGAAATAAACCCGCTTTAATTGCAATATCTCGCTTACATGAAAAACCCTCCGTCCACTCCATCCAAGATGGATCGCCCGACTCTTCTGCGCTTGCTACCGATTCAACATATCGTGCAAAAAGCTTATCAGTATTTGAAACTTGAGATTTAACCAAGACATAATCAAAACCATTTTGATAATGGATTAAAATCCTATCTAAAAAATCAGGAGGCAAACGAACATCTGCATTAAGAATCACAACTACCTCACCTTTTGCAGCCAAGATTCCAATATTTCTTGCACCACAGCGACCCTCTCTAATATTGGGCCTAATTAAGACTACCCCGTAAGGCTTGTAATTTTTAACAATGCTGGGCGTATTATCTGTTGAATCATCAACAACAATTATCTCTCGCTTTGAATATTTCAGAGATACAAGAGCATCAAGAGTGCCTGCAATATCATTTTGTTCATTATATGTTGGCACGACGATACTAAATTTCATTATCAGCCTCTAGTAACATTATTGCATCTTTAATAGCCTGTATGTCCTCCCTATAGCTCCATTTTGATATTAACTTAGCGCTATTTAATCCCATAGCTGAAATTAATTCTGAATCTGAAAGAATTTTAGAAAGATTATTTGTTAAATCATCAACATTTCCTGCTTTAAAAATGAATCCATTAACTCCATTTTGAACAAGGTCTTTTGCAGCTACAACCTCATCACTAGCTAAAATTGCACACCGACAACACATTGCCTCATTTAAAACTAGCCCCCATGGCTCAGCCATCGATGGCATTATAAATATATCGGCTATATGAAAATATATAGGTAGCTCAGTTTGGTTTTTAAATCCTACTATTCTCAAGTTGTCTAAGTTATATTTCAGCTGCAAGCTTCTTAGTTCCTCCATACATTCACCATCCCCAACAATAATCAAATATGGAATATTGTTAGACATCGTATAACTCAGATCTATATAAGACATCATGAGATCTATTACTCTTTTTCTTTGTGTTAGCTTACCAACATATAAAAGTACTTTACGATTTTGATCAATTTTTAAAGAATCTCTCAGTTCATTGATGGAAGATTTATATTCTTGCCCAATTCGCATATTATCAACAGCATAAGGCATCATAAATATATTTTTTTCTTGAACCCCATGATGCAAATAAAATTCTTTATTTGCACTTCCAATTGCTAAAAAAATTCTTACATTGTCAAATAAGATTTTTAAGTAAAAATCTTTTATTTTTTGCTTAATCAACGAATTATTTCCAACAATTAAGGATGACTCTCCTCTTATCAACACGGGAATATTTAAAAATTTAGCAACGAAAATCGCCCAAATATTTGTCAAAGAACCCCATCCATGAATCCATATCAGATCAATTTTTGCATCACGAAAATATTTCAATACCCCTAGATTTATAGGAGAAAAAAAACCTATACTTTTATTGCAAAATAATTTTGGTAAAAAAATATGTCTATAACCACTTAATAAATCGATATCCCATAGCACCTTAACGCCAAACTCATGATCCTGATACTCCTTGATCGAAATATCGCTTCTAAAAAAAACTGTCAGGTCAATATCATGCACTTGCGCTATCTCACGAAGCAGAGGCGCTTGGTACTGTATTGGATGGCTGACTAAGTAGCCAAGTCTGACCTTAGGCGCTTTCATTTATTAAACAATCATTAATCATTCGTTCAATCACTTCAGGCATTCTAATTTTTGCAGTCCATCCTAATTTTTCTCTCGCTTTTGATGGATTTGCCACACTCATCACAATGTCAGATGGGCGGTGAAATTTGTTATCAAAAAGAACCCAATCTTTCCACTCCAATCCAAGATAATCAAAAGTCATTTGCACAAAATCCTGAAGAGAATAGGTGCTACCAGTAGCTATTACAAAATCCTCGGGCTTTTCTTGTTGAAGCATCAACCACATAGCTTCGATATATTCATCTGCCCAACCCCAATCCCTAGAAATATCTAAGGCACCAAGCGAAAGTGTGCCTTTCTTTGTTTTGGCGATCTTACAAGCTTCTATGACTATTTTTTTAGTAACAAATCGACTTGGTCTCAATGGGGATTCGTGATTAAACAATATTCCAGAGCAAGCAAAAATATCATAGCTTTCTCTATAATTTGAGACGCTCCAGAATGCAGCAGCTTTCGCTACGCCATATGGGCTTTTAGGGAGGAATGGTGTTGTTTCAGTTGCGCCAAACTTATCAGTGTCCCCAAAGCACTCGCTTGAGGAGGCATTATAAAAACGGCACGGAATGGATAAGAATCTAATAGCCTCCATTAAATTCAAACTTCCTAAGGCAATACTTTCGAAAGTTTCTATTGGCTGCTCAAAAGATAGTCCAACCGAACTTTGCCCAGATAGATTATATATCTCATCTGGCTGATATTTTTTTATTACCTGCAATACGCTTCTGAAGTCCGTTAGCGATAAGGATTCAAAAATAATGCCCTCTTTAATACCCAAATTTTTTAAATTAGAGAACGATGCTATCTGAGCATCCCTTGAGGTTCCACAAACATGGTATCCCTTTGAAAGTAACATTTTTGCTAATAAAGATCCATCTTGTCCAGATACCCCTATGATTAATGCCTTTTTTTGATTTAGACTAAACATAAATTATCCTATCGATTCAACTCTCTTCATTGCATTCCAAACATCATCAACCGAAATGCCCGATAAACACAAATTATTTCTATTGCATACCTCCAAAAAACAAGGTGAGCAACTAGTTGAGATTCTTAGAATGGAGCTTTTTTTATGCATTGGAAACCACTTTCCTGGGAAATCTCTTGCAGAAAAAATTGCAACCATAGGAATCTTAAATGCTGCCGCCAAATGAATTGGCCCAGAATCATTAGATAAAAATATTTTGCAAACTCTTAGAAGCCCTAAAGAGTCTTCTAGAGTAGTAGTTCCACATAAATTTTTAGCAGTTCCAACTGGGATACTTTTGATTATCTCTGCTGCCAAGGCGAAGTCTTGACCGCCTCCTATCATGACAACATAACCACCATCATCAACCCATCGTTTTGCAATTTCTTCAAACCGTACCGAAGGCCATCTATTTGTAATTCGATTTCCTCCAGGCGCAATTACAAGCATTCTTACTCTTGCAGCCATGGCAATTTCTAGTTGCTCATTTTTTTTATTTAACGTTTTCAGATCCTCTAGTCCATAGTCCAAACCATCGTTTGTTATTCCCATTTCTTCGACTATTCCTAGTAATCTATTAGCCTCATATTTATGTGTTGAGTAATTTGACTGAGAAAAAGAGAAAATCTTAACAGTATTAGTCCTAAATCCAAATCCATTTTTACAATTTACATATTTAGCAAATAACATGTTTCTTAGCTCGTCCAAGAAACATGTTAAATCTTGCGATAAAGCTATCCAAAGATCAATGCCTATCTCGCGCAGAGTGCCTGCAAGGTTTTGTAATTCTCTCAACTGCTTAAGTTTCGAGGATTGATAAAAAACAATCTCGTCAATCCAAGATAGATTCAATAATAATTTTTTTATGCCTTGATCATTAACGCCACTATCGTTTGTTAGTAAGACAATATGGCTATTAGGCCATCTAATACGTATAGCTCGGATTGCTGGAAGAGCACAAACAATATCTCCGATTTTACCAACTCGATGTATTAAAACTTTTTTAGGCTCAATATTCGCCTGAACTTTACTCCACAATACCGACCTAATAAAGTTAAGGGATTTATTTTTAATCCCACAAAAAACCGGGCCTACTTGTGCCAGCACTCTAAAAGAAATCGTCATTTCTTTAAAATCTCTGTATTGCTACCAACAAATTTATTCAAGATAATTTTTTGCCAACTAGATAAACCACGCATAGGTTTTTCATTGACCCCATCAGCCGTAAGCCATTTTTTTATTGGCACTGAAAAACCTGTTTTCCGCCTTCGAAGTAACGCCGGGAAATGTTGTTGTAAATACCCTGAAAAAATTGATCGTTTATTAATTTTGTTTGTAGAGTTTATTAACGGCAGTATTGCACTTGCAAATCTCAGGTCCACAAAAGGAGTGCGAATTTCAACTGAGTTAGCCATGCCCGCCCAATCAGCATCTCGCAACAATTGATTTCGCAGATACCACTCGATTTCTAATGATGTTACTTTTAGCCTAGGTGATCGCAGATCTTTTGTTGTGGCATCTAGGCGATCAAATAATTCAAGCCGCCTCCAGCCTTCAACTGCAAAGTCTTCACTTAAAATTTCAGGTAGCCTCCAAGGCATATTAACTGATCTTCTCAGCAAATAAGCGCCAGAGTAATTCCCGCAGTACTCAAATATTCCAGCGTACTTTTCAGAGGTCACTTTGCTTAAAGTTTTTTGACCTATTCTTCTAAGCCATTTACCAGCCCCCCCCATATTAGGCAGACTTGCCAAAGCTGGCACATGAAAAAAGCTGGGGTAACCCGCAAACCATTCATCGCCGCCCAATCCAGAAATTCCAACCTTCAGACCATGTTCTTTCAGTAGCTTGCCAATGAAGAAGGTGTTTAGTCCATCTATACTTGGTTGATCCATTGCATCAAAAAAAATTTCTTTTTGGTTTAAAAAGTCTTCTCTTTTTGCGTAAGATTTAATATGTGATATCCCAAGATGCTCGGTTACTAATACTGCAGAAGGAATTTCATCATCAACAGTATTCCTATACTCCTCAAAACCCAAGGTTAATGCCTTTATATTCTCAGATATTGAGGAGGCACTAATTGCCAATGCTGATGAATCCATCCCAGAAGAAAGAAAAAGTCCCACCGGAACGTCGGCAGATAGATGTTTAATCATAGATTGGTTTAATGCGCTCTCAAACAATCCGGAACCAGGGCCAATTGATTCCATTTCAGCGCTCTCAAGAAATTTAGAAGCGCTCCAGTATTGACTCTCCTGCCCAATATGATTATTCGATACCCATAGTCTTGAACCCGCCCTTAAAGCATGAATATTTTTATACAAGGTAAAGGGTTCAGGAACGGAACCAAGCACTAAATATCCCACATAACCAGCACAATCTGGTGCTTTATCAATAGCATTAGTAGCTAATAACGCCTTAACTTGCGAGGCAAATCGAAGGACTCCGCTTTCAACCGAATAGTACAAAGGCTTAATGCCAAAATGGTCGCGCGCTAGAAATACCCCTTGTTTTTTTTCATCCCAGATTGCAAAGGCAAACATACCCTGAAGATGATTTACACAGTCAAAACCATACTCCGAGTACATCGCTACTATTACCTCGGTATCAGATTTTGAATGGAATTGATAGCCCTTTTTTAAAAGGGTTAAGCGCAACTCAACATGATTATAAATTTCACCGTTAAATACTATCACCAACCCATGTTCTTTTGAAAGCATGGGCTGGTCTCCGGCGCTAGTAAGATCAACGATAGAAAGTCTTTGGTGTGCTAACCCTAGTTTTTGATTTTGATGTGTCCACTGCCCGGAGCTATCTGGGCCACGAGTAAGCATAGCTTCTCGCATTCTTTGAAGCTCTCTATTATCAATTTTTTCAGTCTGATAACCGAAGGAAAAAACTCCAGCGATACCGCACAAAAAAATATCCTCTTTCTAGCTATTCAGCAGCATTTCAGACACTGCCAGTTTAATCTCGACTTGATAGAGATAAAAATTCAGAATACGCTTTTTTTAAACCCAAATCTAAATCAATTTTTGGTTGCCACCCCAAATACCTGAGTTTGCTTGAATCCATTAACTTTCTAGTCGCACCATCAGGCTTATCTTTATCAAAGATAATTTTACCCTCAAATCCTATAGTTTCAGCAATAAGCTTTGCGAGATCAAAAATTGTAATATCACTTCCAAATCCAACATTAATGTGATTTTCCATAACGTCTGTTATTGACTCATACTTTTGTTTAGGCAGATTCATGATAAACAAACAAGCTTCGGCTAAATCATCCACATTTAAAAATTCTCTTAATGGTTTTCCAGTGCCCCAAATAATTACACTATCTTTGTTTTGAAGTTTAGCTTCATGAAAACGCCTAATTAAACCCGGTATCACATGACTATTTTCCGGATGATAATTATCTCCCGTGCCATATAAGTTCGTTGGCATTACTGAGCGATAGTCCATGCCATATTGACGATTATAGCTACCACATAGTTTAATGCCGGCAATCTTGGCGATTGCATAAGGCTCATTAGTGGGCTCAAGCTTACCTGTCAACAATGCAGACTCAACCATAGGCTGAACTGCTAACTTTGGATAAATGCAGCTTGAACCTAAAAAAAGTAATTTCTTGACATTATTTTTATATGCTTGATGAATAATATTGGCCTCTATCATTAAATTTTCATATACAAACTCTGCTGGATAGGTGTTATTGGCGTATATTCCGCCGACCCGCGCAGCAGCCAAATAAACAATATCCGGTTTTTCTAATGAAAAAAAATTTTCTACCAAGGACTGATTAGTCAAATCTAACTCCTTGCGACTCCTGGTAACTATGTTGAAATAACCAGCAGAAATGAGATGGCGCACAATTGCTGAGCCCACCATTCCACGATGACCAGCTACGTAAATTTTTTGGTTTATGTTTATTTTCACTTGTATAAAGAAATTTTTGAAAAAATTAATGGTTTTCTACCGCTATAGCGCTACAGTGGTGTTCAATCCATGCAATTTTAATAAGATGCGTTTTTTGGCCTCGTTTAAGTCAAAGGCGATCATTTCTGAAATCAACTCATCAATAGTAATCTCTGGGATCCAGCCTAACTTTGCTTTAGCTTTACCTGGATCACCCAATAGCGTTTCAACCTCAGTCGGACGGTAATAGCATGGATCAATCTGCACAACCACATCACCAACCTTTAGTGCTGGCGCTTTATTGCCGCTGATAGCAATAATGACCCCTTTTTCTTGCTCAGCCTTGCCTTCAAACTTCAACGTGATGCCTAGCTCTTTTGAGCTGCGGGTAATAAATTCGCGCACACTAAATTGAATGCCGGTTGCAATCACAAAATCATCCGGTTGATTTTGCTGCAGCATGAGCCATTGCATCCGCACGTAATCTTTTGCATGGCCCCAATCACGCAGTGCATCCAAATTACCCATGTATAAACAGGTATCTAGGCCTTGGGCAATATTGGATAGCCCCCGCGTAATTTTGCGAGTCACAAAAGTCTCACCACGGCGCTTAGATTCATGGTTAAATAAAATACCATTGCAAGCGTATATTCCATAGGCTTCGCGATAGTTAACCGTAATCCAGTAGGCATACAGCTTAGCCACTGCATAAGGACTGCGTGGATAAAAGGGGGTGGTTTCTTTTTGCGGGATCTCTTGCACCAAACCATAGAGCTCCGAAGTTGATGCTTGATAAAAGCGGGTCTTTTTTTCTAAGCCCAAAATCCGGATCGCCTCCAAAATTCGCAATGGGCCAATCGCATCCACATCAGCAGTGTACTCTGGTGACTCAAACGAGACGGCTACGTGAGACTGCGCACCCAAGTTATAAATTTCATCTGGTTGGGTTTCCTGAATAATACGTGTCAGATTACTTGAGTCTGATAAATCCCCATAGTGCAACACAAAATTACGATGATTAATATGGGGATCTTGATAAAGATGATCAACTCGCTCCGTATTAAAAAGGGAGGCTCGGCGCTTAATGCCATGTACCATATAGCCTTTTTCTAATAAGAACTCAGCTAAGTAAGAGCCATCTTGACCTGTAATACCGGTAATCAGGGCGATCTTTTGATTATTTTGCATATTCATTCTCTATTTTATTGTCGGCCATAGACATCATCAAATCTGACAATATCATCCTCGCCTAAGTATGAGCCCGATTGAACCTCAATAATTTCCAATGGATCTAAGCCTGGATTAGATAAACGATGTTTTTGACCCTGAGGTATATAGGTGCTTTGATTTTCTCTGAGAATTAATATCTGATCGCCATTATGAATTTTTGCTACACCTTTCACAACAATCCAATGCTCTGCACGGTGGTGGTGCATTTGCAAGGATAAACTTGCTCCTGATTTGACTTGGATACGTTTCACTTTGAAGTGCTCGCCCTCATCAACGCTATCGTACCAGCCCCAAGGACGAAATACTTTGCGGTGTAAGTTTTTCTCTTCCCGACTTTTTTGATCTAACTGAGCCACAATATTTTTTACATTTTGACTGCTAGATCGATCGGCTACTAATATTGCGTCTGCAGTTTCGACAATAACGAGGTCTTGCACGCCGACTACACCGACTAGGCGACTACTAGAGTGCACCAAGGAATTATGTACGTTATTTAAAAGCACGTCGCCAGTTGAAACGTTACCATTAGCATCTGCCTTACCAATTTTCCATACTGCATCCCACGCACCAAGATCACTCCAACCAGCATCTAATTTAATCATTTTGATGGGAAACTGAGTGCCAGGGCACTTTTCTATTACGGCATAGTCAATAGACTCTGCAGGGATATCTGCAAAACTCTCTTTTTCAGGGCGAATGAAGAGCGTATCGCCAGCGCCATCTTGATGGCAATTTTGCCAAGCTTTTTCAGTTGTACTCAAAATATCAGGCCTAAAGAACCCCAATGCAGAGAGCCAAACGCTTGCTTTTAAAACAAACATGCCGCTATTCCACAAATAATTACCCTGCTCTAAATAGAGCTGAGCTGTTTTTGCATCGGGCTTTTCCACAAAACGCTCAACATCATCTTGCTCATCCGGATAACGGCTTGGCCTAGATTGAACATAACCATACCCTGTTTGAGCAGAATCGGGCTGAATTCCTAAAATTGCAATTGACCCCGATTGAGCAACGGCAATACTCTCTCGCAAGGCTTCGCTAAGTGCAGCAACGTTGACAATCGCTTGATCAGCGGGAGTAACGAGTAGGATAGGATCACATGCTTGATCTTTGGCAAAAAGCGCTGCTAAAGTCAATGCAGGTGCAGTATTCTTACCCAACGGTTCAAGCAAGATCCTCGACTTTATGTTGGAAAGTTCACGAAGTTGATCTAATGCTAAGAACCGGTGCTCTTCGTTAGTGAGTATTAGCGTAACACCAAGTGTAATTTGATCACCTGAAACCGAATTGGCGCGCAAAACCGCCTGCTGAAACAAACTTTGATTTGAATGGACAGAATCACCAGGATTTAAAATCCAAAATTGTTTGGGAAAGCCTCTTCTCGAAAGAGGCCACAAGCGAGCTCCTGAGCCGCCGCAGAGAATAACTGGAATAACTGTGGCCATATTTAATAGTGAATGGGGTTTTCTACTTTTTAAGGCATTGCGTCTCTTCGTAAAGAAGCATTTAGATATATGCTTTAAATCATAATCTTATTTGAATACCAATAATAACACCTGTAATTCTGATTCATTAATAATTACCATGCAAAAAGAATTTTTTTAATTCCTGCCGCAGAACAACAATCAGCTTACCATTGTTATTAGCAAGCACAATAATCAAACAATTTCTCGACTAACAAATTGAATCTTGGGGCAAGTGGAGGGGGATTCCAAGCCTAGAATTAATTTTCATAGATGATGGCTTAAGGGCAGCTCTTCATTTGATAACTATACCAATTTGGGCCAGAAAGATACACATACCCAAAGACATCCCTTGGAATCAGCCCAGTGCAAAAATTTAGGCGCACTGTTAGCCTCAAGTCCTTGATTACTTTTTTAAGGCTGATCAATTAATGGATAAAAGTGAAATCATCAAATTAATTAGTTTATTATGATCAAAATTGGGTAAAAAAAGTAATGTATTAATTTCCTCGAATTTGCTCTAAAACCAATCAAAAATTAGATATTCATCAAAATACCCGGCTACTTTATAGGCAACAATACATTAAATTTGAGGATTGCAATGAAGATTCCTCCGGCAACTATAGTTATGAAGATGGATAGCTTGAACAACTCTTTCAAACCTAAAGGCGTTAGGATCATAGCCCCGGAAGAACAGGGCACTATTGACCTCTCAGAACTAAGAACAACAAGGTTAAATCGAAAGAATTGAATTAATGCGCTACTTCGAAGAAGAAAAATACGTTTTTGGCATATTCTACAAAATTCAATTGGGAAGTACTTTTTTTGCAACCAACTGATCACGAAGAGTTTTACTAAATTCGCAATCATCTCAGATGGTAGCCCCTCTAAAAAAATTAACTTTAACTGGCGCAAAATTTAATGAGAATCTCTCATCACCAAATCACTTTATTTAGCTTAACAAGCTTTCCGATTTTTACTTTAATTGTAAGGGGGTGGACAAGTACATTTTTATTTTTTTACTTGTTGATTTCTGTTGTTTACTTGGTAAAAAATAGATTACTGTCTCCTTCAGCTTTCAAGACAAAATTTTATAGCGAAAATCCTTGCTTATTATTTATCGCAATACCATTTGCCATGCCAATTATTAGCATATTTCTTGCAAGCATGGGAAAGCCAATTTTTGCATGGCATGATCTTGATGGCCCTTCTCGATATATTTTCGCTACTATCTTTCTTTTATTTCTTTTGTATCGTAGACCAGATATAAAAAAAAATCTAATTCTATCTATCACCCTAATGCCAGTTATTACATTTGTATTGATAAGGTCTATTCATAGCGAGGGATGGTCGCTATCCCCAAGGTTAACGATTTACTTTATCGACCCCATCACTTTTGGTTCATTGTGCCTTTCATTTGGATTACTATCCCTTGCAATAGCAACTCAGAACTTGAGACACAACTTAGTATTTTTATGGTGTTGCTTATCAGCATGTTGTGGATTTTATTTATCTTTAGCCTCTGAAAGCAGAACTGGATGGCTTTCCATTCCATTTACTTTGTTTCTGATTCTGATTTATGTATTCAGGATTAGCTTTATAAAAACCACAATTTTGAGTCTGCTTATCACCGCCTTGGCTGTCTTGGCGCTGTATCAAACTTCCGATATTGTTCACAATAAAGTCGATCAGTCTATAACAGAGGTGAAATCTTATCAATGGGCCGGAGGGGAATTAAATAGTACGTCAATAGGTGATCGCATTTCCTTCGCGCGAATTGGTTGGAGCCTTATGATGCAAAGACCCTTTACTGGGTGGGCTAACCTAGACCCTACCTTTTATCTTGATAATGGTGAATTCTCTAATTTCGCAAATGCGGCAACTCGGCTAGGTGTTTGGGGAGGCGGGTTTCATAATGAATTTATAAATAATGGTGCTAAGTATGGAGTCTTTGGTTTTATATTCACCATTGCGTTACTGCTAGGCCCCGGCATATTCTTTTTACAAACCCTGAGAACCCAACGTAATAACCAATTTGCCCTACTTGGAGTTATTTTTATAATTGCGCAAGGAATTAGCTGCTTAAGTTATCAGGTTCTTGACTTCAAATTTACGTCTTCATTATATGCGCTGATGATAGTAAGCTTGGCTTATCTAGCTTTGTCTGAATTGCAATTAAATCATTTAAATGAGATAAATAAAAACCTTTCTAACTCATAAAGTAATTTAAATTCCCATAGCAATTAAGTTACTGACTTATTGGGATGAACCCCACCACTCATGTTGCTATATATTGCTCCGGCTAAGATCAATAATAGGAGCGAATCAACTAATTCCGGGAAAAGGCGCAACGATACTGACTGATGTGGTAATCATCCCATTGGCGCTGCTCTCAAAATTAGAGCTAATTGAGCAACCATGAACAATCGCTGCTTCGGGGTGATACCACCCAATGCCATATTTGGATGTTGATGATAGTATTGATACATCCATTGCATTGCAAACTCTTGAACTTCGTTAATGCTTCCCAATGGTCCTGAGATAACCATTCATCTCCATGGCAAGATTAAAGCGCTCTATTTACATACGCATCTAGCTGTGGTTTACCTGATTGGATATGGGTGATGTGGATTTGATGCTTTGCTGCCCACTCCATCAGCCTGCCGCTGATAAGCTCAGGATCGTTATCTGCTCGAATCACAGAAGGCATATCTCACCAAGCAATGAACTGATCTAGGTTGTGGATTACACCCCCTGCCGGCAATGATAAGTCCACCTCAAAGTCTAAGGCCTCACGATTAAAGTCATCAATCACCTTAAACAAGCGGGTAGATCTACCATCTTCTGGCTCGTTATGCGTAAAATGACCGAAGGGAATACTAGGAAATTATCGACCTCACCTAGTTAATAGCAAGTGGCACTACCAATACATCGGGCTTATCTCGGACCAAACGCGTATAAGGCTTGATGTATAAGTTGAGCCAAGAGTGTTGTAAATACTATAGATCCGTTTGTAGTTCGATTTAAAGCTCTTCACATTGCGTAGTTACAGATAGCAAAGGCCAAACTCTCAGGCACGATTATAATCGGTCAAGCGGATCGACCAATTCGCAATCAGCTCATTTTCTGTATTGTTCTTCGCTTCATAGTGCTAACAAGACTCGCTGACTCTAGCGGCTTCACAAGCCAAGGAATAGGGATTCCTTTATCGCTGACTGTCCGCTGGGCCATCTCATGACTGTGAGATGGTCTTAGTACTTTTTTGCGAGAGTTTCGATCGCGATCTCAGTTTTGGGTTTCTCTTCGATATACATCTTCTTGAGGCTGGTATTTTCAGCTTCAAGCTCCTTCATATGAGCCATCATTGATGGCATCCATGATCTAGCTGTCAGCAAGTTTAAAATACTTATCTAAAATTCCTCTACATTCGAGAAAATTCTACCCCTGATTACTTTGGCTCCAGAACTAGACTTTTATTGGTGTTGAAAAATACAAAAAATTGCTTTATAAAGATCTGATATGCTCTTATCAGTTATTATTCATGTATACAATAATCAAAAAGCCCTTGAAGATCAGGCATCTATGTGGAAAACATGGGATCTTGGTAACAAAGTGGAACTAATATTCATTGATGACTGCTCCTCACCTCCGCTGGATGTGAGCTTGCTTCCACTTACTACAAAGTGTTACCGCATCTTAGATGACATCCCATGGAATATGCCTGGCGCAAAAAATCTAGGCGCCCTCAAAGCGTCCGGGAAATGGTTGCTTTTTTATGATGCCGATCAATTTTTAGATGCGGAGGGGCTAAAAAAATTAGCCGCACAGCTTCCAGCATTACCAGCTAATACAATATTTCGGTTTAATCGATTTGGCTTAAAAGACCATGGTTTACTTCCAATTCATCAAAATTGTCAGGTGATTCGAAAAAATGAATATCTCGAGATAGGTGGTTACGACGAAGACTTTTCTGGTGCCTATGGACATGATGATTCTTATTTTGAGAGGATCTGGACTTTTTATGGGGGAAAAATTAGTGTACTAAAGGAGCCTTGCATCTTTGATGATGCTGGGCTAGCCACTCAAAATCTTGACCGAGATAAAAAAAGAAATCGATTGCTACGTCGCAAAAAAATGCGGCACCTGCACATCATTAGCTACCGCCTAGGAAAAGCACTACTTAAATCATCTTTTATTTTTAATTTACTTTTAAAGTATCGCTTCATTGCCGACGGTAGACCACAATCAAATATTCGCTTTAAATGGGAAGAGATAAGGCGCAACCTTTAATTTTCTAGGTTAACTGTATTCTTCTACTGGCTGCTGCTCTTGATACATATGGCCTAAAATTAATCCCGTCATCATCACAGAAAAAGATGTCATAAATTTAAAATCTGTTACGACAAGCTTCTGACAAAAGGTGTTGGGACTAAGGCTATCTTCAGTCGCAAGTTTATTTGAATGGCCACCCCAAAGATGATTATCGGCAAAAAGAAAATGGCTAAATTAGATAAAATTCCACCTATGCCAAATTTAACTATGTTTTCGATAAATTGATTATGTAATCTACCATGATGAAAGCCTGCCCGCATTGCTTTTGGGGCATATGTTGCATTTTTACCCTCTATTAAAATATTCTCAAATTCCATGTATCGCCATCCCGTTTTGGCCTCATAAAAAATAAAGTCCAACCTATTCTCATCCTTCTAATTCTTTCGCCGCTTGAGGAAAGGTTAATGCTCGAGCCCTATCGGTGCCAATCATAATTTTTAATATCAAAAACTATCTCGTTAATTCTTGTTTTTACGGTAGGTGAGCTTTAGTAAAATGTAGCGCTTGCCCTTTCACTCAGCAGCAAAGAAATTATTAATGGCTTAAATTTTCCGAATTTAATTTTTTGCATAAACTTTATACGAATGATTATTTGAATAGCAAACTAACCACTTCGACTACCAGACCTGATAGATGCATACCTAAAATACCATCCTAAAATTAAATAGATATTATAAATTTTGACGGATTACAATTTAACCAAACACTCAACAGTGACAAGAATCCCATAGCTAGGCAAGTTATCCAAAAAGTCAGCGGGTCAATAAAATACGATGTTTACCCACCGTCTAAAGCCGCCAAATCTTCGCGTGGAATATAGGGTAGCATTAATAGTGCTGCGATTGGCATTAGCGGCATAAAGGCACTAAGAGCAAAAGTAATATTAATTCTGAAATAGCTAACGACACAAAAAAAATTATTGACTCCTAAAGCTCCATGAGGAGAGATCAAAATTGTAGGAATGAGATTCCCCTTAGGTAGGCTAGTAAAAATTATCGCTAATATAGGCAGGGGAAAATCCATCGCATATAAAAAATAGCGCTTATTTAATAGTGAAATATTTTTATTATGTTGACTACCTGGAGAGCCAGATCAATCATGAATAAAAATCAGAATATAACTCAACAGGGCTGAGCTAAATAAAACTTACCCAGACTTTATTGGTCAAGGAAAAATAACGAATCGGGAAAAGCACTAGCCCAATTTTGATTCAAATACTGTTAGCGGAATCCTGTTCATTGCATAAATTACAAGTAATACAGCCTGCTCTATCCTTCGTGGATAACCAATCAGCGCACTCTCTCTGATTGGCTTGGTGTGGACAAGACTTTATCGAAGTATTCAATAGTTTTTTGCAACCCTTGATCTAGTCCTATTTTTGGCGACCAATCTAACTTCTCCTTGGCAATAGTAATATCGGGCCGTCTTTGCAGTGGGTCATCAACAGGCAGTGGGTGAAACATTATTTTGGAGTGAGAATCCGTTAGTTCTAGCACCTTTTCAGCCAACTGTAGGATGGTAAATTCTGAGGGATTACCAAGATTTATGGGGCCAGATTCGAGAAATCTATCCCCGCATCCTGGAATATTCATAAACCTAATGAAGCCCTCAATTAGATCATCAACATAACAAAAGCTTCTTGTTTGACTGCCATCACCATAGATGGTCAGATCATTTCCCTGCAGAGCTTGAACAATAAAGTTACTTACAACTCGGCCATCATTTGGATGCATTCGAGGACCATAGGTATTAAAAATTCTTGCTACACGAATTTCTAGTTGGTGCTGACGATGATAATCAAAAAAAAGTGTTTCTGCGCACCTCTTTCCCTCATCGTAACAAGCGCGTGGGCCTATGGGATTGACATTGCCCCAGTAGGCTTCAGTTTGCGGATGAATGGCAGGATCGCCATAAACCTCACTGGTACTTGCCTGAAATATGCGAGCCTGCGTTCGCTTAGCAAGACCAAGCATATTAATTGCACCATGGACACTTGTCTTGGTTGTTTGAACAGGGTCACGCTGATAGTGGATAGGACTTGCTGGGCAGGCTAAGTTATAAATTTGATCAACTTCCAAGTACAAGGGAAATGTAACATCGTGTCGTATAAACTCAAATCGCTTGTGATTCATAATATGCTCAATATTAGTCTTAGAACCAGTAAATAGATTGTCTGCGCAGATCACATAATGCCCCTGCTCTAATAGACGATCAATTAGATGACTCCCAAGAAAGCCCGCCCCTCCAGTAACCAAAATTTCTTTTTGAAGATTCATTTGTACTAAAGTCATAGATGGCCTTTCTAGCAACCCTAAATATTGTTTATTGCCGCATTGTAATGAATATGATTGTCTACTGCCTCTATATATTTAAAAAACGTCAAAATCGCTCCCGAGGGACTTGGCTCCCAATACTTGAGTTCATAAAGGGAGTAACAGAATTTTTTAGAGGGGCGCTAATACCCCCATTTTTAACTGAGCAAAAAAGAAGTAGCTGGTACTGCAAGTGCTAGTTTTTGCTTAGGCGTAATTCCACCTAAGCCCATGTTCGGTCTTTCATGATTGTGTGTCCACATCCAATCGGTAGAAAAGTCTTGAACTTCATCAATCGATTCAAAGAGGTATTGATTAAGCCAATCGTAACGTACGGTGCGGCTGTAGATTTTGATGCCGTATTTTGTGACTCTAAAATTTGTGCCTTAGATATAACAAGCTATCCGTACTACAAAGTTGACAATCATCCAACAAAGTATGCTGTTAACTTGACTTGCCTACGTTAAATATGCTCCTTAATGACTAAGCATATTGCAACTCTAATTACTCCAAAGGCTATCTTGTTGGTCTATTAGGATAAGGCTTGCCAGTCATATTGCTATATAGAACACCGGCTAAGATAAGCAAAAGGGAGTCAATCATGACAGGGAATAAGGCGTACCGGTATTGTGTGACATGTCCTAAGACCGCAATCAGAGCTACTGCTGCTGCCGGCGGATGCAAACAACGCAAGATAAACATTCCCAAAATCGATAGTGCCGCTGCGATAGACATGGCCAGTAAAGGCTCACTAATTAGATTTGCTGTCGTTATGCCAACTAGAGCAGACACGGTATTCCCTGTAATAACAGCCCAAGGCTGAGCCATCGGGCTGCTCGGCAAGGCAAATACCAAGAGTGAACTTGCCCCTAAGGATGCCATGAGCCACTCATCAAGTCCAATAATTTCACCAAGGTACTTAGCGATAGTAAGTACTAACATCAAGCCTAAAAAAGCACCTAGACAGGAGCGCAATCGCTCATACCAACCCACTGCAGGCTGATCGCCTCCGAGATAAAAGGAATAACGCTTAATTAAATATTTAGCCGTATGTTTCATCTTTTATTTCTTTAATCGAAATGTCATTATTTGTTGTTTTTAACTATCGACTTAATACAAAAATACGATTACTAACAAATCGAGTTTGTCCATAATACATTCCTAGTGGTGAGAATTGGGCTCAATTTGAAGCGCTCTCACCCTATTTCAATTAAACGTTTTTTAGGAGTCAATCATGGCTAAATCTGTAAAAGGCACAAAGACTGAACAGTCTTTAAAAGAAGCTTTTGCTGGGGAGTCCCAAGCAAACCGTCGTTATTTGTATTTCGCGAACCAAGCTGATATCGCTGGCGCAAATGATGTTGCAGCAGTATTTCGCTCAACTGCTGAAGGCGAAACTGGTCACGCTCATGGTCACATGGAGTACCTGATCGAAGGCGGCGCTGGCGAACCTGGTACTGGTATGCCTGCGAAAACTGTTGCAGAAGCTTTGCAAGCAGCGATTGCGGGTGAAACACATGAGTACACCGATATGTACCCAGGCATGGCTAAAACTGCACGCGATGAAGGCTTTGATGAAATCGCTGACTGGTTTGAAACCTTGGCAAAGGCTGAACGTAGCCACGCTAACAAGTTCACCAAGACTTTAGAAGCGCATTTGGCTAACGTTTAATTTTTTAAACTGAGTCAATAAAAAAACCACTGCAGTTTATGCAGTGGTTTTTTCCCAAGAAAATCTCAGCAAAAACAGGGGCTAACAGAGTAACTTTGAAACTTAAGCCTTTTTAGCGTAAGCAGAGCACCAACCTTTAGCAGCAACTTGCTTGCCAGCAAACAATGCGCAACCACCAGTAGCAGAACCAGCAGCACCTTGGTACAGAGCACAGTTACCACAAGCTTGTGGAGCGGCGTATTTAGCGTACTTTGCTTTATCTACTTTAGAAGCATCAGCTTTGTAACCCAATGCCCCAGCTTGTGGATCCGTTTCAGCAACCATGGCTTGAGCTTGTACTTTGCCGTTTAAGGCTAAAGTTGCAGCACCAGCAGCGGACATGATCATGAATTGACGACGGGTAGATTTCATATTGACTCCAAGGATTAATAAATAAAAGACATTAAAAAAGCAAAATAATTTCGCGGCTGAATGCATCATAGAACAGAAGAAATCAGTTCACTAGCCCATGCTTAAGTATATGATTTATATCAAGTATTAGTTGAGAATTATTCTCAACCATCGATCGACTTGAATCAAAAATTTAAAGTCTTACAGAAAAGTTAACTCTGACTACCGCCTCTCAAGCAAGGAGAGGAATTCTCGTCGCAAGTTAGCATCTTTCAAGAAAGCGCCACGCATCACGCTGTTGACCATTTTTGAGTCTCGATCTTTTACACCACGCCACTGCATACAAAAGTGATCAGCATCCATCACAATCGCCACACCAACTGGTTTGATCTTTTTCTCAAGCATGTCAGCCAACTCTACTACCGCTTCTTCTTGAATTTGCGGACGGCACATCACCCATTCAGTCAGACGTGAATATTTAGATAAGCCAATTAAGGCAGATTCTTTGCTTGGCAAAACCCCAATCCAAATGCGGCCCATGATCGGACAGAGATGATGGGAGCAAGCGCTGCGTACAGTAATTGGCCCAATGATCATTAATTCATTAAGGCGGCTCACATTGGGAAATTTGGTTAGTGTAGGCTGTCCTGTATAGCGTCCGTTAAAGACTTCCTGGACATACATTTTGGCAACACGTCTGCTCGTATTTTGAGTATTGTGATCACTCCTTGTATCAATCACCAAACTCTCTAATACGGCTTGCATCTTCTGTGCAACCTCGTCTACCAGACCCTCCAACTCACCAGGCTCAATGAAGGCAGAAATATTATCGTTAGCATGAAAGCGGGCTTTTTGCGCTTCAATACGACGACGAATCACAACCGATAAAGGTAATCCTACATTTTCTTTTTTAGAAACTTTTGGAGTCGCTTTTTTAACTGCAGTCTTGCGTCCTGGAATTTTCTGAGCTACCGACTTCACAACTGTTTTTTTAGTAGGCATAAATACATTTTTCTAAGTAATTTTTGATCATCAATTTAAATCTGAAAGAAGATTGCCACAACACAAGCAATACCACACAGCCACACAATAGAACGAGCCGAAGGCCAATTGGCTACATAACAAATCAAGTAAGCAATACGTGACAATACAAACCCCAGCGCTAGAAGATCGAGCCTTGCTTGAGGTGAGTGCAGGAGTGATGCAATGATGACTGCTGCAAAAAACAATGGCAAAGACTCAAAAAGATTGGCTTGCGCTGCATTGGCGCGCGCCCTAAATCCACTCTGCTGGGCAAGCCAAGTACGAGGCTGACTATTGTCGTAATTCTCAAAACCTTTTTTGGCGATACC
>JGI26470J50227_1000233_pt1 | contig 25081 bp, 34 predicted proteins | sample FreactTroBogLake_FD_50227 | JGI IMG/M metagenome (IMG submission 50227) | reverse complement strand
CACCTGCATCTGGCTCTTCACCTGGCAGTGGAGGAAGTTCTGCACCTCCCATATCACCGCCCATGTCTGGTGCAGGTTCTGCACCCATTGTTGGAGCTTCACCGCCTGATACTACTGATAGGCCTGATGATAAGCCTTGACGACTTGTTTCTAATGCTGAGTATACAGCTTCTAATGCGGGTTTAACCGATTGTTCATATTTTGCGGCAACATCACTGCCGAATGTTTCTCTTATAGAGTCTAATAATTCTAGTAGGTGTTCAGCTTTTAACTGTGCAACATCTTCTAGCCAGCCTGTAATTTGGTCAACCATATCTTTAGTAGCCATGATTACTGATGCTTTTTGTTCTTCGCCTTCTGCCAGGTATACAATACTTTGAGCCTGGCTTTCTGATAGGTCATAACGTGTGGTTAATTCTGCAACAAATTCTTCTTGATCGCCTTCACCTAATTCAATACGTGCTAATGCTGAGTTGATCCAACTGCCAGGAACTGCATATTTTTGAGCCTTTTGGCTTAGTCGTGCTGAATAAATTTCTGCACTTTCTTTTTTCATTTTTTTATCTTTGATAGCTTTCTTCATTGATTCTTTCTTATTGCCATCTTTGTCCATATCTAAGAAATCTGGTTTTGCGCCTTCATACATGCCTTCTTCACGCTCGAGGATGTGTTGATTGATAACATCAAGTAGGGCACGAGTCTTTTGATATTTAGGACTTTCGTGGATGCTGTCAAAACTTTCACTAACTTCAAGTTGGCTCATTTCTGTACGTAAACGATTGCGTACATCTTCTAGTTGAGCTTCTGAAAACTGTTCTAGTTTAAGTTTGTATCCAAACTGTTTAGCCATACTTTCATTAAGCTGTTTAGCTGTTACTGGTTTTGATAATTCTCTAATTTGCATGATGGTTTCCCTAAAGCGTTTCTATCATTTATTTATACAAACGACCATTTAAACATCTTGGAAATCTCTTCCTTAAAATGTTCAGCTAGTTGTTCGCTGTGTTCTAATTTATTTAACAATACTTGAAATTTATCAAATTCTTTAGCAGTTTTAATATTATTGCGGTAAACTAGACTATCACTGTAGTTTGCCCAATATTTATTATCTAAATGTTTGATTTTAAAAAACTTTTCTAGGTTTGTGTTATTATATGCTTGCGCGGCCATAATTGCACAGGTTTTGAGAAAGAACTGTTCCACAAGATCGTGACTGTTGATATTGTACACCGCCCAGTTGTCTAGTGTATTTTTCTTGATATAATAGTCTTTGTAAACTATGTTGCCATTAGGCTGTATGCTAATAGGCAACGATTTTTTAAGATCTTCTTCAAAGTGAGTGGCCAATTCCTTGACTACTCGTGCTTTGGATTTAGGTGGGGTTTTAGGTTTATTTGTCTTTTTCATTTGCAATTACGCTGGGATTTTCATGTCCCACTTTAATTAGCAAATTCTTGCGGATCATAGCCTGAACTCTGAATTGATCATGTTCACTTAGAGTGGCAATCTTAGTAGGTTTGGTGAGTTTTTTCAATAACTCACGCTCCTCGTTAGTGGTCCAGATTTCAAAGTCTGAAATTAATTCGTTGATTTTCATTTGATGCCAGCAATTTTTAACCAACGAGTAAGCTCAGCATCTTCAGCAATTGGCTCAGTACTAGCAACATTTACCCTAGCTTTTTCGTCAGGATTTAAATTCTGTACTTGATCAATACTAGGTTGCAATTGTTTTTGTAAATCTGGAATGTTAGATTTTAATTTAATTAATTCAGCTTTAAGATCAACATTATCTTTTTTAACAGTCTCTTGTTTCTCAGGAGTCAGTTGCTGCCATTCTGGCGAATTTGTAGCCATAGCATTATCAATAAATGCCGATAATCTTTCAAATGCCGCTACTAAATCTGGCAAGCCATCACTGAATGCTTGAGCACCTTTAACAAGTGTTTCTGATGCATCTAAATTGCCATGTTCATCTTGTACAACCACTTGGCTAATTTTTTGTTGTTGTTCTGGGGACAGTACTGTGTGGAATGCTGTTTCTGCAGGAGTAGCTTGCGATTGCTGAACTTGTTCAGCTTCAAACAAATATTCTTTTAATGTTTTCATTTGATACCTGCAATGGTTAGCCACTTCATTAGTTCATCACTTTCTGGTAGTGAACTGCGTGATCCTTGAGCAGGGCTATTGCGATTAGCACGTTCAAAACCCTTGTCTTTGATCTGTCTGATAAAGCTGTCAGTAGCATCTCCGCCGACATCATGATCGCCTTGGCTGATCAGATCATGGTGCGTTTCGCCAACTTCAATACCGCCTTCTTCACTGTCACCCTTGGCCACGTGTTTTAGCATGTCGCCCACGTACCAAAACCAATTTTTAAAATCACCTGGGTTTGTATCATAGTCTTGATGTGCACCGTGTTTTGCAGACATGATTAAACTCTTAAATTGAGGAACAACATTAAAGTGATGAGCAATATCTGTTAATTCTTTAAATAATTTGCCGGCACCTGCTTCGTCTTGATATTTTTCTATATGTGGTGCTAAATCATTGTAGGCACTCATCATACGATCAGCAGCTTCTGGATTCATAGAATTCCAACCTGTTGCTTCATCAACTTCTTCACTGGTCTGTTGTTCATCACCCATGTTTACAACTGCACCCGGTTTGAGGGCAGTAGGATCCATTTCAGGAGCTTTGTACTGTCCTGGGTGTTCTGTATCAGGTGCAAGGGTTTTAGCATCAATTTCTTGTCCATTTGATAATTTAGCTTTGTCTCCACTAATTCCTGAAATGGTCACACCGTCTTCTGCTAACTTGCCTACAATTTGTTTAATCTTCATTTTGTTCTCCGAGGCTTAATTCAGCACTCTCTAATTTTGTTATGTATTTACGTAATTTATCAATCTGTCCACGAGCTCTGAGCAATTTAAATGCTAGATTTTCTACTGAATTTTCACCACCAGCTTCTAAGCCTGCTTTGCGTAGACGGTACAGTTCTTCCATAGTTTCTTTAGATTTCTCTAAACTATTGCTGCGTAAGGCTTGATTGATCTGCCCAGCATAGTTTCGGGCTTTACTTTTAATATCTCGAGGACTAACTGACGGTGCAGCAGAGCTAGGTTCGCTGATCCATTTATTTTTTAATACGGAATATATACCAGCTGAGTGATGTGTTTGTTTACTATCTTGTACATACAGTTCAACAGGAACACCGTTGAGCTTGATGTCGTAGGTAAAGTTATATTGATTCTTTTTGGCAGTGTATAGTTCTTCGCGACCTTCTACATCTGCTACGACTAAATGTAGATCTATATCACTGAACTCTGAGTAATTATAGCCAGCATTTGATCCACTGATTGTTATGTCTTTTAAACGTAAATCGGGAACTTTAAGGAATTCTGCAAAATGACGGGCTATCTTTAATAGCTTGTGACGTACTTCTAAACGTAATTGATGATCATCCCAAAGTGCTGGGTTGAGCTCTTGATGATGTGTTATAGGGGCTACAGATAGTTCTTGAAAATTCATACTGTATTTAACAGTATTAGAGGCCTAGGAACTTAAGAATACTAGCAAAATTTGGGCTACCAATCCAGCCAGCACCTGCAGCAAATGCTAGACCGACCATGACGTACTTTGCCCATTTGTTTTTAAAACCTTCTAATTCTTTGATTTTGTTAGCCATATCAGTGTGTTGTGCAACTGATGTATCGCGCATTTCTTTAAGGGTATCAATTAGACTATTATGATTGTCGCATAGATCTTGTTTAAGATCGTCCATCTTTTCATCGATGTTATTAACCTTAACTTCAAGTACAGCAACACGCTCAGGTAAGGTTGCAAGCTGTGGTACAGCTTCTATGCTTGTGCGGGGTTTTTTCGCTGCTGCGGTTTGTGCCATTTAGGCTCTCCAATGTTATAAGTCAGGGACTCGCTCCGAGTCATGTGCCTATTGTATAATTGAGTTGCCTAAGTTGTTGATTGTACTATGCCTTATGATATTATTTAGCAAAAAAGGCTATGTTTTTTCCGGGGTTGGCTGTGTTAAACACTGCATATTGTTGTGTCATAGCTTCGTCCAGCCCGGCTATGTATGGAACTAGATGAAAATCTTCAATTAAGTGCCCGATTGGGTCACTATTCTTTTCGTACAAAAAGTCTTGGTCAGTATAAAAATCAAATCGCCAAACTCTAATAATATCGTCTGTGTCAAATCCAACTACGTGCCCACCGACTTCAACTATTGAGGGCGGTTGTGAATAACTGACATTAGCCCGAATGCCTAGGGTCTGTAAGACAGTTTGAAAATTTTGTTCCTTCCAGCGCAGATTTTCTTTGCCTGGTTCGGTTCTATTCTGCCCAGTGTGGGTAATATCAACGAGTGTGTATAACTTGTATTCCATATGATATTTAACTGATCACATAATCGCGGCCAACAAAAAAGGACCCGAAGGTCCTTAATTGTTTCCCATCCCTGGAAATTATAGTGCTACGGCTGTAACTGTTGCTGCAACGCCTGAACCAGCTAAAATAGCTGTTTCAAACTTAGTGTATGAAGCATCAGATGGAGCTTCATTAGTAGAACCATCCCACAATGTATCAACTGCAATGATAAACTGGCAGTTGCCACTTGTTGGTGTGCCAACAGCATAGACTTCAGCTGATTGTTGTAGCGCACGAACTGTCTTGCTGAACAAACTATTTGCTACTGTAGGTGTTGTATCAATACCTGTTTGAGCAACGTTAATAATTTGTAATTGACGTGTACCAAAGTTTGTAAATGGGGCTGCTGCTTTTAAATAGTTAGCTGCAACGCCAGTTGCTGTTGTACCGTCTGAACCTGTTTGACCTACTAAATTACCTGCGTATAATGTCATTTTAATATCTCCTCGATTGACTATACTACTCGCACTCTGCGAGTGATCTACTTCTTGTAGACCTGTGTATAATTATTTAGTATTTTGGCTAAAAATTGGGCTCAAACGCCTAATTTAGCGGATATAGATCGAAACCAGTCTGTTGTGCCTTCTTTAACAGCTTTTTTAGCTTGTCTATGCAAGAACTGGCTTTTTATATCACTAGGAGCGAAGAATTCCTTAACTACTGCAACTGCATCAGATTCTTTAAAGTCTTTACAACTAAACACATCAATGTAAGCAGAGCTTTCGGGAGCATCATTTAGATGCATGGTAATTGAGCTAGTTTCGATTAGCTGTAGGCAACTGTAGCCTTGTAAGTGCGGATCACCTTCTTTGAGAAACTTGATAATAGGTTCGCCAACTGCTTTCATATCAATACGTTTAACTAAGGTATCTAGCATTTCGCGTATGACTTTAGGATCGCTAATATTTTCGTTACAGCCACCGCAGTCTAGGATTAAATGGTAACCCCAACTCATTCCTTGCTTTCCTGGATTCGCTTGATACCACGCTTAAACTTGCTACTATCGCTGGCTTTGATTGAATTGATAAAACGTCGCTCTAGTTCAGCGGCAGTTTCAACATCGTAGTTTTCACGGATCATTTCAAGAAGGTTGATGGCACTTTGGATGATGTTGGATCCGCGGCTCTCAACAACGAGATCCGTATCTCGACTAATGCCGATATCGCTTAATTCTTGTAGGATACTACGAGTGCTCTTACGCATAATAATTCTCTTGTTGAGTTATTTATTTGATTATACACAGTTTGATTTGGCAAATCAACTGGTTTGAATGTAATCACATTGTAATGTTGTGCAGCAACAATAGTGATAAATACATCAGTGAAAACCATGAGTTGACACTATTTTAAGGAGACACACGATGTCAAAAAATGTATTTGAAAAGATTATTAATTTATTTGAAAAAGATGCTACTAGTTCACTAGAAGCGTATATTGTTAGCCATAACCCACAGAATCTTGCCGAAGTAGAGCAATTAACTCGCGAATTCCAAGACGGCCAGTTTGTTTGGGCTAGAGGTCTATAAAGTGAAAAAATTCTTAAAAGATCTATGGGATGCTTTGATAGAAGCTCGTATGGAAGAGGCCAAAGCTAGAATGAAGTCGGGCTGCGGTTGGGGAATATAGTGTACATTGTACGCAAAGTTCTGCCTGTTGAGTACAAAAAATATCGTACTCATCTAAAGGCCCTAGACGAAGCTAGTCGTATTTTAAGATTTGGTGCGCCCGTTAGCGATGATGTAATCGATGCATTGTGCGATAAGATTGATCAAGATCCGCAGCACCATGTGCTATTTGCCATAGAAAATGCCAACTTAGAATTTGTAGCAGTTGGGCACGTTGCCGCATTTAAAGAAATGGAAATGGCATTCTCAGTACTAGATAGCTATCAAGGGCAGGGCATGGGCGAAGCACTGATGAAGCGTGTAATACAGCACTGCCGTACCAAAGGACACAGAAAAGGGTTTATGGTATGTTTGCCACATAACCAAGCTATTAAGCATCTATGTCAAAAGCACGGTATTAAAATCCATACAAAATATGGAGAAACCCTTGCTGATGTTGAATTACCAGTTGCTGATGCAGCTACTTACTTTAATGAAGCAGGATCACAGAATTTAGGTGTACTCGACTTTCTGAGCAAACGTGCTCTGCGTCCCTGGACTTTATTAGCCTAATCACTTTACAAGGGGTTTTTGTTAATATATAATAAATACTTAGACGGTAAGGTTACCGTTGAAACACAAACATACACACACAAGGAGATTTACTATGTTTAATACAATCATCGATACCATTCAGAATGGTAAAAAGCAATTTGTTAGTACATTCGTTACTGACACAAAATTAAAAACAGATTTAGAAAAATTAGTTGATGCACAGACTAAGTTTGCCAAAGGTCAAGTTGAAACAACTTTGAGCATTGCAGAAGCATTTGCTACATATAGCAAAGATGCCTACGCTAAAGCAATCGCTAAAGCAGGAGTTTAATATGTCATTCGAAACTCCAAAATTACCAGAAGTTAAGTTCAACCAATCAAAAAATGGCTATGAGATCCGTTCAGACATTCTAGCACTTGCCAAGGATGCTGTTATGGAGGAATACCACGCTAAGTTTCACGGTTGGGAAATCTCTGCTAAGAAAGATGAAAAGACAGGCGAATTAGTAAGTACTGTTACTATGCCAGAATTTCCAGGAATGGAAAAAATCATGGAAGCCGCTGAAAAGTTCTATGGTTTTGTAAATAGCGGAACTAAGAAGTAAGCATAGCTTCATCGCCAGACTTGCCCAAGCTAGGGAATTGGCAATGGCCGCATATAGAAAAGCCCAAGCGTGAAAGCGTTAGGGCTTTTTTTATGAGCGAGAATAGTTGCTGGTGTTTAGTAAGTGCTACCCAATGCCACACGACGCCAAGTATTGGTTGCTATACAGATATAAAAGTAGTTGGAATCGTAACTAGTTTGTCCTGCTACACCATATGCGTTCGATGCTTTAGCACCACTGGGAGTTAGCGGGCTATCCAGTTGTGTCCATGTTGATCCATTATACGCTAAGAAATGTTTATTACTATAATCATAAATTATACGACCGTCAATCCCAGCTGGATAATTGTTTTTAACAGCGTTACCAATTGTAAATGTCAAATTGTTTGCGGGAGTGGTGCCGCCAAGATCAGCACCAGCAATAGTAACAGTGTCGCCCACAGCATAACCAGTGCCGTATTGTTGATTTCCGTCATTGTAGTAAATACCCACATTAATGTATGTTGTACCGCTTCCATTATAATAAACAGTTACTTGAAAGATAGCACCACTGCCGCGGCCACTGGTACTCAATTGTGTGAGTCCCACGACAGGATGGGTTGTTCCAACTGCTGTTCCAGATATGGAGCCAAACGTACTGGTCAGTAATGATCCTGAATAATATTGATTAGTGATCCACAGATAATTACTTGGTGCAAGCTGAGTAAAGTTCACAACCTCTAAAGTGTATATAGAAACTGTTCCTGAATTGCTACCAATAACTGCATTACCAACAGCATCTGCAATACTACTACCAGTAGGCAGTGTTAATGAACCATCTGTGCCAAAGGTCCAAGTATGTGAGGGGTTAATATTGTCACTTGTGTTAATTGAAAATGTGTTAGTTGGCATAGTGAACAGCGCAAATTCATTGGGCACAGTAGACCCATCCAAAGAGCTACCTCCTGGGAAATATACACCACCATCAAGGCCGAGAGTAACTGTTTTGCTACCATTTACCAAACTGGATGCTGGTGCGCCGCCGCTGAATGTGATGCCGCCTGGCGTGGAGCCGTCGCTTAATCTTAATGTTGCTGTGGCAGTGTCGTAGAATATTTCGCCTACCTTGCCTATATAAGTGCTGGCTGATTTAGCAATGGCATGTGAATTGAGTTTGCGAGTTGTCATAGCAGTGTCCTTGGTTGGACAAATCATGCTATGAGTTTAGGTAGTTAAGCTGAAGGCTTAGAATGAATTGTATGTGTTATTTACCAATTATTCTACTGATTCTTCTGCAAATAGTTCAGGATGACGCTTGCCCCAATTGCGCATGATAACTGCGGCTTGTGCATTGGCTTCGTTTTCTTGTGGGCTACCTGTTGCACCTGCTTTATCGTCTTCTAACTCATTGTTTAGGTCTTGTTTATAGTGTACCATTTCGTGTGCTAGGGTACGGCAAACATCATTGATGTGGCGATTCTTTACAGTAATAGTAATGTGCTCTGCACCGGGCTGATATCCACCAAAGCTCTTGCGCTCTACACTTTGCGTACTATCAAATACAAAATCAAACTTTGGCAATGATTTTAATTTTAAATCTTCTGCGGCAAATCGGATAAAGTCGTGAAGGATTGAGAAAGTATCTTTCTTGTTCAATCCTTCTGTTAATATTTCTCTTACTTTCATATAATTACTTATCCGAACATATAACTATAGAAATACAGAGTGGCATCATCTAATCCAATATTTTTTCGAGCCTGTGCCTGTTGTGTACTAGTTAGTGTTTGATTTACATAATTTACAGAATATACAGATCCACCGCCACCGCCCCCGGACACTGATGTCCAAGTTATGTTTCCTGCTCCGTCTGTTGTAAGTACTTGCCCAGCAGCGCCATCGATATTTGGTAGTGTATAATAATATCCAGTGCCTAATGATACTTTTCCTACTGTTAAATTTGTGTTAATTGTAGCATTGGCAAAGGTAGGACTTGCTGTTACTGCTATGTCTTGCTTGGTGCTGATTAATCCTGTACTAGTATCTACATTAATACCAGTACCGCCACTATACGGCTGCAAGGCTACTACTGAGCTTACACCGTTGGGGCTTTTAACAAAATATAATTTACCATCGTAGGTATTTAAAGCAATTTCGCCGTCGGCTAAAGTACTGGTAGTAGGAACAGAGCCTTGAACCGCACTGCGTCTGAGCTTGATAGTACTCATTGTTTACCTATTAGTAGGTGCCACCGTCTAAGTCAGCCCAGGCTGGAACACCAGCAACAAGCTGTAGAACTTGGCCGTTCGTGGCTGCTGATAATTTACTTAGAGTATTAGTAGCACTGGCATAAATCAAATCACCAGTTGCGTAAGTACTAAATCCAGTACCACCATAACCTGAACCAATAGTTGTACCGTTCCAAGTACCGCTGGTAATCGTACCAACTGTTGACAAGCTGCTTAAACTTGTTACTGCTGTATTAACTAAGGTACCACTTGTTGGGAATGTTACGCTAGTATTTGCTGATAACGTACCAGTAAATGTGTACGCACCAGACATTGTAACATTGCCACCAATTGTAATAGTACTTGAACCGTTGTTAACACCAGTACCACCATAGGTACTGCCAATTATACCACCGTTATAAACAACACCTGTACTTAATGTCTTATTAGTTAATGTTTGACTTGTCGTCTTATCAACAGTAATTGATGTATCAATACTAAATTGAGTGCTAGTTAAGGTCAGTCCATTGCCTGCTGAGTAAGTACCAGCACCTGAGAACTGTGTATAAGCAATAGCGTCTGTACCAATCTTAATAGCATTAGCTGGACTTGCCCCTGTACCAATATTAGTTTGTACCCAGCCAGTTTTGCCATAAGTTGTACCTTTTGTAACAAACGCAAAGTCGCCAGGAATAACTTGACCTGCTATACTATTGTTATAGTCTGTAGCACGAGTCAAGACCCATTTTGTTGTACCACTTACACCTAGTGTGCTTAGATAGTAAACACCGTTGTATTTTGCGCTAGTACTTGTGAAAGAATTGACTAAGACACGATCATTCAGTACTAGTGTGTAACCGTCAATTGATAATGCTGAACCTGTTGTAGCATCAGTAAGTGTTGCGCCTATACCAGTACCAGTACCAGCATCAGTTGTACCATTAGCATAAGTAGCACCTGTGATAGCTGTATTTGTGCTATCGGCTAATACTTCTACGCTGTCGTGTACATTGATACCAGTAGCTGCCGCATCAACATATCCTTTAGTAGCCGCATCAGTTGATTGAGTTGGAGTTGCTAAACTTGTAATTCTTGCTGAACCAACATCAACAGTTCCTGACCCTTGTGGCACTAAGTTAATGTTTGTATTAGAACCGCCCGCTGTAAATGTAAGAGCGCCTGTTCCTGTTATACTACCACTAGTTGTACCAGTACCACCGTAAGCTACTCCCAATGCATTTGTTAGATTTAATGTAGCTATTGTTGCAGTGCCGCTGAAAGTTGGGCTTGCGCTGAATACTAAATTACCAGTACCTGTAGCACCTGTTGATGTTACACCTTCAATGGTTGGATGACCAGTTATTGTTGGAGCACTTGCTAGAACAAATGCGCCAGTACCTGTGGTACTTGCCGGACTAACTGCGCCACTGCTTACGCTAAAATATGTACTATTGAAACTAGCAATACCTTTAGTACTTGTTGTAGCATCACCAACACTGATAGTTACAGTAGCATTTGGACTTGTTCCACTAATTGCCGCAGTAACGTTTGTACCACCAGCAAATGTTAGTGTACCTGTTAGTAAATTAGTTGAACCAGTTGTTGATCCTGTACCTGCTAGACTCAAACTAGAGCTAGCGGCAGCCCAAATTAATGTACCATTAGCTTGTGATGTTAAAACATAACCACTGCTTGTGCTGTCAACTGCTGGAAATTGATACGCGGCACCACTACCTGGTGTGCCACTACCAAACTGTACCTTACCAGTCGGAGCAATAATAATATTAGTACTAGACGTTGTATTGCTGATAGTATCTGTAGTAATGCTAATGTCAGCAAGTTTAATTGTACCAGTAAGTGTTGGACCAGCGGCAAGTACAGCAGTGGAGCCAGTTCCAGTTACGGCACTAACTTGAGTACCGTTAATTTTAAATACGTTACCTGTACCAGCAGTATCAAATGTCTTGTTAGTGAATGTATCTGTGGTTGCCTTACCAACTAATGTGTCAGTTGCGGCTGGTAGTGTTAGTGTACCACTTGCTACACCTGTTGCCTGAACAACTGTTGATCCACTTGTTGATCCACTAAATGTAGCACTAGTAGTAAATGTTGGTGTTACTAATGTTGGGCTTGTACCAAATACCAGTGCGCCACTACCTGTTTCATCGCTGATAACGCCGGCTAATTGTGCCGATGTAGTTGAAGCAAATACGCTTAAATTGTTACTTGTGTAAACAACAGTGCCACCTGTACCAAACGCTACACTTGAACTGTCAGTACCGGTAAATGTTAATGAGTTATTTGCTGTTAATGTCTTACCGTTAGCAATAGTTAGTGTACCAGTTGTAGTACTAATAGTCAAACCGTTAATGCTAGTAGCTGTAGCAACGCCTAATGTAGGAGTTACAAGTGTTGGGCTTGTTGCTAGAACATTAGCGCCAGTTCCAGTGACTGTGGCAAATCCAGTGTATTCATAATTCCAAGCAGCCGCTGTATTACCACCTGTAGATATTACAGTATAGGTAACTGTAGTACCTGGAATTTGTGTTAAGACTGATGCGCTAGTACTTGTGTTAACTGTTAGGTTAGCACTACTATTGTTGGTAAGAATATATTCTTGTCCAAGTGTTAGACCTGTTGCGTCTGGTAGTTTAACTACTTGAACTGTACTACCTGTAAAGTATTGAGCCGGAGTACTTGATGATGTTAGTGTATAAGTTGTACCACTAGTTACAGTAGTTGTATAACCACCAGCACCAGTAGAACTAATTGTAATTGTTGAACCACTAACACTAGTAGATATACCTGCTCCACCAGTGACTGTTAATGTACCACCACCTGCTACGCTACCAGAGCCAGTTGAACCAGCTAGGTTAATTGTTGTGCTGATTGCTGTGTTGCTAATTGCTGTAATTAAGCCTTTGCTGTTTACAGTAATAACTGGAATAAATGTTGAGCTACCAAAGTTAGCTACTACTGTACCAGCCGCCGATTGACTGCCGGTGGTGGTATTAGCATACTGAACCTGTGTAGTTGAAACTGCTGTTACCGTATAAGTTCCGTTATAACCGTTTGGAGTAACACCAGTAACAGTAATAGATTGTCCAACCGTGAACGGATTGCTAGCTTGTGTTGCGTAGGTTAATGTAGCTGTGGTACCAGTACCACTTGCGGCTGTTGTTGCTAGAGATACCGCATTCGAATTAACGTTGGCCAGTGTTAAGGCTGCCGATACATCAGCACTGCCATCTACACTACTTAGAGTAGCTGTAGCATCGCCTGTTAGGGATAAATTACGAGCTGTAACCCATTTAGTTGCTGTCGACGCATTACCAGTTAATGCCGCAGTGATCGTTCCAGCTGTAAAGTTACCGCTAGCATCTCGTTTTACAATAGTCGATGCTGTGTTGGCATTGGTAGCATTGTCAATTTGTGTAGTATAGTATAGACCACCGATCTTAACGTGATTGGCAGCATTACCTGTAGTTTCAGTACCAGTACCAATGTACAGCGTATCACCGCCGTTGGAGCCGTTATTAGCTAGATATGAATAGGCTAATTCGCCCTGTGCCAGTACCGAGGGATTACCCGAAGTTGGCGATCGTTTAATTCTAAAAGTTGTCATCTATTGCGCTCCATTAGTACTGCCCTGAATCCCAGTTTTCTTGTGCTAAATTCGTTGTTACATTCCATCTGCTAGCCCCTGCATTATAAACTAACAGCGATCCATCGGTAATTCCCGAAGGATTTACATTAGAAATACTCTCTAGTGTATTTATTCCAGCCCCTGTTGCAATGTTGATTGCACCAGTACTGTCAATAGTAACGTTTGTACCAGCTTGCACCACGCCTAACGTACTGTTAGAGGCAGTGGGAACGCTGATTGCTCCGTTACCATCAATACTAATGTTTGTACCCGCTTTTACCACACCTAATGTACTGTTAGAGGCAGTGGGAACACTGATAGTTCCATCAGTTGTTACATCAATGTTTGAACCTATTTTTACTTCGCCTAGCGTTGATGCTGTAGCTGGTACTTGTACTGCTGCCTCAACTGCTGAAATAACAGCACCAGTGACTGCTGTTTCTATAGCACCAGCGATCGATGCTGTGTTTACACTGATTACCCCATCAGCATTGTCAATACCGTTACCGACAATTACACCGCCGAGCGTAGTACTAGTAGCTTTGGGCAGCGTGTAGGGATTGGTAATGATTTGTGTAGTGTTATTGGCAGCTATTGAGGCTGGAGTTACACTACTATAAACTACCCACTTAATACCATTCCATTGATAAACTGTACCATCAGTTAGGGTATACAATTGCCCCTGTGTAGGAGTCGTTGGAAATGATACGTTTAATAAAGGATCGTAAGTGGTCACTACTGTAGTTGGTACTACAGGTTGTGCTGCAACGTTAAATGTATAAGTTTTAACTTGACTGTCAAATGCAAAGGTTACAGTATATGTATAGGTCCCTAAGGCAGTAAACTGCTGTCCAGTGTAGATATAGTTACCTTTAGAATCAAGTGAGCCTGTTGAGGTTGAGGAGTAATTGCCAGGTCCTGTGATATTAACAGTAAATGCTGTATTTGGTGAACCACCTGCTACTAAGATATTAAATAATTGGCCAGCTGTTACATTAGCTGGACCGACTACTGATTCAGAAGATGATGCAGGAGTGAGGGAACCTACAGTCCACTTTACTCCATCCCAAGTCCAAATAGTACCAGTATCTGAAAGATACTGTTGTCCTACTGTGGGGTTTGAGGGGAATGTTAACGCTGTCATCTAGGCTCTTTTGTACTGTTATACATATTTATTGAAAACAGCGCCAGACGGTGTTTTGCTATAATACTAGCTGTTTATGCCCAAGTTCCGTCTGCCATTTTCATATTGTTGTTCCTATATCTATTATGTAGTTGAATTTCGTTTACCTAAAAACATTTGACTTATACGTGATGAATACCAAATGTTAGTATATGTATTATCGCCAAAGTAATTAGTTAGAGCGTCACGTAGATCCTGTGTACAACTAGTAGCATCGTATGTGCCAATTGCTACAATGTCGTTTTGTGCCACTGCTTTTAAATCGTTTTTCATTGTAGTACACAATGACGAGTTACCATAGGTATCATATACTTTTGGATAGCCAGATCGCATAGCACCATTAGATGGATTTAGTACAACTATAGTGTGTCCACGAGTCATTTGAAATGGTGCTAATCTAGTATCAACACCGTCTGGAGCAAGTCCACGTTGATCACCTGCTACCAGTGTTCCATTAACTTTAATATAACTACCATAAGTTGGATTACCATTGAAGTTAGTACAGATAAAGTTTATTTGTTGTCCGCTAATAGTCTGGTCAAAGTCAAGATAAGTTCCGCCGTTGAGCTGTTGTTCAAAGAATCCATATTGATCTACTACAGGTATCGAAGTATCGGCAACTGATACTACACCGCTAGTAGCTACTATAGGACCGCTTGAGGATCCTGTACGAATATCTACTATAATTGTTTCAGTTCCTTCAGTTAGATAATCGTTTTTTAATGTTTTAGTAAATGTTGCCGATCCACTATTAACAGTAAATGATCCGCTATTAGAGTCACCTACAAAGTCTACTCCGATTGTAGTTCCGCTGTCAGTCCAATATAGAGTTGTACCATCTGCTACACCAACTGTGGTAATTGTATAGGTAATTGTATCACCTTCGTTAACTGCTGATGAGCTTGGGGATATGCTGTAACTGATAGAGATCCAAGGTCGACCTACTACTAATCCGCCTGTGTTAGGATTATCCGTAATTCCGTTGCCGTTATATTGTGTAGGCAACTGTGTAATATCGTAATATGCTCTTGAACGTGCATAATTCTTAGTAGGATCAGCACTGCCTGTTACTGTTCCATCAGCGGCAACTACTTTACCCTGGCGTTTTGCCGAAGCAATATCAAGTTTAGCCTTTTGTTTAGCTTGTTTTGTAGACAGTGATGAAATTCCGTTTGCGGCCATTATTGTATCCCTCTGCGAGTATTTATCGTAAATACATTCACTATGATCAATCACGAACCCTTTGAAAAACTAATTAAAAACTTAAAAGAAACTGGCAAATATCGTGTGTTTAACGACATTCTGCGAGAAAATGGCAAATTTCCAAGTGCTGTTTGGTACGGTCCTTACAATATTAAAAGCATTGTAAACTGGTGCTCAAACGATTACCTAGGCATGGGCCAACATAAAGTAGTATTAGATGCCATGCATACTGCCCTGGATCATACTGGCGCTGGATCAGGCGGTACTCGTAATATTGCAGGAACTAGTCATTATCACGTGGCTCTAGAACATGAACTTGCTTGTTTACATAACAAAGAACGAGCAGTATTGTTTGGGTCAGCTTACATAGCCAACGAGTGGACTATGATCGCCTTAGCTAAGATCATTCCTAATATACATTATATTAGTGACAGTAACAATCATAATAGTCTTATTGTAGGTATTAGTCATAGCCGTGCTGCCAAAAGCATCTTTAAGCACAATGACTTAGCAGATCTAGAATTAAAATTACAAGCAGCAGTAGAAGGTGATCAAGTACCATGTATTGTATTTGAATCAGTTTACTCAATGGATGGTAACGTTAGTTTAATTAAAGATATTTGTGATCTTGCTGACAAATACAATGCAATGACATATATTGATGAAGTACACGCCGTTGGCCTGTATGGTGAACATGGTGCTGGTAAACTAGAACAACTAGGGTTACAAGATCGTGTAGATTTTGTCAACGGTACGTTAGGTAAAGCATTTGGAGTACAGGGTGGATATGTGGCATGCGATAGTATTGTAGCAGATGCTATTCGTTCAGTGGCTGCTGGATTTATCTTTACAACAAGTATGAGTCCTGTAACCTGTGCCGGAGCACTGGCTGCTATTAAGTATCTTAAAGATCATAATGAGTTACGTGAGAAGCATCAAGAACGTGCTCGTAAATTAAAATATAGATTAAAAGCAGCAGGTATTCCTGTTATGGAATGTGCTACAGAACATATTGTTCCTGTGTTAGTGGGCGATGCAAAACGTTGCAAAGCTATGAGTGATGCATTGATGAATGATCATAACATATACGTACAAGCGATAAATTTTCCAACCGTCGATGTTGGTACTGAGCGACTAAGATTTGCACCAACTCCGTTCCACGATGATGGAATGATTGAAGATCTAGTGCAGGCCTTAGTTGCAGTATTTAATACAAACTAATTAACTGTTGTACACCAAACACTAAGGCAGCACGTAGTTGCATGTCGCTGCTTGCTTCATCTAGTTTTTGTGTACTAATTAAATCATTTAATATTTCAGCAGCTTCGCTAGGACTTAATTGTCCTGCACCAACTGCTTCATGTACTTGGCATGCATATTGAGCACGTTCTGCTGCCCAAGGCTGTCCTGAATTCATAACTGCTACTAGTGCGTCGTTCATTAGAATCTCCCCATAACACCAGCAGCTATAATGTCGGCTTGTTGCTGGATAATTTTCTTTTTCAAATCGCAGTATAGTGGACTAACTGGTCCAGCTTTAGCACGAGTTTGAAACTCTTTAACAGTTGTTGTTAATGTTTCTGTTAACTTGTTAACATCACGTGTGGGTTTAGTTGTAGCATATATATCAAACCATTCTATTTCTAAATCCAACTTGTTTAATTGTGCTACTAGGTCACCTTTACAATCAAAGCGTCTAGCATCTTGTTGTATATCGGTAATTGACTTAGCCTGATTGTCATCCCACTTACTAGGAATTAACGTCATTACATTAGCACATCCTGCTAGGCTTAGAAATGCTAATAATAGTATAATTTTTTTCATTGTATTTTTCCTAAAAAGGTATCTGCAAATTCTTCACATTGACTGCGTAATATTTTGTTTTGTGTTTCTACTAGATTATATTCTCTTTGATCTGATGAACCGTGATGTTGAGTAGGATCTATATATCCGCAATAGACTTTTTTAATGCCGTTAGCGTTTATAATGTCTGCACAAGCAGGACCATCGCGCTCGTCCATATGTTTGTTACAAGGGCTTAGTGTTGTAATCAATACAGTGCCTTCTGGTATCTCACCATACTTAGATTTAAAATCTAATATAGCCGCATGTTCTGCATGAATTCTTCCATGTTTACCTGGACGATTTAATCGTGCTAACCATGGATGTTTAAGACTTAATACTCCGGCTGCAACCATACCATAATCTTTATTGGATTGCTGTCCACGTTCAACTAATTGGCACAATTCTGTAAGATACTTGTCTAGTTTATGGTAGTTGCGTATTTCATAATTTGTGCGACTAGGATCTAATTCAACTGTCTCATTTGTTCTATGATATTCACCAGCTTCACCGTCTAGGCTAACATGCCAGGCATAGAATTTAGTTCGAGGATATTCTTTTTTAAGATCAACAAACGCATCAAGATTTGGCTTGCTATCATCATACATTATTGCCTTGTCATAATGTGCCTTGCTTAATAAATTGCGTATAATAATCTTTTTCTTTTCTTCTGTGGCTATTTTGCCTACAAGATTACCGGCACGATGTACATGTACTCTGCTCATATCCACACCGTACTTGCGGAATGTATCTAAAAACAATTCACGATCATTAAAATCTGCACGAGCTGTAACCATTGTAACTTCATTACCAGTTGCAATGTCTTGTTTAAGCTGATTAATCATTGGAATGATTGGTTTGGACTTTTCAAAAAATTCGCGGGCATTGGCAAAATCACCAAAGTCGAATGATTCACCTGGTTGGAGTTTATAGTGTGTAAAGTCGTGACTGTTTAAACTCTTAATAACTTGTCCATCCTTGATCACATGAACTTTAGTCTGGGTATGTACCAAAGTATCATCTATGTCAAATATAACTAGTTTGCGAGGAGCAAATTCGGTTGCTCTCATTAGCAATTCCAACGACGACGTGCGGCACAGATTGCCTTATCTGGAGTTTTACTGCAATCAATACTGTGCATTTTCTTTTGACCGTTACTACGAGCGCAGAAGCTCTTGCGACGCTTAGAATCTTTAGATCCTTTTTTTAACTTACTAGGTTTAGTAGTTACCGCAGTCTTTAGTTTACTGCTTGGATGTTCATGACGATAGGCTTTAACAGCCTTGGAACTCATGCCGGCTGTTTTATCGTGTTTGTTAACTTTCTGCCAATCTTCGTTAATAATTTCATTTATTTTCATGGCAAATTCCAGCCAGCCCGCACCCCAATCGGGCTAGACTATTATGCAGGGCTGTAAGGATTTTTTGGAGTGTCTGTGCCATCATCTTCTGGAAATAAAGGATACTGATAAGGATTTAATGGATCCATATTAAGCCTCGTTAGGTTGTTTGGTAATGTTATAATCTGTATCTGGATAATCGGGATAGCGTTGATTTAATTTGCGCATTAGATCAGCACGATCGTTAGCTGGAATAATAGCAGTACGATTAGTAGGAGTGTGTGTTACACTATAACGTCCTGGACCATCTTGATCATCATGTGCAGCCGCTGCATGATGATGGGCTTCAGGCTCGGCATGATGTGCTTGAGGTTCTGCTGTGGGTTCTTCTGGCTCAGCTTCCGGTTCATCGGCTTTAACTTTACTAGCAACACTCAAGGGATACTTAGATTTAATAGCATCAATTTCTTTAGCAATATCATATCCGCCACGAGTTAGTTCTGTACTACCTGCTTTAATTTCATCGGCATGTGATTGAATACCATGAATAATTTCTGTCATTAATCCAGGAAATAATTTAGAGAACTTTTCATCGTTGCCCTGACGATCATGACGATTCTCTTGATCACCGTTGACAATCTGATTAGTAGCAGCATGGAACTGCCACTTACCGTCAGCAACATCTTGATTATGTTTGTCTGTGATACTAACGATTATTCCATCTGGAGCATAGTTATTGAACCAACGAAGACCTGAACTTGAATTAGTACAGAAGTTTGGTTTATAGCCTGCGGCATTGCCAAATGTATAGCAAGCACCGTAGTTTAAAGGAACAACAACATAGTAGCGATCGTTGTCTACAATAACAACATCTTTCTTTTCACGCTTCATCTTCTCAATGTGTTCAGCATCTTTAATACGATCTAATTCATTGCGATATGACCGATCATTGCGAATACGTTGTAGTTGACGAATACTACGGAATTTATTAAAGTCTTGATCTGCTGGACGTAGCAAACCACGTTTGTTTAGAGCAGCCCATGCACCTAGAGCATCGCCACCTTCACCGTTGATATCTTCGTAGTCAGCAGCACCATTAATGTATAAACGTGTTAGCCAATCATCGAAGCGACCATCTGCTGACAAATCACCGTAGTTGTTAGTGCGGAGGGTATCATCTAATAGTTTACTCCATGCATGAACGATTTGCTCATCGCTAGCACGTGGGCCTAGTTTGGCTACCAGTGTACGTGGCAGTGTAGCATCATGGCGCCAGGCAATGCCTAACATCTTAGCAGTCTTTGGATCCTTGGCGATCTTTGCGGCTACATTGGCCTCATTTAGAATATCTACTGTTTTCATCCTGTAATCAACGCTCGTTTAAAAAATGCCAATAATGTTCCTAACTTAGCTTGGTCACCTGCAGATATATCTTTAAGTACGTGCTGTACACCCTCATGGCGCTCAGGAGTAAAGCCGCTAGAATATGAACGACTGATATTTCCAGTTTCATCTGGGTAGTAGTGACTAGCAGTCATTGTAATAGCCTGTCCAATCGCTGCATTTAAGAAATCAGGTTTAGTAGTCTTATCGCTTTCTATGCTTAGAATACCATCATCTAACAGTTTTAACTGTTTTAGTTTACGCTCGGCTTTTTCATAAGCATCGTTCTTAATCATATTCTGTACCATGCCTTTGATATCAGCTTGGGCTACAGTCATTGCCTTAACCCACAGGGGGCTAAACTTTTTAACTAAGGCATCGGGGGTAAGTGTAGTAGTCTTTTCTAACTCTTGTTTGGCTTGTTGGCGAGTCTTTTTAAGTTCTTTAGTTTTGCCTGTTTCTGTGCCGGCCCACATTTTAATAGGATTGCCACCTAGTTGTCCTTTCAAGAAGTCCATGACGTTGCCGCCACGACTGTCCTGGAATGCTACAGGAGCATCACCTTTACTGGCTACAGCATAGTATGTGCCGCTTTGTTGTTTAATAGCACCAACACCGTTTTTGTATTGCATGATAACCCACGCACCACGGTAAGCATCTTTCAACTCACTCCATGCAATCTTAGCAATTTGTTTATAGTCTTGTGCGTGACCTAGACCTTGTTGGCTGTGTAGATACTTTACTACCTGTTGTCCGCCAGGAAGTCCATTGATCAAACCCATTGTTGAGCTGTCTTCAAACATTATGCTTTCGCATAATTGAGCAAATAATTTATATCCGTTTGTATTCATAATAATATTTAGTTGTTGCCTAGTTGTGGACGATCATGTCCAAGTTCACGAGCATTAGCATGTTGGATACTGTCTGCTTCCGGCCATGAATAAATGTACTGTCCAAATTCGTCACGGACCAATAGCCAACGAATACCACCTGCTGAATATTGTTTAATTTCTGCACGATAGCCAGGAATAGTAGTGTCAAAGTCTATATCACCTGATGAGTGTTCTTCACCGTGTGTACGAACCCAGTTGGCCACTGCGTTTACTTCTTGTGTTGAGTTAGGACCTTGTCCAGCTACGTTAGCAACAACATACACATCCTCTGTAGGAGTACGTGTTAATGTACGAAATAACTGTTTACCCAAAGACTTAATAGCACGATTCATATTGCCCGGCAAGTTGCTGACCTTATGGAAGCTGGGATTCTGTACGCCGGCTGCTGTTAGAGACTGTCCAGCGACAGCTGGAAGATTAGCAGTAGTGACATGCACATCGACTGCTGTTTCTGGTTCTTCATCTGGAAATCCTGCCCAATCATCTTCTGGCTCTATGTCAATATTGCGCATACGACTTAGCATGTCTGCCATACCTGGATGATGTATGCCTGCTGTGGCACGAGCAGTGTCTGCTGCTGAAGCTTTACGACGCTCGGGTGCAGGTTCATGACGTGGTTCGTGATGCGGTGCTTCTGGTTCTACGTTAGCCAAAGGCTGATCTGCTGGGGCATCAAGATCAGGTCCGGTGTGTATTTTGGACTTGACTTTTGTTCTAGCTTCAGCGAGATAGTCTTGGAATGTTTTCATATTAGTCAGTACTAGCGTTAGCACCACACTTGGCACGTTTGGCATTGGTCAATGCACCAAAGTTTACTGGCCATTCTTTGCCTGGAGCTAGTTCAACTGCACCTTGTGGGAACGCAAATTGTACACCAGCATCTTTCATAATAGTAGCGACTGGAACACGGAACTTGGTCAAGTCATTGCCTAGATTAGGATATGGCGCCACGTGAGGGAAGCCCCATCCTGCGATCTCTTTAGTTTGGTTATTGATAACAATCTTGTAGAAACCGTGTGGTACAACTACACCTTTACCGATGGTCTTGTCGCCTGGGCCATATAACCCGCCTACGTAAACTGTGTATGATTGACCGCGTTGTACTGCCCAACCACGTACTGAAGTTTCTAACAGTTTCCAAATGCCACGATTCAATGAACCAGCTTGTGGGCTCATATTGGTCATTAAGAATGATTCAAATTCTACTTGAACGTCCCATGACAAGTCACCGTCTGGACTCATGTGTCCTTTGTCGTAGCCTGTGCCAGCGTAGTCAGCTGGAGTTGCACCATTTGGCACTGATTGGTCAGCGGCAAATGCGTTAGTACGGGCAACACATCCTAGAGCGTTTTGTGGCAATAGTTCGTAGGTCACATACTTAGGCAGCTTGGCCGCAGCATCATATCCAACTAGATATGCTTGACGGCAAATAGGAGTAACACCTGCTGTTTGTGGAAATCCGTAGGGAGCATGTGGTTGGCATGCTTGTGGTGGATTTGGTTGACGTTGTGTCCATGCTATAGCTTGTGTGCTAGCTAGAGCTGCGATCGCTAGGACAAGCGATGCAAATAGTTTCTTCATAGTAGTACCCTTTGTAAGTACTACTATTTATTAGTTTATCCGAACCAACCTATCTTTTTGCCAGCTGCTTTGCGAGCATCATAATCTTCTGCTGATTTAGGGTAAGCCATAGCCCACCATGCTACTAGAGCCATAAAGATGCCGGTACAGACCACTGCTTTGACGTTATGCGTGGTAAACCACATGATAATAAGGCTGCTGTCCATGGTCAAAACCATTAACCAGCGAGCCTTAACTGGGAATACACGTTTCTCAGCCCATCCACGCAAGAATGGCCCAAACAACTTGTGATTCATGATCCAGTTGTGCATACGTTCACTGCCTTTGGCAAAACAATAGGCTGCCCCCACTGTGGGTGTTGACCAAGGAATACCTGGAGTGACGATGCCGATATAGGCCAACCCTAGACACAGGAATCCTAGTGTCATCCACATTGCTTTTTTTAATTTAGAAATTGTAGCCATTCGTTATATCTCACTTCAAAGTGTTCTTTCTTACGTTTACTTACCAATTCGTAGTACTCTGGCTTGTAGGGTTTGATTCGTGGTTTCCAACCCTTGGTCGTATCGCTTTTTGCCGAGTTACAGGGCGCACAGGCAGTGGTACAGTTTTCCCATGTGGTCTTGCCACCTTTTGAAACTGGTACTACGTGATCTAGTGTAGATAATTTGCGCTCGACATGAACTCCACAGTACTGACACTTGCCGTTATCGCGTAGGTATACATTTGAACGGCTAAAGCGTACATGGGTCTTGGGTTTCATATAGTCACGCAACATCATGACTGAGGGAACTTGAGTTTCCCAAGATGCTGAACGTACTATCCACGTGTCGTGAAACATCAGCACATCGGCCTTGTCTAAGACCATGTACTTGATAGCATCTTCCCAAGTTAGTGTACTCAATGGCATATAGCCTACAGGAGCACCATCCGCATTAAGTAATAGCGTGGCTGCCATTATAACCTCTTTTAATTATTTATTGTACTACAGATTACACGTTATGCTAGGATGTTTTGAGCAAACTCTTGAGCAGATCGATCTAGAGCTGTACACCATTGATCTTTACCATCTTGATCAAACACTAGATCTAAATCTGCTGTAGTAGTACACCAGCTGTTGTTATGGCTCCAGGGTTCTTGTCCTTTGATTTCGCCCATAAGCTGTCCAGCGCCCCAACCACACATACCCAAGAACAAGCGCCATTTAATAGGCACATCGCCTGCAGCCATTCTAGGTAATATATCGTCAGCTGAGCTAACTGAAAACCTATCACTTACTCGCATGGTATTCTTGCTGATCCACTCATTGCTGTGCAGGAAGCTCAGGCTTTGGCTGTTGACCGGCCCACCCACATATAACCAACCTGGCTGATTGATAGTAAACCCTATCTGTTCCCCAAACTGTTTAACAGTTAGTTCGCTACGTTTGTTCAGTACTAGACCGACACTGCCGTGAGCATGATGCTCAGTGACTAAGATTGCGGTCTTGTGCCAGAAGTTGCCTTTAACGGCGGGAGGAGCGATTAATAAATTACCTACAATGTTCATGCAGGTATTTAATTAAGCGTATTGGTTGGCCGCCTGACTTCTGGCAGCAATCTGATACTCTTGGTTAGCAGGGCGTTCGTAATTTCTAACAAACCATTCAGTAGCTGCTGCAGGACTTTTAAATCCTGTTTTAGGATAGCCAGATGCTTTCAAGGCAAAGTCAAGTTGACCTTTCCAGTTTTGTTGCCACTTGCCTTCACCGCCGCAAGCATTAACCATATCAGTAAAGTTATGTACACGTCCGTCGAATGTATCATGGAATCCAAACAGGCCACCGCCAGGTCCATTAACATCATTTGCTACATATACACCAGCATTAAAACTACTTTCAGCACGAGCGTTTGCTAACAATCCTGCTATTGAATTTTTATCTAGACCAAGCCCTTGTAAGTATTCTGCCATGTCTTTAGGGTCAACCATAAACTTACTAGGCTGTTGTTTGCCTACTAATGGTCCACCTTGTGAAACTTTTGGAGCACTCGGTGCATCTGGCTTCTCTAAAGTAGAAGCATAGTTTTTAGATATTTCTGGAAACTTTTCTGCAGCTCGGCGAGTGTACGGACCTAATAAACCATCAATGCCATCACCCTTAGGACCAAACGGTCCTAAATCAGCACCCTTAGCTAACAATTCTGTTTGTAGTTGCGCTACACTAGAATCATATGATGACTCATTAAGTGGTTGGTTAAATTCATTAAATCTCATATTAACTCCAGTCCGGTAGAGGTCCACCATATTTTTTTCCGCGAATTCGATGCCCGCCTACTTTGATTCGGCTCTTAGGGCTTTTACCTAGTTTGTGGCTTTTCTCACCATCGCGAGCACGTAGCCCTTGGCTTTTGCATGATGATAGATTGCTGGCTCCTAGCTCACTATCAGGTTTTGAACTTTGGCATAGTTCCTTGCTGGCTTTACCGTGTTCAGCTAGTTCAGACTCCATACGAGCAATTTCTTCCGCCACACCTTGCTCGTTAAATCTCAACACATTCTGAATCAATTGTTGTGCTTGTTTAACATCGTAGTTGTCAAGTCTAACACCAGGTTTGCCTCTATG
>JGI26470J50227_1000231_pt1 | contig 25123 bp, 21 predicted proteins | sample FreactTroBogLake_FD_50227 | JGI IMG/M metagenome (IMG submission 50227) | reverse complement strand
TTTGTTCCCGTACAAGCCGCGTGGCGAGCGTCTAGCCGTACCGCAGCCCCCCCGGCCAACGGTCCGTACAAGCTGGCTTCCGTCCAGGAAGGGCATTGGACGCTGGAACGTAATCCCCGGTATTGGGATGCCCAGCACGTGGCGCTGGACGGTCTGGATTTCAAGTTCAACGACAACGCTCCCGCCGTGACCAAGGCGTTCAAAGAAGGGACGTTCGACTGGGTCGCCGACGGGATCGACGGAACGGCCACCCTGGGGAGCCGCTATTTCAGCGCCAACGCCGTTTTCGGTACCAGCTTCTTCTATTTCAAGACCAGTCAGGCGCCCTGGACCGACGCCCGGGTGAGGAAGGCGCTCATCCTTCTCCTCCCTCTCGAGGAGATGCGCAAACCGTACCTTCAACCTACTTCGGTGTTGATCCCCCAATTCCAAGGCTACCCCAAGGTCGAGGGCATCGTTCAAGCCGACCACGACAAGGCGATGGCCCTCCTGGCCGAAGCGGGCTTTCCTGAAGGCAAGGGGCTTCCGCCTCTGACCGTCGCCCTGCCGGACGATCCCTCCAACGCCGCGTTCGTCCAAACCTTCCGAGACGCCTGGAAAGGAATTGGCCTCGAGGTCAAACACCTGGTCGTCCAAGGAAACTACTACGACAAGCTTGCAACGTTGGACCACACCCTAGGGTACTTCAGCTGGATTGGAGACTTCCTCGACCCTGTGACCTTCCTGGTCTTGTGGAAGGGCGGAAGCAGTCTGAACTCCTTCTCCTTCCTCGACCCGGCCTACGACGCCTTGCTCGCCCAAGCGGCTTCCCAGAAGACCGAGGAGCGGCTGAAGACCCTCTCCCAGGCCGAAAGCTATCTCCTTCAAAATGGCCTTCTGATTCCCCTCAGCCACACCCCGAGTTTCAACCTCATCGACCGCGACGAAATCGGCGGATGGTACCAAAACTCCCTCGACATCCATCCTTTCAAGAATCTGTATCGCAAGGTGTCCAAACCGGTCAAAAACCTCGTCCGGTTTGACCTGCCCTCAGATTTATGATATTCTCCGCGAATGCCTGAGGACAAGCCTGCCGTCAACTCGGCCACCCCCTTCCAAGTCAACCAAAAAGTGGTCTATCCGCTCCAAGGGGTGGGCCAAATCATGGCGATCACCGAACGGGCCTTTAAGGGTAAGCCGACCCAGTACTACCAGATTTTTCTTCCTGTCACAGACATGACCGTGATGATTCCGGTGGCCAAGGCCGTCGAAATCGGCATCCGAAGCATCGTCCCTCCCGAGAAGGCCCAAGAGGCCTTTGAAATCATCGCGAGCGACTTTGAACCCGTCACCGCCGACTGGAAGATGCGCTACCAGATGAACCTCGACCATTTGAAGAGCGGGGACATCACCGACATCGCCTTGGTGGTCCGCAACCTCTACCACCGGTCCAAGGTAAAAGAGCTCCCGATTCTGGAGCGCAAACTGTACGACAGCGCCATGAAGCTGCTCATCGATGAGATCGCTTTCTCCCTCGACATTGCCATTGTGGAAGTCGAATCGATCGTTCACGAGAAGCTCGAACCCCTGGGGAAGACCATCGTGGCTTCGCCCGAGTCCGACGCCGATGAGGACGACATTGAGCCCGAGCCCGAAGAGGAAGAGGAAGAAGACGAGTAGCGACTGGGGCGCGGTCTTTACCGTCCTCAGAAACCAGGCCGCGTCTCACCCGGTGCCTTCCCTGAACGTTTTGACGGATGGTGGCTCCGCTCCCTGGCAGATCCTTGCCGCCACCATCCTTTCGCTCCGAACCCGGGACGAAGTCACGCTGGCCTCCAGTCGCCGTCTGTTCTCTCTGGCTCCCGATCCGGCGTCGCTTCGTTTGTTGCCGGTTTCCCAGATTGCGGAGGCCATCCACCCCGCGGGATTCTACCGCACCAAGGCCCGGCAACTCCTTCAAATCGCCCATCTGCTCCAGCCTCTCGGCGACGTTGTTCCCTCCACCCGCGAGCAGCTCCTGAACCTTCCCGGCGTCGGTCGAAAAACGGCGAATCTGGTCCTGAACCTTGCCTTCGGGGTGGAAGCGATCTGTGTCGACACCCACGTCCATCGCATTCCCAACCGGCTTGGGTGGATCCACACGAAAACTCCCGAAGAATCCGAAACCGCTCTCGAGGCGCTCTGGCCCCGAGCCCATTGGATCGAAGCGAACGGCCTTCTTGTCTCTTTCGGGCAAAATACCTGTACACCGTTGAGCCCCCGTTGCTCAATCTGCCCGTTTGATGAACACTGCCTCCATCAGAATGTGGAGAAACGACGGTGATGAAACTGACCATCAACCAAATCGCCGAACTGGCCCAGGTCTCGAAGGGAACCGTATCGAAGGTCCTCAACGGACACAAAGGGATCAGCGCCCCCACCCGCGAACGAATTCTCAAACTCATTCAACAGTTGGACTACCATCCTGATTCCTCGGCGCGGGCCTTGGCCCTTCAAAAAACAGGAGTGCTCGCCTTTCTGATTCCCCACGAGGCAGCGACCTCGCTCACCGGCTCCTACTGGACGATTGTCTTGTCGGGGATCAGCCAGCAGGCGACCCAGATGGGATACAACGTCATGATCCTCACCACACCCCGGGAAGGGGACATCCAGGGCGCGTTGAATCAGATCTTGAAACGCAGCTCGGTGGACGGCCTCATCATCGGTTCCGAATTGGTCAGCAAGGAAAGTCTGTCGACCCTGGTGCTTCACAAGATTCCGTTCGTCCTGTTGGGCCAAAACCCCGATTTCCAACATTGGTGCATCGATATCGACAGCCTTCAAGGCACGACCCTGCTCATCGATCACATGGTTCGCCAAGGTTTTCGAAAGATCGGGGCCCTCTTTGGTCCCGCCCAGTACCCCTATGTGAAGGAACGCCTCAACGGCTATTTCAAGACACTGGCTTCCCACGGGGTGGAATGGTCGGCCCACACCTTCAGCGGGTACGATGCGCCCGCGATTCGCACCAACCTGGAAGGGTTGTTGGATACCCATCCCGACATGGACGCCCTCTACCTGGCTTCGGGAGGAGACTTCCTGATCGAGGCTTACAAGATCCTCAAGGAACGAAACCTGCAAATTTCCGAATTTGGTCTCGGGGTCTTCGACGACTACCCCTTCTTTGACCTGCTGACACCCCGGATCACGGCCATCCGGCAACCGCTGTTTCAAGCGGGGCAACAAGCCGTGGAACTCCTCCAGAGTTTGGTCCAAGGCTCCCCTCCCGACAAGTTCCTCGTTCAACTGAAGACGACGCTTGTCGTTCGGGAATCCTGCCGGGAACTTACTCCGGTGAAATGAGGAGCGTCTTGGTATCCAACACCAGATGCATGTTTGTGGGGGAGTTGCCGTGGTCCTTCACCAGTTCCAGATGAACCTTTCCGTCTTCCTTGTGATGCCGTAAATTGACCAGCACATCGATGCTGACCAGATGCCGTTCCAGGATGGGGGGAATGGCTTTTCCAGCCGTATCACCTTCTTGGTCAAGCGAGACGCTAAACCAAAGTTCGAGGGCCTCGGCCTTGGCGAAGTCCCGGAGCTGCTGAAGGTCGGAAGGTTGGGCGTGGGCGAAGTCAAACTCATCGAAGATCACCAAGTCTGCGGGAAATCCACCGGCCCGGATCCTTGCCCTCAGACTCTCAATCACGTGAGCCGTGGAAGAACTTCTCTGATCGAAATTCATCACCGTTCGGCGCGGGGCGATTTCATCATGAACCGCCATGGCCCCCGCGAGGTTCTTGATCTTGGAAATCTCGGTGAAGATTTCCTCGTAGTAATCGATGATGTGCACCGATTTCGCAGCAAAGGTGACATGGATCACGCGTTTGCCTTGCAACAACTTATCGGTGGCCATATGAACCAATGCGGAGGTCTTTCCCACCCCATGGCGGGCCGCCAGGACTCCCACGTTACCCTTGCCGACTCCACCGTTGGTGGAGGCGTCAAGGATCCGCAGGGGACTCTGCCTGATCAACTCTGACTTAACCATCGGACTCCTCTCCTTTTCCGGAGGAAGACCGATGGTTTTTGCCAGGGATCTTCCCTCGCGATTCTGTAATCTAGTTACATTCTCGCTCAGGAAACCGCTGCCGTCCAGTCCTTACATTCGTTGAGACTTACGCTTTTCTTCGTAGTCTTTCTTGAGCTGCGTCGCCACGCTTTCGGGGACCTTCACGTATTTTTCAAATTCCATGGTGAACTCGGCCTTGCCCTGGCTCATCGACCGCAGAACCGTCGAGTAGCCGAACATTTCTGACAGAGGAACCTCGGCAATGACCGAACAGAACTGTCCGTCTTCGGTGGAGGAGACGATGACGCCCCGCCTCTGGTTGACCGAGCCAAAGATGTTGCCCTGGAACTCGGTGGGACCTTCCACGGCGACTTTCATGATCGGTTCGAGGATGATGGGCTTCGCCTTCTGGTAGGTCTCGCGGAACGCCATCAGGGCCGCGGTGCTGAACGCCATGTCGGAGGAGTCCACGGGGTGCGAGGCACCGTCGTTGATCACGGCCCGAACTCCCACGACGGGGAATCCGATGAGCGTTCCCTTCTTGACCGCTTCCTTGAAGCCCTTGTCACACGAGGGGATGTACTCGTTGGGAATGGCCCCACCCTTCACCATGTTCACAAACTCGTATTCGCCCTCGGTCATCGGCTCGAAGTAGCCACCGATCTTGGCGTATTGTCCCGAACCACCGGTTTGCTTCTTGTGGACATACGTAAACTCGGCTTTCTCGGAAATGGCCTCGCGGTAGGCGACCTGGGGCATGCCGGTTTTCACCTCGGCCTTGTACTCGCGTTTCATCCGCTCGACATAGACTTCCAGGTGAAGCTCGCCCATGCCCTGGATGATGGTCTGGTTCGACTCGGGGTCGACGAAAGTCCGGAACGTCGGGTCTTCCTTCGTGAACCGGTTGAGCGCCTTGGCCATGTTGTCGCCCGACTTCTTGTCGATGGGTTCAATCGAAAGCGAGATCACGGCCGCGGGCACAAACATCGAGGTCATGGTGTAGTCGAGCTTTTCGTCGCAGAACGTGTCACCGGAGGCGCACTCAATGCCGAACAGCGCGGCGATGTCGCCGGCACCGGCGTAATCGATGTCCTCCATGTGGTTCGAGTGCATCTTGATGAGGCGGCCGATCTTGAAGCGCTTTTGGGTCCGCATGTTCCGCAGCTCCATTCCCTTCTTGACTTCGCCTTGGTAAACACGCACGTAGGTGAGCTGGCCGTACTGCCCGTCGTCGAGCTTGAAGGCCAAGGCCACCGTCGGCTTCTCGTCCACACACTCCAGGAAGACTTTTTCTTCGTTGTTGTTCTGGTCGAGGGCGTAGTTGATCTTTTCCGTGGGCGCGGGAAGATAGTCCGAAACGCCGTCGAGGAGGACCTGGACGCCCTTGTTCTTGTAGGCCGAGCCCACGAAGACGGCGGTCAGCTCCCGGCTGATGGTTCCCTTGCGGATGGCGGCCTTGATCAACGGGACCGGGACGTCCTTGCCTTCCATATGGAGTTCCATGAGTTCGTCGTTGAAGTTGGCCAGCTCGTCGAGCATGATGGCGCGGTATTCCTCGAACTTGGCCTGGTACTCGGCAGGAATCGGCCGACGTTGAAGATCGGTGCCGTCTTCTCCCTCGAAGTAAACGGCATCGCCGTTCACGAGGTCGACCAGTCCCTCAAACTTGTCTTCGAGGCCGATGGGGAGGGTCACGAAGACCGCGTTGTGACCCAGTTTTTCCTTGAGCTGATCCTTGACCCGGTACGGGTTGGCCCCGGTCCGGTCGGCCTTGTTGATGAACGCGAGCCGGGGAACGTCGTAGCGCTTCATCTGCCGGTCTACGGTGATCGACTGGGACTGAACGCCGGCGACCGAACAGAGCACGAGGATGGCCCCGTCGAGGACCCGAAGGGACCGCTCGACTTCGATGGTGAAGTCAACGTGACCGGGGGTGTCGATGATGTTGATGAACTTATCGTTCCACTGCACGCTGGTCGCGGCGGATTGGATCGTGATGCCGCGCTCTCGCTCGAGTTCCATGGAGTCCATCGTGGCTCCGACGCCGTCTTTGCCCTTCACTTCGTGGATCGCATGGATACGGCCGCAGTAGAACAGAATGCGTTCGGTCAGTGTCGTCTTGCCGGAGTCGATGTGGGCGCTAATGCCGATGTTTCGCATTTTCTCAACGGGAACCTTCATACCAAAAAAACCTCTCTCTGCAAATTGCACGTAAGTATAGAAAAAGAAACCGCCTTGAACAAGGTCAAGGCGGCGACGTTTTGGATGAAATTCCTGTGATTATTTTTTGTTCGGTAAGGTCATGACAAGCCTGTCGAAGGCTTTGAAGGGTCGCTTGGGGTCATTCTGCTTCACAAGCTTGCCCTGCCACCCGGCGTCCACAGGCCACAGACTGACCGTCCCGAGCTCGTTGTTGTTGGACCCGTCGCGGACCGTCGCCAAGTTGGGAGGCGGCGGAGCCTTAGCGGGATCGGGGATGGGAACGTTGGCCGCCGCCGTGATGGCCGCCGCCAGTGCCTTGGCCCGATCAGGCTTGAGGACGACCACCAAGTCGTCGCTCACCTTGGGATCGGCGATGACACCGTCTTCCCGGAGCGCGGCAACGTACAGGTCGACGCCGCCGGTCCATCGGGCCAACAGGGCCTGGGTGCGGTCTTTTTCGGCAGCCTCCACGGCCTTTCTGTCCGCCAATTCGGCGACCATGTCGGCCCGCAACCCCGCGATGGTCTCGACCTGCTGAGCAATCAACTCGTCTCTTTGGGCAATCGTCGCCACTTGGCGGGCGATGATGGCGTCCTGATCGGAAAGGGCCGAGGCCAAAGGAACCAGGTACCCGTCGTACCCGGAAAGGGAATCAGCGATCGCGTTGTCGAGCACGTTCAACAGCGGAGGCACCGAGTTTTCAAACGGGATCTCCTTGAGCCGGGCCAACAACTGGTGGGTATGCTCGACCCGGGAGGCCAACGAAGTCTGAAGGTCGGTGGAAAGCAGGTTGGCCGTCGCGATCCGATCGGGAAGAACCAAGGCCGGGTAAGCGGCCGCCTTGGTGCCGAGGGCCGTCAACTGTCCCGAAAGAACGGGGTCGACGATGACCGGGTTGTATTTGAGGATCAGTTTGCGAATCTCTTCGGCGTGGCGGGCTTTCAAAGCCGAAACCAAATCGTCGCGTTCGCTCTTGAGCCGCGCGACCGTTGCCGCCGCAGCGTCGGTTTGTGCCTGCAACCGAACGTCGAATTCGTCGGTCAGCTTCTGCTTCTGCAGGTCGAACAACCGTTGTTGACTGTCGAGAACCTGTTGGTTCTTTTTGTTCAGCTGACCAATGCGGTCGTCGTAGGTGTCGATCTTCTTCTGGATCGCCTCGGCTTGAGCCTTCAACGGCTTCAAAGCAGCGGCCAGGTTCGCCTTCTCGATCCCGATTTGTCGGTTTGTTTCAGCAAGAATGGCCTTGGCCTGGGCTCCTGACGAGTCGTTGACCGAAGCGATGTCGGCCTTGGAGGCACCGGTTTGCTGGAGGCTGGCGACCTTGGCCGTGGAGGCCTGGATCAAGACGTCCATCTGCGCCTGAACCGTCTCAAGGTCCTTCTTGTTCTTCCGGGCGGTATCGAAGATTTCCTTCAACTTCAGGTCTTCGAAGGAGCCGATGCTGACCGTCGACTTCTGGCTCGCCTGCTCGGTAAACTGGGACGCAATCCAGGCTCCGACGCCGAGCAACGCGAGAAAGATCGCCACGGCGACCGGTATCAGGATGCTCCGGTTCTTCGCAGACTTCGCGAACTCCATTTCCAGGTCGAAGCCCTTGTCCCTGTCGTCGGCCTGAAGAGGTTGGTTGAGGAATCTGTCCCTGGTCCCTTGGACGAGGTCGGTTACTTGCTTGTCATGGTCCATATGCCGTTCCAATTCGCCGGGACTGAGGCACCCGCGAGTCGTTCTACAAAGATGTCCGCCTGGGGGACCTTGCTGGCCCGGAAATCCCGCTCAGCCTCGACCCAATGTCCCTCATAATAGGCGGTAAGAGCCCGGGAGAAGTGATTCAGTGACGTTTTGAGAACCCCGTCCACCTGGTTCTGTTTCACGGGCCAATAGATTCGTTTGCCCACGGTCTTTCCCTTCACTTGCACCTGGTCGATTTCAACAAAGAGGTATTCCTGGGTTTCCGCCGTGACTTCCATCATCACCGACTCGGAGACGATGACCGGCACCTTGTAGACACGGGTGAGTCCTTCCAGTCGGGAGGCGGAGTTCACGTTGTCGCCGATGACGGTGTTCGTCATTCGGACGTACGACCCGATGTTGCCGTAGAAGACCTCACCGCTGTCGATGCCCACCCCGACCTCGATCATGACCGCCTTGAATACTTTCTCCTCTTCAGGGCTGAGGCGACCGTTTTCGGAGAGGATCTCTTCCCGGCGCCTGAGCATTTCGGTCCGTAGATGCCCCGCCACTTCCTGGATTTCGTAGGCGGCCACCACCGCCTTGTAGGCGCGGCTGTCCCTCGCGCCCTCGATGGTGCCGAACACCGCCAAGAGCGCGTCGCCGATGATCGAGCCGACGATGCCGTCCCGGGCCTGAATCTGCCGGATCGCCTGGTCGTAGTGGAGGTTGAGCAACTTGATGATGTCGTTGCCCAGGGTTTCCGTCATGTAGGTGAAACCCTTGATGTCGGTGAACAGGATCGTCAGATCCTGTTTTGTCCCTTCCAGTCGGATGTCCCGCTCTTTGTACGCACGACTGGCCACGTCCTGGGTGACGAACTTTCGGAAGATGTTCATGAGGTTGTGGACCGTCGCCGACAGCGAGTTGAAAGAGAGCCCCAAATACGTGATGTCGTCGTTTGGGGCGCCGTCCATGTTGATGATCCCCAGCTCTTGGCTGGCCTGCATCTTCATCAGCTCGGCGGTGATCCGGTCGACAAACCGGAACAGGTGTCTGAGCAGGTAGATTGCCAGGAGGGACGTCGCCGCCGTGATGAGGAGGATGAGGAGGGAGACCGACCCGAAGATCTTCCAGCTGTCGGCAAAGAAAAGCTCTTTGTCTTCGGCACGAACCAAGAAGACCTTCCAATCGGGTTGGTACTTGTAGTATCCGAAGTACGATCGGCCGTTGAGCCCGAACTCGATCGGTCCTTCCTCCAGGCCCTTACCTCGTTCATCCAAGAGACGAAGCAACGCCGGTTGGTCGGAGAATCTGTCGGCCTTGAGGTTGGTGGACGCGAAATAGAGGAAGTTTCCCGTCTCGTCGACGCCAAAGGCGAGCGAGTTGGTCCGGGACAAGACCTTGAGCGAAGCTTGGCTCAGGGTGTCGCGGCTGGAGGCAAGGTTCTGCTCAAAGGAGAAGACTTGGAATTGATTCCCCGCGGTGACGTAGTTTTCCTTGAGTTCCTTTACCAACAATTGGTTCATCAACTTGACCTGCTCGGAACGGCCCAAGATCAGGGTGATGTAGTTGGTCGCCAAGTTCGACGCCAACAGAAAGAACAAGAAGAGAACGACGATTTTACCGTAAAGCGGGACCACCCTGGTCGCCCCGACCTTCCGAAATGAAAACAAGCTTTTTTTACTGGACATGTCGATCCTCTCGTTAAGGGTAGCACGGGTGATCAGGGATCACAATGCCAATTCCGACAAGAATGCTAGTTCTTTTGCAAGTTCACACCACCCTGGTGTCCACGATCTTCTTGACCAAGGGGGCGACGACTTTCTTAAGGGCCTCGGCAGTGACTTCCTGAACTTTCATGGTCAGCAGGGTCTGGGTGGAGTCTTCCCCCAAAAAAGTCCCCAGGGCGACGATGTTCCCACCGATGGAAGAAACCGCACCGGCGAGCTTCGCCAGTTCACCCCGCTCTTCAGGGACGACCATTGTCATCCGGACTCCTTTCTGTCGCGAGGCGAACATCTCAAGGAAGACCTTGAACAGGTCCGATTCGGTGATGATCCCGACGAGTTTCCCGTCGCGGAGCACGGGAAGGCCGCCGATGTTGTTGTCCACCAGAACCCGGGCCGCCTCTTCGATCGGCGTGTCTTCGGTGACGGTGACCAACTCCGTGGTCATGACCTCGTCGACCTTGAGCTTGGAAAGCAAGTAGCTCATTTCGTACACATCGAGGGTCGTCGCCGGCGAAGGTGTGGCATACAGAAGGTCCTTCTCGGTGACGATGCCCTTGAGCCGCTGTTCCTTGTCCACCACGGGGAACCGGTGGACCTTCTCCTTGCGCATGGTGTACTGAGCCTCGGAAACCGGAGTGTCCGGTTTCACGGTGATGGGGTTCTTGGTCATTCGCTGTCCAACCGTCATGGAGTGCCTCCTGAAGTCATCGGGTTCAGTTTAATCCTGACCAACACCAAGGACAACAGGAAAGTTTCGGGGAAACCGGGGCTTTGTGGCCGATCAGGGCGGAACCAAACGACGGGATGAGAAACCGGAGTCTCCAGGGGGATTTCCATTGACTGTCTGTCCACTCTTTTATATACTGATGTTCACAAGGTAAGGAAGCGGACCATGGCCAGACCAAAAAGCGACGACAAACGAAGTGCCATCTTGGTCGCAGCCACCCGGGTCATTGCGGCCCAGGGGCTGGGAGCACCGACGGCCACGATTGCCAGGGAGGCGGGGGTCTCCAATGGGTCGCTGTTTACATACTTCCCCACGAAAGCCGACCTGTTGAATCACCTCTACCTCCAACTCAAGGGAGAAATGGCCCAGGTGGCCCTCGGTGTTGAATCAGCCGAAGGCGAGGTTCGCGAACCGTTGCTTGGGTTGTGGACCCAGTGGTTGCGCTGGGCCGCCGCAAGTCCCGAGAAACGCCGGGCCCTTGCCCACCTCGGGGTCTCCGATGACATCACCCCCTCCAGCCGGGAAGCCGGGCATCAGGCGATGGCAGGAATCGCGAAGCTTCTGGATCGAAGTCGTGAGCAAGGGCCGATGCGCGACGCCCCCCTGGGCTTCGTCCTTGCCCTCATGAACGCTCTCGCCGATACCACTGTCGACTTCATGATCCAGGACCCCGTCCATGCCGAGGACCATTGCAGGGCGTCGTTCGACGCCCTTTGGCGAATGGTCAGCTGATTTTTTTCAGATAATAAATGACTGACTAGCCATACAATAAAGGAGTAAACCAATGGACAAAGCGTACATCATCACAGGCCCAACCTCGGGAATAGGCCTTCGCACAGCCTTCGAGCTGTCCCGACACGGCACGGTCGTGTTGGTGGGAAGGAACCCCGAAAAGCTGAGCGCTGTGCAGAAGGCCATCGAGAAGAAGCGTCGGCACGCCGTCTCGGTGGTTTGTGATCTGTCGGATTTGGCCAGCGTAAGGAGAGCCGTCCCCCAGATCGTTGCTCTTGGGCTTCCGCTTGCCGGCCTCGTCAACAACGCAGGAATCATGGAGTTGAGGCCCTCGAAAAACAATCTGGGCTGGGATTTGTCGTTCGCGACCAACCACCTCGGCCCATTCGCCTTGACCGAGGCCCTGGTACCGCACCTTTCCGATGGGTCGAATGTTCTCTTCGTCGTTTCCGCTGTGGAAGATCCTCATCGAAGGCCAGCCGTGGCTGCCGGATTCCGAGGCGGCCGGTTCCTTTCCGTGGGGGAGAGTGTCCGGGGGGTGTGGGCGCCGGGGGGTTCCGACAGGCCGGGCTTCGACGCGTACGCCACTTCGAAACAGGCACTCTTGGCGGCGGCGATGGCCCTCGCCCGGGAGACGACGCGGTTGCGGTTTACCGCCGTGGAGCCTGGCTTGAATCCCACCACGGGCCTCGGTGGCGATCTCGGTCCCGTCGTACGTTTTGTGCAGTCTTGTATTGTTCCCTTGCTCGTGCCCCTGTTCCAACCTTTCTTCAAGATACTGAGCAGCCCGAAACAATCCGCCCGGGTCATCACGAAAATCGCCACGGACCCATCCACCAAAACCGGGGTTTACTTCGACGAAAAGGGCGACTCTATGGTCGGCTCCCCCCTGGTCCAAGACCCCCAGTTCCAGGATCGAGTCGTCGCAGAAACCCGGGCCTTCCTGTGGGGAGTCCCCTCTTGAACCCATGGTGCCGAGCGCCCGCGACTCTGGTCTCAGAGATGGACAGACAGGCACATCGAGGCTTCCCTTCTCAGGAATTCGGGTCCAGAGTCAGAAGAGGCGGGGCGATCGATCATGATCATTTGATCAACGGATCATGATCCTTTCATCCTATGATGATGATCCTTTGGCGATTTCATCATGATCATTGAAGCAGGAATCGATGAAAGCCCGTCATTCGCTTTGACGAGGGGGCAGGCAGAATGCAGTATCAGATCATCGAGACGATGCATTTGGGGAAGACGAAGTATTTAGGCCGCGTCAAGCTCGGCCACTGTTACGACCAGGAGCAACTGGTCGACAAGATGGTCGAACGCAACCGTTCGTTGAGCCGTGAGACACTGACCGCAGCACTCATGGTCCTGAAGACCACGGTGACGGCGCTCTGCCGCGAGGGGAATGCTGTTCGTCTAGACGGTTTCGTCAGGTTCAGCCCGACCCTCGGTGGAACGTTCGACAACCATCAAGATCAGTTTGACGCTAAGAGGCACACCGTGACCTTGGCCTCCAAGGTCGCCAAACCAATAAATACCCAGCTGAATGCGAGACTGTCGATGCACAGGGTCGAGTCGAGCCACCATACCCCTCAGATCTTTGCCGTCGAAGACCAAGAAACGGGCACCCGCGATCAAACCGTCACTCCGGGAAGAATCGTTTCCCTCCGAGGTCAGTGGCTGAAGTTCAACCCGAGCGATCCAAGAGAATCGCTCGTCTTCCAGAACGCCGACGACCAGAATCAGGTGGTGACCATTCCCCACCCCGTCGCCGACAGCAGCAAGCACGTCTACTTCGTGATGCCCGCCGTCCCGTTCACCGAAGGCGTCTTCGTGTTGACCTCAACCCTGGGGACGACCCGACCCAGAACCGGGACAAGCCTTCCCCTGGTGGTGGCACCGAGTCCCTAGGGGCCCAAGGCTCTCCCCAGCTTCTCAGTGTCCTTTCAGAACCCCGTCGGCGGCGCCGCTGGGGCTGAGCTGCGCCTCGAGATCGAAGAACAGGCCTTTGAGGTTGAGGCGTTCGTTCAGGAGTTGGATCTGGGCCAGCTGGTCGTTCAGTTCGGCGGCCTGCAAGTCGAGCAACCGGCCGTTCCCCAATTGATAGTTCGCGTTGGTGAGCTCCAGGGCCCGTTGATTGGCGGCGGCTGACCGTTTGAGGTTCTCAAGTTTTTCGTACGACGTCTGGATGGCCCTCTCACGATTCTTCAAATCGTCCCGACCGTTCCTGCGGGTCTGTTCGAGGGTCTCCCGGGCCAGGGCCAACCGATCGGCCAGCTCGGCCCGGCTCAACCAGAAGCTCGAACCGGGGATCAACCCTTCCAGGCTCTCCGTCAAGGTCAGCGAGAGCGCCCCTTTCGTCTGAGGCCAATTGGACCAGTTGGTCAGGTCTTTGTTCTGGGGACCATTGAGGTTCGGGTCGGCGGAGTACCCCAGGACCAACCGAGGAAGGAGACTGAGGTCCAGCATCTTCAGGTTGGCCTCTTGCCCCTGAACCGCCCCCTCCTGGGCCATCCCATCCAACCTCATCGGGGCCAACTGCCCGAGCTCAGGCAGGGTTCCGGTCCCTTCCTCGAGGGATCCATCAAGACCCAAGTTTTCGTTCGGATCTAGCCCAAGGACCTCCTGAAACGCCACGAGGTTGTTGGTGTAGGTGGTCTTCAGCTCCTGGAGTTGGGGCTTGAGCCCTTCCACGTCCACCTGATTTTGGATGTAGGTGAGTTCCGACTGTTGGCCCAACTGGTAGGAGACCCCCGATTGGCGAAACCGTTCTTCGGAGTTCTTCAACCGCGTCTGGGTCAACTCGATGGTCTTCTTCTGAACGATGAGTTGATAGAAGGCCTTCTTCACGGAAGCGACCACCAAGCGTCGGGTTTGGTCCCGGGACACCAAAGCGTTTTGATAGTCGACGTCGATCTTCTGGAATTGCCCGATGACCACCGGGGTGAAAACTTCCTGGAGGGTCAGGTTGAGGCTCAGGTTCTGCCGGTCTGGCGTGAAATACACCCCCGCCGAAGCCGGGGTCACCGCGACCAGAGTCGGACTGGGGGTCTGGTTCAGTTGAGACACCGTGGAAGACACCGCCACCGTCGGGAACAGAATGTTGAAGGAGTAGTCCTTGGTGCGTTTCTTTAAGGCCGCTTCCAGGCTGGCTCCCTGGATGGTCAGGTTGTTTCGCACCACCAAGTCGACCGCCTGGTCGATGGTCAGTGACGTTGGTGCGGGCTCGGCGGCCAGGGGTAGCGACAGCAGGACGAGCCCACCGATCAAGAGGGCAAGCGATGCTTGGACGTTCATTCTTCTTCTCCCAGGTTTCGAGGCCGGACGAACCTTGACCTCAGTTTCTCGATGGAGGCAAATGCCACGGGTACCAACAAGAGCGTGAGGAACAACCCCACGAAAAGCCCTCCGATCAAAACGCTCCCCATGGCCTGTTTCAACTCCCCCGAAGACCCCAGCCCCAGCGCCACCGGAAGCATTCCGAAGATCATGGCCGTGGTGGTCATGACGATGGGCCGGATCCTCGTCCGGACGGCCTCGAGGAGGGCCTCGTTCAACGAGAGCTCACGCATGTTCTTCAAGGTTCGGTCGACGAGAAGGATGGCGTTCTTCGCCGCCAAGCCCAGGAGGAGGAGGATGGCCATGATGGAAAACAGGTTGAGCGTCTGGTGCATCACAGCCAGGGCCAGCAGGCCGCCGACCACTGCAAACGGGAGCGAGAAGATGACCGCCAGGGGGTAGGCCGTCGAGTCGAAGAGGATGGCCATGATGCAGTAGATCAACAGGACCGAGAGGATGAGGGAAAGGCCGAGGCTACTGAAGGAATTGGCCTGGTTTTCCAGGTTCCCCGAAGCGCTGACCATCACCCCGGGAAGCGTGGCGGGGTCGGCCTTGGCCCGAATCTCGGTGTTGATGTCTCCGCTGGCCCGGCCGATGGCCTGGGCCGTGAGGGTGATGGAACTTTCCCGGCCGTACCGGGTCAGGACGTTCGGACCCAACGCGCTCTTGATGGTGGCGAACTGTCCCAATTTGATGTGGTCGCCCTTGTTGTTGACGAAGCTCATGTCGGCCAACTGGGCGGTTCCGGTCCGGTCAAACGAGTCCAGGAGGATCTTCATGGCGAAGTCGTCGGCCCCCTGACGGAACAGGATGTCGGCCGAGTTGCCCGAAATGGCGGTTCTCAGCGAGGCGCCCACCGTATCCAGACTCAGGCCCAGGTCGGCCATCCTCAAACGGTCGATGTCGACCTGCAGTTCGGGTTTGGAGTTGCCCCCCGAAAGGCGAACTTCTCCCGTCCCGGCGACCGTCTTGACGATCTTGAGCCATTTTTCCGAGGTGGCGACCACGTCGTCCTCGTTGGTTCCCGAGATGATGTACGAAACCGCGGCGTTGGAAGGACCTTCGACGATGCCCGCCTGGTCGACCTGCACCTTGACCCCCGGGATCCGGCTGATGTCTTCCTGGATCTCCTTCCCGATTTCGATCGAAGACTTGGTCCGGTCGGCCCGGTCCACGAGGTTCACGTTGATTTGCGATTTGTTGTCCACCGAACCGGTCTGGTCGAAGCCGACCTTCGTCAGGACCCGCTGGACTTCCGGCCTCTGGAACAGGTTCTTTTCGATGCCCACCACGATCCGGTTGTTTTCGGCCAGGGTGGTGCGATCGGTCAGCTCGATCCGGATATTGAATTGACCCCGGTCGATGGTCGGGGCGAACTCCGAACCGATCACCCCCGAACCTGCCAAGGCGAAGGCCCCGACCAGAAAGGCCAGCGACGAAAGCAGCGTGATCTTCTTGTGGTGGAGCGTCCACCTCACGATGGTCTGGAAGAACAGGGAGAACCGGTCAAACCCCCGGTCGAACCAGGCGCCGAAGCGGCCAAAGAACGTGGGCTTTTGTTCCGCCTTTTCCTTTCCGCCCAACCGGGACGCCAACAGGGGGGCCAGGGTCATCGAGACGAACAAGCTGACCGCGGTGGCTAACACGATCGTGAGCCCGAATTGTTTGAGCACGCCCCCGACCGTCCCTCCGGCGAAGGAGACCGGGAGGAAGGCGACCACGATGACCAGGGTGATGGCGAAGGCCGCAAACGCGATTTCCTTCGTCCCGATCCGGGCCGACTGGTACGCGCTTCTCCCCAAGGCCCTGTGACGGTGGATGTTCTCGATGACCACGATGGAGTCGTCGACGAGGATGCCGATGACCAGCGTCATCGCCGTCAGGCTCATCAGGTTGAGTGTGAAGTTGATCTGGCCCATCAGAAACAGCGTCGTCAACAGCGTCGTGGGGATGGCCATCATGATAATGAACGCGTTCCTGAGGTCGTGGAGGAAGAACAGGATCACGATTCCCACCAGGAAAATCGCCATGAGGATGTCGAACACCACGTCACGGGCCGAATCAACCGTGAACACCGAAGTGTCGTCCGCGATCTCAAACTTGAGCTTCTGGTCCCCGTACTCCTTTTCGATCTTCGACAACTCCAGCTTCACCCGCTTGCTGACCTCGACGGCGTTGGTGCCGTTCTGCTTGAGCACCTGGATGCCGATGGCCGTCTTTCCGTTGAGTCGGCTGATCGTGGTGGAATCGGCCAGGGTGTCCTGGACATCGGCCACGTCCTTGAGCCTCACCACGCCGAAATTGGGCGCGTTGGCCAGGATCAGCTCCGAGACTTCCGCCAGGCTTTTCAGCTTTCCCACGATCCGGACCACGTACTGCCCATCGCTGTCTTTCAGGTTTCCGGCTGGGAAATCGAGGTTCGCGGCTTGAAGTTTGGCGAGCACCTGGAGGATGGGGATGCCGTAGTGCTCCAGCCGGTCCTGGGCCAGGTTGATCCGAATTTCCCGGGAGTTTCCTCCGATCAGGGTGACTTGGCCGACGCCGTTCTGTTGGCTCAACCGGGGCTTCACCGTGTCGGTGATGAATTGGTAAAACTGCCCGGTGGGCAGGTTGGCCGTCGCGGCCAACTGGATGATGGGCTGATCGTCAAACGAGAACCGGTTGATCACCGGAGCCTTGGCATCGGTGGGAAGTTTGCTCTGGGCGGCGTTGACCTGACGCTGCACATCTTGGAGGGAGGCGTTGATGTCGGCATCGGCCTCGAAGTTGATGGTGATCAACGAGAGCGACTCGAGGGACTGGGAGTTCAGGTGCTTGATTTTGGAAATCCCCGATACCGCGTCTTCCAGATTCTTGGTGATCCCCGTCTGGACCTCCCGGGGGGAGGCGCCGGGATAGACCGTGGTGATCGTCACCACGGGGATCGAGAACTCGGGCAACAGTTCGTACTTCATCGAGAAATACGATCCAATCCCCACCATGGCCAGAAAACCAAGAACGATGAAGACCGTGATGGGGCGCTTGAGGGGAAGATCAAGAATTGCCATGGGTTCCTCCGATGACCTCGACCGTCGATCCGTCATCGAGGTTGTTCTGTCCGTTGCTGACGACCTGATCGTCCTTTCCCAGACCACCGATCACCTCGATGTCGGTTCCAAAGTCGCTTCCGGCCACGATGGCTTTCAACCGGGCCTTCCCGTCCTCTACCACGAAGACTTGGGGCTTCTGGAGGGACCCGACGATGCTGACCCGGGGGATGGTCCACAAGGAGCGCTTCCCGAAGGAAATTTTCGCCGTCGCCAACATCCCGTCGTAGAGGGGGCTCTTGGGGTCGTTCTTCAGGTCAATTTCCACCGGGAAAATCAAGGAAGACGAGCTCTTGGGGCTCACGGCGAAAACCGTTCCCGAGAACATCTGCCCCGGGTACGGGTTGGCTTCGATCGAGACGGTTTGGCCTTTCCTCAACTTCAGAATGCTGTTTTCGGGGATCGACACCACCAATTTCAGTTGTGAGATGTCGATGACCGTGGCGACCGCCCCCCCCGAAGAAAGCATGGCTCCCACCGACACGTTCTTCTCGGTGACGATTCCGGTCAGCGGAGACCTGACCTTGGTGTTCTCAAAATCCTTCCGGACGGTGGTCAGTTGGGCGGAGGCGTTCACGAAGGACAGCCGGTTGCCTTGCAGGTCCGAGTCGGAGATGACCTTTTGGGTGAAGAGCTGTTGGGCACGGTCCCAGTCGGCCTTAGCCTTGTCGTAGTTCACTTGGGCCGAAACCAAGTTCGCTTGTTTGACCTCGTCTTCCATCTGGGCCAAGACGTCCCCTTTGTTGACCCGCGACCCGGCATCGACGTTGACACCGGTGACCTTGCCGTTCGTCTCGGCCACGACCTTCACTTCGTCCTTGGCGTGGACCTCGCCGTTGACCGTTAAGATCTCTTCCTTCGTGGTCCACTGGGGTTGGACGACCGTGACGGTAATTTTGACCCCTTCGATGGTGGGGGCCTTCGCGACGGGGGCAGTCGGGGCGCAGCCTCCGAGGGCGACCAGCGTCATCAGGGAGAGCAACGGCAGGGGCAACGCTCTGAAAATAGACCTATGGTGAGGGTTCATGGAATTCTCCTTTTTGAGAGTGAGGGCGAGGGTTTGTTTCTGATCGTGAGCGGGAGCCGAGGCTTAGGGTCGCAACCCTTCGATCAAGATTTGGGTCATGTCTTCGATCGACCTTTGGCTCGATTTTCCCGAGAAGGCGTCGCTGCATTTGCGCAACAACGGCGCCCCTAGAAAGATGTTGGTGTAGAGGAGGGAAAGTTCCATGAAATCAACCTTTCTCAAGAGGCCCTGAAGGCTCAGTTGTTCCAGCTTCCCGGCGATCATGCTGACCCATTGGACCGTGGCTTGGGAGACCTTGGCGAAGTACGCGCTGTTGGAGGCCATGTCCTCTTTCATGAGTTCGGAAAAGGTTTTTTCGGCGGTCAAGAGCGTTTCGCAAAACGCTGCATTCAATTCAGAGAAGAACGAGTCCAGGCTGAGGAATTCCTTCTCCAAAAGGACCCTCAGTTTTTCCAGTTCGGTGGTCACCACTTGAACCATCACTTCCGAGAAAAGGTTTTCCTTGTTCTTGAAGATCCTGAAAATCGTGACCGAGTTGACGCCGGCTTTCTGGGCAATCAGTTTGGTCGTGGTCCCGTGGATCCCGTACACCCACAAGAGTTCTCCGGTGGCCCACAGGATCTTGCCTCTGGCATCCAAGTCCTGGTTTTCCATGGTCCCCCTCTCCCAGCAACAATGCAAGTGCCCTGTTGCATGCTCAAGATACGGAAGGAACCCTGAGAATGCAACAGCACTGTTGCATATTTCCTGGAATTCGGCGCAGGAGCCGCAACGAGCGAAGCGAAATTGTGGAGTAGGGAACCGATGCTAATGACGGGAGGTGAGGGTGGCGGGCGAAGGAGATCGCCGTTGTGGCCAAGTCGAAGGGGGAGCGAGTACCGCAGCCCCCCTGTGACGACGCCAGAAAGGCGAGATCCGAGCCCGCTAGCCCCCCAGGTAGGCTTTGCGTACCTCGGGCGAGGCCGCCAACTCATTGGCCTTTCCCGCCAACACGAACTTCCCGGTCTCGAGGACGTACGCCCGGTTGCTGATTCCCAGGGCCATGTGGGCGTTTTGCTCCACCAGGAGGATGGTCGTCCCGTCCCGGTTGATTTCGACGATGATGCTGAAGATCTCCCGGACCAGGAGCGGTGCTAGGCCCATGGAAGGCTCGTCGAGGAGCAGAAGCTGGGGCCGGGCCATCAAGGCCCTGCCAATGGCGAGCATTTGTTGCTCGCCCCCGGAGAGGGTCCCCGAAACCTGTTTGGCTCGTTCTTTCAACCGGGGAAACCGACCGAAGACCATTTCGAGGTCGGAGGCGATTCCGACCGAATCCTTCCGGGTGAACGCCCCCAGCAAGAGGTTGTCCTTCACCGAAAGGTTGGCAAAGACGCGTCGTCCTTCGGGGACTTGGATCAAACCGGCTTTGACGATCTTCTCGGGAGATTGGCCCGTGACGTCCTTGCCAAGGAACCGGATGGTTCCCGACTTGGGTTTCAGGAGCGAGGAAATGGTATGGAGCGTGGTGGTTTTTCCGGCTCCGTTGGCTCCGATCAGGGAGACGATCTCGCCTTTCTTGACCTCGAATTCCACCCCGTGGAGGGCGTGGATCGCCCCGTAGAACACGTTCAAGTCCTTCACTTCAAGCATGGACGGCGTCCTCCCCGAGGTAGGCTTTGATGACGACGGGGTTCGACCGGATTTCGGCGGGCAGGCCCGTGGCGATCGTCCGCCCGTAGTCGAGGACCACCAAACGCTCGCAGATTCCCATGACGAGGTTCATGTCGTGCTCGATGAGCAGCACCGTGAGCTTGTACTCGTCCTTGACGAACCGGATCAGGTCCATGAGCTCGAGGGTTTCCTGAGGGTTCATCCCGGCGGCCGGCTCGTCGAGGAGCAGGACCGAAGGCTTGCTGGCCAAGGCCCTGACGATTTCAAGCTTGCGCTGTTCGCCGTAGGGAAGGTTGGCGGCCCGCCACTCGGCCTTGCCGTCGATCTTGAAAATCGCCAGCAAATCCTGGATCTCGCTACGGATCTCGGCCTCGGCCTTGCCGAAGGGTGGCAGACGCAACACGGCCTGGGGCAGGGAATACGGCACCAGATAATGCCGGGCGATCGCCACGTTCTCCCAGACCGTCATGCTCTTGAAGAGCCGGATGTTCTGGAAGGTCCGGGCCAACCCTTTCCGGGTGATCTTGTGGGGCTGGAGTCCCGAAATGACCTCGGTGCCGCCCTTTCGGTTCTCGAGCTGGACCGTTCCTTCGGTGGGTTCGTAGACCCCGGTCAACATGTTGAAGACCGTCGTCTTGCCGGCACCGTTGGGCCCGATCAACCCGACGAGTTCGCCGACCGCGAGGTCGAGGTTGAAATCGTGGACGGCCCGCAAGCCGCCGAACTGCATCGAGAGGTGCTGCGCCGAGAGGAGGGGTTTCATTTCGCACCTCGGAAGAGTCGGGTGAACCTGAGCTCTTTGGTCCCCAAGAGGCCTTCGGGCCGGAAGATCATCAGGATGACCAAGACGAGGCCGAAGAGAACCTGGCTCATGGGGACGAAGTCGATGGTCAGCCCGCCCGTGGACGTGCCGAACAGCGACGCGACGGCCTGACTCCAGTCCTTGGCGTTCGTCCGGAGCGCTTCCTGAAGGAACGTGAGTCCCACACCGGAAAGGATGGTGCCCGTCAGGCTCCCCATGCCGCCCAGGACGACGATGATGACAAAGAAGACAGACCGCAGGAAGTCAAACCCACCGGGCGCCAAGTACCCGATGAAGGGCGCGTACAGCGCGCCGGCCAAACCGGCGATGAACGCCGAGACCGTAAAACTCATGAGTTTCATTCCGAAGATGTTCACGCCCATGGCCTGGCTGGCCACCTCGTCCTCCCGGATCGAAATCAGCGCCCGGCCCTGGGAGGACTGGATCAGGTTCGCGACCAAGGCCACGGCGATGAACATCGCGGGAAAGATCCAAAGGAACGCCGCAGGGTTGTTGACCATGATGTTCTGGGCGTAACCGGGAATGTTCCTCAGTCCCGAGGCCCCACCGGTGAACTCCCCCAGGTTGATGATCAGGACGCGGATGATCTCTCCGACCCCGAGGGTGACGATGGCGAGGTAGTCGCCGCGCAACCGCAACGCAGGGAACCCGATCAGGAAACCCAAGAGGGCCGTGATCAGGGCGCCGCCCATGATGGCGAGCGGAAACGGAACGTGGGCCAACAGAAGGATGCCGGTCGAGTAGGCGCCAACGGCAAGAAACCCGGCGTGGCCGAGGGCCAGTTGCCCGGTGAACCCCGAGATCAGGTTGAGGCTCAGGGCCACCATGATGTTCAGGCCGGCGGTGCAGAGGATCTGAAGGGTGTAGTCGTCCAGGACCCCGATCGAGATCAGACCCCACAGGACGGCGAAGAGCCCTCCCCCGAGGCCCCCCAGCAGAACCAAGTTCTTGAGGATGCGCATGTCAGACCTTCTCCTTGCGGTGGACGCCCAGGATACCCGAGGGTTTGAACATCAAAATCAGGATCAGGATGCCGAAGACGACGGCGCCGGTCAGGTCGGAGGAGATGAAACCCGTCGTGAAGGTCTCCGCCAGCCCGAGGATCAAGCCGCCGACCATGGCGCCGGGGATCGAGCCGATTCCCCCCAAGACCGCGGCGACGAAGGCCTTCAGGCCCGGCATGATGCCCATGTAAGTGTCCAGCTGGGGAAAGTTGAGGATGTACAGAAGGCCGCCGGCCCCGGCCAGGGCCGATCCCAAGGCGAACGTGAAGCTGACGGTCCGGTTGACCGAGATGCCCATCAACGCGCTGGCCCCCATGTCGTAGCTCACCGCGCGCATGGCCTTGCCGCTCTTGGAGTAGTCCACGACCAGGATGAGGAGCCCCATGAGGACCAACGTCACCACCAGCGTGATCAGCTTGATCGGGATGATCGTGATGTCGCCGAAGGTGATGTTCTCGAAGAACGAGGGGACGGCGAGGTTACGATAGTCGGAACCGATGAACGGAAACACTCGGGGCAGATTCTCAAGGACGATGGAGACCCCGATCGCCGTGATCAGGGCGTTGATCCGGGGGGCGTTTCGCAGGGGCCGGTAACAGCTCGCCTCGATCCCCACGCCCAGGGCCACGGAACCAAAAACCGCCAAAGCGAAGGCGGCGGCCAGCGACCAGGGGGTGAAGCCAAACGTCGTCAGAACGAAATACGAAAGGTAGGCCCCGACCATGAGGATATCGCCGTGGGCGAAGTTGATCAGCTTCACGATGCCGTACACCATGGTGTAGCCGAGGGCGATCAATGCGTAGATACCACCCAAGGACAACCCGTTGATCAGCTGCTGGATGATTTGGGTGAACAACTCCATCGAACCCTTCCCTTCGTCGTCGGAACCCCGGTCAAAATTCAGTCTTCGACGGGGCACAGAGCTTTGACTTTTTACCACGAAAAGGGGGACCTGAGAAGGGGAATCGATCCGGCCCGGCAAGAAAGTTCACTGGACTAAATAAAAAAGNCCCGCCGAAGCGGGTCTTGAGCTTGACCGATGCGATTCAGATCGGTGACACGCCGTCACCGGATCCAAGGGGCTGGACCGGCAGGACGCCGGAACTGCCTCAGGGATTCACGGTCGTCTTGTACTTGGTGGCAACCTTTCCGTCGGCACCCTTGATGATTTCCAGGATGACGGCCGACTTCACGGTGTTCCGGTCGGCGTCGAAGCTGATGTTGCCGGTCACGAAGTCACCCTTCTCGACGGCGATCGCGTCGCGGATGGCCAACCGGGTCGCGTCGGCGTCGGCGGTCAACTTGCCGGCCTTGTCGGCGGCGGCGATGGCGTTGAGCAAGATCTTGGTGGCGTCGTAGCCGAGGGCGGCCAAGGCGTCGGAATCGTTGCCCCAACGAGCCTTGTAGGCGTCGAGGAAGGTCTTGGCGACCGGGGTAGCGGCTTCGGCGGAGAAGTGGTTCGAGTAGAACGAGCCGATCGTTTCGGTCACGTTGTTCGAAACCACATCGTCCCAACCGTCGGCTCCCAGGAGGGGAACCTTGATCCCGGCGGCCCGGATCTGCTTCGACAGCAGCGAAACGGCGTTGTAGTAGTCGGGGAGGAAGATCACGTCGGGCTTCGAGGACTTGATCTTGGCGATCTGCGCGTTGAAGTCCTTGTCGTTGGTGTTGTAGGATTCGGCCACCACCTTGCCACCGGCGGCGGTGAAGGCGCCTTCAAAGGCACCCTTCAGACCGGAGGAGTAGTCGTTCGCCTTGTCGAAAAGAACGGCGGCGGTCTTGGCCTTCAGGTCGTTCGCGGCGAAGCTGGCCACGACCTTACCCTGGAAGCTGTCCTTGTAGCAGGCTTGGAAGATGTAGTCGCCGGCGGTGGTCACCTTGTCGTTGGTCGAGGTCGGGGTGACGAGGGGAACCTTGGCGCCTTGGGCCAGGTTCGTGATGGCCAGGGTGCAGTTCGAGGTCAGGGCACCGACCACGGCGAGAACCTTGTCCTTGGTGACCAGTTTCTTGAACGCGGCGACCGTATTATCGGGCTTGAAGGAGTCGTCCTCGGTGACCAACTCAACTTTCTTGCCGTTGATACCACCGGCGGCGTTGACCTCGTCCACGGCCAGGGTGACGGCCTGAGAGACATTCTTGCCGTAGACGGCAATCGCGCCGGTCAGGGGCTGGATGGTCCCGATCTTGATCGTCTTGGGAGCTTCTGGTCCGCAAGCGACCAGCAAGAGGGCGGCGGCGGCGAGGAAAAGGGCAGGAAGTTTCTTCATCGTTTCTCCTTTTTCCAGAGGCAGATTGTTTCCTGTCCTGGAATTGGGTCTGATTGTAGTTTGTCTTCTCAGGCCGGGTCAAGGAAGGACCAGGCAGGTTACAGAAATTTAAGGATGGTTCACTTTTGGTAGATTTGGTTATCATAGAGGAGAGGAGAACACTTCATGGATGACACGTCCCCCCGCCCCGAGCGCCCCCTTTTCGACTTGACCGGGATGGCCCCCGCCGATGCCAGGGAATACGTTCTCTCGCTGGCGGCCCACCTGAAACAGACCGAGGCCGAACTCCAAGCCGCCGACGAAGAGGTCGTCCTCTGGGCCGGCCGGATCGTGTTGGCCGACCAGCAGGGGCTCCCGGACCTCAAAGCCCAAGCCGAGGCCCAGCGGGTTCAGGCGGTCGACAAGAGGACCAAACTCGAACTCGAAGTATGGGAATTTCGCGATGGACTGGAGAAACTCAAGAAGCAGCTGTTGCTTCTGCCCCTGACCCAGCGAACCGTCAACACCGAGGCGTTGATGGAGAACCTGGCCCACCTCGGCGGACCCCTCGACAGCGTCACCCCCATCGTCAGACAGGCTCAGGCAGACGACGCCTTAGCAGCCCTCAAGAAGAGGCTCGCGGAAGAAAAATAGCCCCCCGCGAGCAACGCGAAGCGTGGTTAACGCTGAAACCCAAGGAGCCGACACAACAATGGAACTCGCCCCCCGCGAGCAACGCGAGGCATGACTATCGCTGAATCCCTCGGAGCCGACAAGGCGCTGGCACTTCCCAAACAGCTAATATTACAAGGAAAGTAGCCCCCCGCGAGCAACGCGAAGCGTGGTTAACGCTGAATCC
>JGI26470J50227_1000229_pt1 | contig 25550 bp, 22 predicted proteins | sample FreactTroBogLake_FD_50227 | JGI IMG/M metagenome (IMG submission 50227) | reverse complement strand
ATTCCCTTGGAACGGGAATCGGCTCGGTTAATACGATTTGCTCGCTGCTTGTAGTCCGAGTACGTCCTAGGGATTTCAATATTCCAAAGATACGGCGCATAGAGGTTAAGTCCTTCCTGACCTACGTCACTGGTGATTAGGATAGCAGGTCCGGTGGTTGAGTTAAAAGTTTTAATGTTCTGGGTTACTTCGTCTGTACTCATGCCTACACCCCAGATTGGTAGGATAGGTATACCAGAGAACTTAGCACGTAGAGCTTCCAGATAAGGAAACAGTGTCCCGTGAGTCCAGAAAGTGAAGAGCACTGACTTGTCGCCATTTTCAATGTAGGATTCCAAGTTGTCCTCGATTAGCTGATACTTGGCGCTGTTAGCAATGCTGATGTCTGTACCGAACTCTGCGACAATTTCCTTGGCGAACTTGCTGTCGCTGTTCTTAAGACCTTCCGTAGAATTACAGATCATTCGTAGGGTGTCGATGTAAGACCAGTTAGCCACTTGGTTGTCAGGGTTGTACTTTTCACGGGCACGTTGCTCAGCCCAGTCGTAGATCTCTCGGTCAATATCCGATAGTTCATACACCAGACGCTTAGGCATACTCTCTGGGAATTGAGAAGCAATGGTTGGATCGCTCTTCATTGCAATGTGAGTCCAATCCTCATGCTTCTTGCCGAGGATAGGTAGTTTGTTGCGATCCCATTCTTTTACGTATGTTTCCTGAACGAAACCATTGTTAAAGAACCCGAATTCTTTGCCATACATAGACTTGAACTTGTCACGGGTCATATCGCTTACGTCTGGGATACCAGGTGCGACAACTGCCATAATATTACGAATGTTCAATGGGCTTGTGGTGTAAGGAGTGGCTGTAAGTGCCAGTACTTTGGCATCAATGCCTTCCTGATTAATAAGTTTAAAGAAACCATCACTGAGTAGACTTGTACCAGTATTGATCTTCTGAGACTCATCAATCACGATAAGAATGCGCTTACCCTTGACCATTTCAAGAACTTGTTCTAGGTCAGTACGGTCGTACGATTTTACACGACGACGTTCACCTTTGACCTTCTTCATAGATCCATCACGGACTTTTTCGTAGTTAAGGACTAGGACTTGTGCATTAGTTTCTTTGTAAAATGCATGACGCTTAGCACGGGTCATTTTCTCACAAACACGGTCTACTGTAAGGTGAGTCATGCGACGGTACTCTTGTTCCCAGTCGTACTGCTTGATTTTTTTGCAGAACACCAAGACTTGATCAATGTCGCCATTGTCAAATAATTTCTGACTTGTCAGGCAACTAAGCAACGTTTTGCCAGCACCAGTATCCCATTGGACCAATACTCTTGGTTTTTCTGAGTGCAACTGCTCCCAGACGTAGTTCAAACCAACATGCTGGAAGGGGAATAACTGGTGGTCATCCAAGAAAGGACTGTCAACCTCAAAGTTGTTCTTGCTACATGCCAAGAGGGTGTTGTACCGTTCTTTGGCAGTTTCGTCTTCAAAAGATAATTCGTACCCATTATACTTGATCAGATCATCAAAAAGACTGATCTTGTCACGGTTACGAAGAGTACCGTAAGAATCCAAGGAAAATAATTTCTTGACTTCTTCGTCCAAGGAGCTGTATCTTAGTACTCCATTGAGAATTTCACTTCGTTGGACATATATATTCTTCTCCGAAGGCATGGAGATATATTACCAGGTAACAGAGTATAAATCAAATTGAATTATATATAAACTGAGACTTTATGTAGTAAGTAGAAGGTCCAGCAACAAATGGTAATTCAAAACGTGTTGGGTAAATATTAGAACTATTCTGGAAATATGGTTTACTGTTCACTACAGTACGTGATTCCAGCTCATTAGTTTTACTATTACCAACATAGTTTAGATTAATTTCAGCATAATATGGATTTGACTTGTAGTAAGGTGTAACACTGATGCCAGATATAAAAGTACCTGGGTCAAGAGCAGTCATTCTCAGTTGAATACCGCTTGCTGGTATACCTGATGTAGTGCTGACAAAGTAGTTTGGATCGTTAATGTTCCCGGTTATGTAGTGGTAATTGTTTGGGTATGTTGAACCACTAAACGTTGTGTACTCATAGCGCAATGGGTAGTAGAACGGAGAAAGAGCAGCAACGTAGAATTGTTCATTCACGCCGCCATTCAATTGTTCAATTTGTGTGAAGAACTGAACATAGTTTTGAGATGTAAAACCTGTCAGCTCAACATCGAACCATGTACTTACCGGAATCATCATTGGAGAAAAATCGTGGAATACGATTGTTGTTCTATTGCCGTTATTGTCGACACCGATCAAAGAAAAACGGTAAGCACCCATATTTGTAAAAGGCAACATAATTCTGGCAAGCGAACTAATGCGCATGTAACTACGGTCTTGTGGCGAGAGCCAAGAAGTAGTAGGACTCGGGAATACTCCAAGCTGATACAAGTCGTATTGTGGCATAGTACCACTTATAACGAATTGAATAGTGTTGCTAGGGATACCACTTGCAGAATAGTTGGTAGACGTAACGTACCCTGTATTATTACCACCACTAACAAAGGTAGCTGTAGTTCCCGATACAACAGTTCCAGAAACCACTGAAGATGTGACAGGATTGTAGAACTGCGTATAAGCGCTAACGGATCCATTCGAAGAAGCAATACCTGATGCATTGCCAGGGACTTGTACTCCAGTATAGAAATAGTAATTAATACCAGAAGTAACCGGATTGTACCTACCGAAACCTACAGTACCAAGTGAAGGTGTACCGAATTGCAGGGTCCACGGTTGTGTACCACCATATTCAACATTTGGCAATGTAAAGTTATAGATAGCAGTGTGTGATCCACCACTTACAGAAAGACCACTAACAGTTCCACTTAGCGTTCCAGAAACCCAAGTAAAACTAGTCTTAGAAATATTGGTACCGCTATAGCCTGACCAGTTACTGATATTTGTAAAGTTTGCGTAGTCATAGTACAGCAAGTTGTTAGATACTGGGTATGCCGTTGAAACAATTCCATAGCCAATACCCGGCAAGTTCTGAGTAATCTGGATAATCGAACTGGAACCAAGATTACCGACTTTTTCAGCAACGCAGTTTGTCAGAGTATTATTGTTAAGAATTGACAGGTCATTCATCAAAACTTGATCATCAGTAAGGAAACTAGACCAGTCACTAGCAACTGCTCCAATATTAAAACTGTTGAATTTTTCAATGGTTGGGAACCATGGTGTATATGCAGCGTCATCAGGGTCCATGCTGACATGGTTGACGTTTTGCGAAACGAACCCATCGCTTTCACTTGGAATCAAATTTTCAGGAGTAATACGGATATCATCGTACTGCTGCTCATAAAAAGCAGTTATGTACTGGATACCAGTAAAGTACGACTCGTGCCAGCACTGATTGATAACTGTTTGCAAGTAATTGTGCACTTGCACATTCGGGAAACGGCGTTGTAGGAATTGGTTGTATGCAACTCCGTTGTAATTACCATTGACATCAACTATTTTGTAACTCATCGTTGGGTCAACAACATAAGAGTTAGTGTTGTTAGCGATGGTTGTTGAGCTATCACCAAACTGTGAGTTGTTTAATGCGCTAAGGCTCGGCCAACTATTTGGATTGGCTACAGTATTGGAAGAAAGACCAAACAGTGTGGAAGAGTTGATATTGGTAGTCGTAGCAGTCTGTGGGTTATTGTTGTTGCCAATCCATGAGTATTGAACAGAATTGCCATCAATAATCTGCGTTTCAAGCTCGTAGTAATATTCTTCTACGTCATTTGGAAATACGTTTACAACACGAGGTACAATTTCAATTGGAAGGTCATATGCTTCAGGTATGAGCTTTACAAACTCAAACTTCAAATATGTTGCAGTGATCTGAGCTATTTCATAGACACCCTTGCGCAGCGTAAAGTCACTTGAGATTGGTGTCCAAGTAAACGTTCCAGGATCTACGGTTCCACTAATGGTAGATTCCGTTGTGAAATAAAGGTTGAAACGACATCCACTGTACAACGGATCAATGTACAAACGGTTAATGGTTTGAGGATTGACATCGTCTAAGCATGCATAGAAATAAACAATAGAGTCACCAGTAGGTTGTGGTTCACTCTTCCAATACGTATCGTCATTAACAAATGCGTTACTTACTGGGTAACTGTTGTATTGGTAATTTTCCAAAAACCCAAGACGATTTTGTGTTGTAACTGTTTGCGATCCATTTGTTACATTGCTTGGAATGTCAGAAAACTGAAGAACTAAAAGTCGAATAGAGAATGACTGAATGCCGACTGAGTATGCAACATTCGACATGATCCCATTGTTAATGGCTTGAACAACATGGTTGCGAGTAATACGCAAGGCCATGTTTCCCAATGACAATGTGGTAGGTGGCTGATATATCAGGCGAATAAATTGCGTTGTTGTGTAGATGTCAGAGCCACCAGTTACAACAAAAGTAGAAGATCCTGGCAAATTAACAAAGTTATTATTATCATCGTAATAACCTATTTCAATAAAACAGGGCACATCCAATGCTTCAAACGTTACGTAATTGATGTCAGACTCAACTGTAAAGTTGTAAGTCAATATCACTGGTACGCTATCAGGGCCACCAAAATCTTGGCTAGAAATCCAGTTTGTTTCTAGAGATTGGTTAAAAGCGACTGCATTGTTGTGACCATTAATAATGCTTAGGTTCGGATCAACATAGCCAGTTCTGTTGGCATGACCGATGGTATCAATAACACCAGTCTGCGCATAAACCTTGTTATAGACAAGTCCATTTAGGGTCAAAGGCGGCAAAGAACCACCAGGGCCGTTTGTTACATACGACTGTAAGGGGTCAGTATTGTTGGGAATGATCGACATTATTGAGCACCATAAAGGGTAGATGTAACTTGCAATGTAGGTTGTGCAACGCTTTCACCAGGGGCGTTCACACCATTCAAATCTGTTGACGTAACGTTAGAAATATTTCCTGTAACATCAATAACAATTTCTTGAGTCTGCAAGTGGGCAAAGTAGGGTGCTGGCACTTGCATGCCATTCATAAGCCAATAGCGGGTTGATGCACCGATAGGGATATTGGTAGGTGTGATGATGTTCTGCGCAGTAACCAAAGGTTGAAGGTAGAAATATTCAGAATAGCCAGATGGCGTTGTACCACTTACGGTGGTAGCATTGAAAGGCACTTGCGTCATTGTGTTCTGTACTGGGCCAAAACTAATAATAAAATTATTAGGAATGATGTTTTGGATAACTTGCAAAATGGCTTGAGCCTTGCTTTGATTCCATGTAAAGAAAGAACCATCGCTCAAAGGCAAAAGAACAATCTCTTGTCCACCATTTACACCACTTCTACCGTAGCCAGGTGTTCTCCAACCTTCTACTGCGTAGAATCTCATGCCACAAGATGCTTCGCATAACGTCAAGATTGCCCACAACGTAGCACCAGTTTGGTAAGCTTCAGCAGCTCCCAACAAACGCTCTCTGTAGTCTGCATCTTTACGAACGATTTCTTGCCATTGTGTTTGTTGTAACTGGTCAATAAATGGGTTTGTAGCAAAGCTATAGATCTCAGATGAGAGTCTTTTCATATTGAAAATTTGACCAAGGATGTTATCCAAATTATCAAATTCAATAATCTCTTGACCCAATCTAGCAACAGTTTGGATATTCTTAAGTTGCCCAGTACCACTATTACCCAACAAGATTGTCATGAGAGTGGTAAGAAAGTCACCCTCATTAAAGTTATACACATCTTCTGGAAAGTTCGTGACCTTAGAAGCCAGCGTTGAGTGTGGCGATATTGCGAAGATGTTTCCGGCCATTAGAACGTACTTGCTCCAGTAATGTTGTATACAACGTTGTAAAGTGCTGGGAGCTGGTTGCTTGCAAGCACAAAGTCTGATGAGTAAGTATTGATTGGCGTTCCATCAATTGCTACAGTGCTGACGCTTGTTATTCTTACGTTGGCAACACCAGTAACTCCAAGTATCTGCGATTGCAAACTTGCGAACGAAATAATTCCAAGGTAGTTGTAGTTATTGAAGTATTGCGTCAATTGGTTGGCAATGTTTGCCTGAACTGTTGTCAAGCTGTAGCCTGACGTGAATACAATTCTTATATTTATGACAAGGTTTTGGAAACTTGCTTGGTGAACAAGAGTGTTGACACCAAGTGGTCGACTTTGTTGAACAAGGCCTTCAACATCGACAACATCGCCGTTATAATCGTGGTTGTATAAAACCCATGAATTACCAGTATTTGGCAATGCAGGCCATCCACCATACCCAGATGGGGATGCTGTGTGGTCAAATGCAAGACCAGTCATTGACTTAACACTATTGCTATTATCGGTAGTGTCATAGATCGGGTAAACCAAAGACTTACCACTAAATACGACATTAGTTCCACTGTTGTTAACCATTTGGTTCAACATGACACCGCTGCTTGTAACTTGCATAATATGGTAAGGCTGACCAGAAAGCACTACGCCATCATTAGCAAGAGCTAAGCCAGGATACAAGAAGTTGTTTGCGTTGTTAACATAAAGAAAGTTAACACCGGAGATTGTTTGACCATTAATGGTGTTGCCCGAAACGTCAATGTAGGTATATGGCACAGGGACGCAACTACCGGTGAATGAGATGTAAGGGTACTTATCAACGGTGATTCCGTACGTTATACCACTACTAATTACATCGTTGTAAAGAACAACCATATCAGACATTCCACTTGAAGAAGTGCTTAGCTGTGATGGGAAGTTGATAAGCGGTTGACGATCAAATGGAACATAGATGTCACCACTTACACTGGCATTTGTTGCGGCAACTTTGCCATTGCCAAGAACGTAGTTAACCGTATTCAAATAAGGAACAGGGTTGCCCGAAGTAAGAATATTGCTGGGGTTGAAAACAGTTTGCTCACTAGCAGTAGCCGGTGTTGTTGCATTTATGAAGATATCAACGAAGTTGCCACTTGCAGCAGTGGTTACACGGCTTGCAGCAGGGTTGTATTCGGAGATTACTTCAACCGTATTGCCAATGAAAAGTTCTGGTGCGTCAGATGGGTTAGCAATCTGCAAGTAAAGTTGTGGCGAGTAAGTTCCGCTTACGGTGTAAGTACCATTACTGTTGTAGTAATAATCAGAATTAGGTGCGTAAACAATTTCACTGGCAGAGTTCAAATTGGTTCCAACCAATTCGTTGCCTTGTGGGTAAAGGAATCCACTGAACGTTCCGTTGTATGACTGAGTACCAGAAGCACCAATGTCAGGGTTAAGGCTGCGAACGTATTCAATATAAGTAGCACCACTGATGGTAACCGCACCACTAACAGAAGTAGTATTAATGCTATTTCCACTACCAATTGTCAAACGGTATGGGCTTGGACCACCAAAGCTGATGTTTAAACCACTGGCGATTGTATTGCCAGAAGGTGCAGCAGAAACACCAATATAACTAAATGGTGCTATACCGCTAACCAAAGCTTGCAGTCCTGATGCGACAGTTGCTCCTGTAGCAGAAGATGGGAAACCGCTATAAGCAACGACTGTTGTGCCACTATAAGTATTTCCAGTGATCACATTGGTCATGCCATTGTAGGCAACGAGCTGGAATGTAACACCGCTTGAACCACCACTAATAGTAGCTTGTACGTTAAGCTGTTCGTCGTAGAAGTTCTGTGCACCAATTGCATTGGCTGTAGTTACATTCGGGTCTTGGTATGCAGTTGTGATGTACTTACCATTAGTACCAGTGGTGTTGTTAAACGCAGTAGCTTGCCATCTTGCACGGAATTGAGAGTCACTCTCTGGGTCAGCTCCACCAGTCATTGGTGACAGGTTGGTAACACTGGTTATGCCGATCAAACTCGTAGCAAGGTTAGTAATGGTGTTGCCAGGAACATTGCCGTAGATTCCAGGAAGCGAAGCCAAAACTGGGACACTGACTGTTGTTGATCCAATTGGGATAATAGCCGGTGCTGTAGTGGAAAAGTAAACCGGGGTTGTGTATGTAGCACTTACAGGAACTGCTACTTGCGTACCAATAGGAATGTTGATAATGCTTGTGGTAGGCGTGTTGGTTGTGAAGGTTGCCAAACCAACGGCTCTCTTACCGAGCTGACGGTATACACCGAACAGGTTGCAAAATGTGTCGAGATCGTTGCCTGACTTTGTGTTAATGTCGTAACTATACGTTTGAAGGGTAGAGTTGTTATTAGCGTTGGCGATTTCATTGGCAACAGATTCAAGAATCTTGTAGGTAGCACTACCTACGCTGACGTCCCACGTTGGGTCGTAAGTTGATAAAGCTGCTTGTAGCCTTGCAAGTACTCCTGTAGTATCAGCCATTTTGAACAGTAACTCCGTTTTGATTAATCGATGTAAGTAAGGTAACTAAACTACCCGTAAGCGTTTCTATTACAATGGTTACATCTATTTGAGTGCCATTGTTGCTATTTACTTGAGCATTAACTGAAACAATTTTTTGTATAATTTCATTCCTGTTCCAGTACGCCAACTGGGCAGAGTTCTGCGCTGCCTGAAGTGCAATAACCTGTTGACCCTGGTACAACTGTAACACTCGCAATACTTCGTTTTCCACACTACTAACACTGTTGTTAGCTTGTGAAGTGCCGACCATGCCAGGCAATAAACTACCAAACCCAGGTGTGGTAAAACCGGTGCCAAGTGGTTCCTGCAACCATAGGGTCAAATCTTGAGCTAACTTATTTGAACCATAGGAAAACTGTAATTTCCCACCACTTAGGTTGATATCTCCGTTGCTAACTGTGATCGTCTTCATAATATCTTAGGTAAAATAAGGGTTATAGTACATTATTTATCCCCAAGCACCCATCAAATTCAATATTGATTGATCAAAAGTGGCAAAGCTTGAGTCTGACTGAGTACTTATTGTCCCACTAACAGTAAATCCGCTAGCTACTGTCAAATTCCCAGTTATCGTACCACCGCTAATTGGCAAATAATTACCTGTAGAACCTGGATAATTCAATATGCCAGTAATGGTAACATTACCGAAAGTACTGTTCCCACTAGCCGTAATTCCGCTAGCAGTTAAAGTGAGGCCACCGTTGATAGTCACATTATTCAATGCCGTACTAGTGGCAGCTGGCAATGGAGCAGTGCTGTTTATCTGCTGAGTTGTAGGATCATACATGCCAGCATATAGATACAACCTATACAAAGTGGTGCGTTTTTCTACCCACCAGACTTCATTCTGTTGAATTTGCGAAATATCAACACCTGCAGGCAATGCCTGCAAATCAATTTGATATTGGAAACCATTAACGTCTAGGCCGAGGCAGTAATAGTTCTGTGATGCAGTGTTAGAGTTGCTTAGGGGATTTAACGCAGGGTTAGTAGTAAGTGTTACTTTACGAACACCGGCATTTCTATCATATTTTAATCCTGTTACACTCATTGGATGAACTCCAAACCGTAGTTCATAACTATGCCGTTCTTAATTGGGGCAGTCAATTCTGCTTGTGTTGTAAAACCGCTACTACGATCTCCATAGTGTGTAACACTGACACAATAGAATTGGTACTGATCAGTTCCGCCACTTTCGTTATCAAGATTTATGACAATACGCATACCAGGATACAATTCAGGCATAAAAGTAAGAGTAACTACACTAGTGAATTGGTTTGCCCATTGCTGCATAAATGTTTGTAGAGCAAAGAAGTACTCAAGCGAGTGACTGTGGATAACTTGTACTTGGTTTGTCAAAGGTCTAATGCCGTATCTTTGCAAAAAATTCAATGCTATTTGTGCATTTTGAGCATCAGTTGATGTATTTGACTTGGTTCCAAACAACAACTGCATAGTTGTAGTATCTTGGATGCTAACAATACCTTGGGTACTCATATAGTCAACAATGTTGATTGATTGACCAATACCTGATGTGTCACCAATTACGGCAACGTGTGTAACTAGAGAGTCATCACTGTGATAAATTTGGAAGTCAATGATTTCAACATCACAAATTTCCATTACTGGATCTTGACCATAGATACCGTACCAGTCTGGGAACCATGCAACAAAATCTCCGTTTGGAGCACTCATGAATGTTCTTAAACCGGATTGAATTACTTGTTGCACGTCCTGCATAAGAGGATTGTCCAAAGCAAAAGCCTGTGGAGTACCTTGGATAGTGGAAGCAGCAATATTGTAATTAGGAGAAATCCACTGTGTATTCCAACCATTGATGTCAGTGATTACTGTAGAAGTTTCTGTTGTGCTGTAATCAGATGTTGAAGAAGTGCTTGGAACCGTTACAGTTTGTGTGGAAGATTGTCCGTAACCAGGTAGCTTGGTCAAAGGCCTACGAGCACCCATGTATGTCATGCCCCACCCAGGAGGGCTACCACCGTCTTTAATTTGTGGCCAATAAACATAAGCCTGACCTACTGGATAGCCAGGAGCGGAAGATTGGTACATGACTCCTTGGCCCTTTGAGCCAGTAAACGCTTCAGCGAGATACGTTACGTGCCCAGGTTGTCCACCTTCGTCACTTGGAACGTCCCAGAACAAGATATCTCCTGGTATTGGCATTTGGTTTGGAGGTATCCACAAACCACATGTATTATTGTCTTTGTTGCTGCCAGTGCCGTATTGCGTGAATGTGTTGCCACCAATAGATATGCCTATTTGCCTAAAACACCACTGTACTAATCCGGAACAGTCAAACCAACCACCCTTGTGAGTATAAGGATTATTTGGCGTCTCTCGGTATTCTGGTCCGCTTGTTGATCTACTATACATAGCACCAAACTGTGATTGGAAAATACTATTTAGTTCTGCAACGACAGTATCAATAGACGTTGTGTTATTCTGAGCATTAATACCTAGATAAGAATCTGTGTTTGTAACAATAGAATTTTCAATTACATTTTGTGGACCGGCTTGTGAAACTTGCGATTGAGCAGCCCATGAAATTTCAATATAAGAATAATCGACAGCTACAGAATTAGTCCATTGAGTTGGGTCACTAATTGCACCATTCAAGTATGCGACAACTCCTGGGTGGCATTGCACGTAATTTGTTCCAGGGTCTGCTACAGTTGAACCATTTTGATAAATTAGATTATTGTTATTATCAGTCTTTTGTGTTACACAAGTTGCTCTAAGCGCTACAACACGGCTAGTCTTTGTATTGGTAAGTAACAATAATCTTCCATCGTATTTGTTTGAAGAACTAAACGGGTTGTGTGCAATCCAGGATTTTGCGTCACTGATAACTGTTGGATCGGTTTGAGTGATATAAGAGAATGGTACGCAACAGTAGTACATATTCTCTGTTGTTACATCTAGACTAACCGGGTTCAATGAATTAGGGCCTGGATAATATTTCTTGTTCTTACCATTAATTGATGGAGACTGTAAAGCTACGGCTCGTGATACAGAGAAATTAGTGCCTAAACCACCGTCTGGAGCTGAAGTATCAGTTACAGTCTGTTGTTTCCCATAGGTATATTTGCCGTTCGATACGCTTTGACCGCTAGTAATGTTATTAACTCCAACAATTGTTGCGATTTTATCAACAGCTGATTGGTTCAAAGTAGAGTTCCGAAGGTCTTGGTTGGTATTAATACTGCTAGCTAATTCAAGGAATTTTTGTGGAACGGGAGCAATATGGATTCTGTTTACATCCCACCCTGCCACAAGAGTAAGCAAGTTGACAATAACCTGAGAAACACCACCATCATTCAATGTTGCATTGCTGGTTGCAGCGGTATTGTCCATGTAATTAAGCAACAGTGACTGATACTGAATAAGCGTGTCATCCCAGTAAGTCATTTGCAAAGTTCTTAATGTGCAAACAGCATTAATGGTTATTGGTGTAGGGACAAGAGTTTCAATAGGTGCTAGAGTTACATAGCCTGTAAAAACTTGTACATAACTAGTTCTTTTAAGAAAAACAGTTATTTTGTCCATTGTATTGATAACTCTGTTGTATTTTCTCTTCGGGTTGGCAAGAGTCATCGTAAAAGTGCTTACTGCATTGATGTTTCGACTAAGTTGGAAATTAACAACATCAGAAGAAACATCAATAACGCCATTGCCCATGGTGCTGATCGAGCAGCTAATATCTGGGGTATAAGTGAAAGTACCTGCGTTATTGAGTCCCATTATTGTGGTAATCCTTGAATTAAGCTAGTACCAGAAACCAGAGTGTTGACATTGATCCAATTGGAACCATAGGCAAGCTGGGTAGCTGCCGTTGGAGCATAAGTTACTGGAGAATTAACGGTTGTTTTTGAGTTCTGATAGGATGTTGTATTTTGTGCAGAAAGGCTTGTTGTATTTGGGTTGATAACCAACATGTTGTAGCTTGTTACATATACGTTCTGGAATCTAATATAGTTCTTTTCAACCTGCTGAATCCAGCCACTGTACTTTAAAGAAGGCAGCGGACTCTGGCTAATTAGTGTATTGTAAATCGGTGAAGTTTCATCACTGTTGTTGTAATAGTTTAGCACCATCGGATTGTTGGTGTTGCCATTTACTAATGCTTGCTGATGCTTTCTTATAGCATCCTGGAAATATTGCATTTTCCCAAAGCCATCTTTAGGATCAAAATCTTCAAATCCTAAATCTTTGCTAGTATAATTACCTACTAATGGCCATGTAGCAGAGAATTGCACAGATGTTTCACCGCGACGAATGGGCATCCAACTGATACCATTAAGGACTTGACCACTGTTGAATTCGGTCAACGAAGCCGTAGCGAATTGCTGCATCCATATTTCGAATGTAACGCTCTGGCTACCGTCGTATAGTGTTACTGTTGCGTTCCCAGCCACGATTCCCAACTTTGATTGCTATTATAACTAGTTCCTTCAGGATTGACTTGATGCATCATGCCTTTAGCACTCCAAGCCATCCCATTAAATGTGACCGTCTGCTCACCTGGTTGTAAAATAGGGTTAGAAATCCTACAGTTAGAAAATGAATAATCTTGCGCCATGTTTATCCTCCAGTCAATGATAAGTTGACAGTTTGAGTGGTAATACCAACGTAATCAGTATTAAACCCAATGCCACTGTTAATTCTATTTAATGCGTCATTTACTGTCGCAGAAGACAGTTGTGAACTACTGCTTAGATCACCATCTGCTTCAAAAGCCATATTATACATATAAGTTACGGTATCAACGCCCCAGCCTATTTGCATCTGCTCCAACCACACATTCATGGTCAAACTTTGGCTTGGTATATTCAGCGTCATACTAACTTTATGCAAATTCTGATTATCTTGCATAGTTTTGAACTGTGCGTAAAGGTTTAACAGATTCTGTCGACTACCTGCTTCACCTTGCAATGACACTGTATTAACTCGTGTAGACAAAAGTTGTGTTACACGCCCCCCGATAGTACTGTAACTACTGGTATTCATTTGGTAAGACCAGCTTAAACTATTTACATTGAATGGGAAACTATAAACCGTACCTGTCGTATTGTCGGTCAATGTTGCCGTAGCATATGTATTATCAAACTGTGTTGCCATTTTTATCCATTGGCGCTAGCTTGAGTGATATTCGCACTTGAGCTAGTGTATGCAGAAGTTGCGCTTTGTACTGTTGCAGAAATAATATTCTGAAGTCCAGGTGCAAGTTGTACTTGAACTGTCACACCATTGGCAGTTGTTGCAGAAGTTGAAAGAGCAGTATTACTAATACCGCTATTGGATTGAGAGCCACCAAGTGCACTGGTGTCACTCGTCATCTGGCTCAGAAGCGTAGAGGTTGATGGAACACCCTGAGTACCAGATGATGGTGCATTGCCATTGCTTCCTGGTGCTGTGTAACTATTAAGCGCCGATGTAGTTGTGGCAGCAGATTGTCCTCTAGACTGAGCAATAATCCCATATGCCCAAACAACAGCCTGCTGTGGTGTAGTTACGTCAGTAACACCAAGTTGTGGAAGAATAATACCAAGCTTAATAGCATAAGCATTTAGATCTGAAGGTTTTTTAATGGAATTAACTGGAATACCAAGGTTTTGCAAAAGTCCAACCATTGCGTTTGATTGCAATTTTTGAGCTTGTGCATAACCCATGTTTTGAGCAGCAGCATAAGTGTCCATGAATGAAACACCAGCTTGTTGAGCAAACAAAGCAGTACCAAGCGTTGTACCCATAAGTTCTTGACCAGTAAGACCTGCAGCCTGAGCGATCTGGTTACCAGCTCCGAATGTAGCAGCAGCATTACCAAAACCGACTGATGCACTATTATTAAAGCCCAAACTAGCAGCGGTACCAGCACCAAGTTGATAGCTCTGTTGTACATATGCCATGTTAGTTCCTTGACCACCTGCATTATAAGCAGCCTGTCTAGCCTGACCGTAACCAGTGGCAAATTGGTTCATATTGATACCATAAGCAAGTGCTGTACTCATAAGACCCTGAGTTTCACCATGGCTTAAACCATACTGAGTTTGCATTTGATAGTCAATGTTTTGGTAGTTGGTCATGTCATAACCAGCAGCAAGGTTTTTGTTGTTGGTTAGACCAAGCTGATTAGCTGCATACATTGCAGTCAATGCATCTCGAGAACTGTATATTGTTCCTCCGCCATGGCTTAATGCGTAAGCATGAGCTTCAGCAGCATAGTATGGGCCAGAGTTAGGATTGAGCGGGTTATACTGTGCTGTGTTACCCGTCATATCAGCAATTGATTGTGAAGGATAAGCTAGTTTACTAAGAGAAAGGTTCTGGACGTTTGTAAGCGCTCCCCATACATTTGAACCAATTGCTGTAATACCGGCTGCATTAATGGCAGCACTACTCTTAGTAAGTGCACCAACCATGCTGTCTAATGCGCTAAGCATTTTTTGCTGCATAGAGCTCATGCTGTTGGCGTCACCACTACCCATTTGCTGTATACCATTGCTAATACCAGCAAGGTTTGCAAATAAACCATTGCTACCACCAAACCCAGGTATACCGCCTAATGCGCTTTGGTTTAGACTTCCTACTGTCCCTTGCAAAGCCATGGCCGTAATAGCGTTATAGTCGCCGCTTTCCAAGGCTTGTTTCAAAGCATTGGACTGACCTCCCTGCGAATTAGTCCAGTAAGGTGCAAGATTGGAATATTGTGATAAATTTATAGTGCCATTCGCACCATTTGGCAATGGGATTGGCGGGTTCCATGGACCATTTGGCATGCTTGATTGCGCAGCATCTGCAGCAGTAATCCCATTAGCTTCATGGAGCGGCTGTTCTGGTTCATTTGGTTGATTTCTATCCTCAGCACCTAGACCAAATGATTCACGTACTCTACCGGTGTTGTTTGAACCAAGATGACCACCCAATTCTTCTTCTAAAGGTAGGATGTTGGTTCTGTTTTCGAAGAAGTTTCTTTGGTTCGGGTCAGCAAACTGTGATTGCGTAGAACCTCTCTGGTAGAAAGGGTCTGATTGCATTTGGCGCATTTGATTGGCATAAGCAGCATACGCCATAGGATTAGAAAGTGGGTTAGAAAAACCAGATTCATTCTTTGGAGCGTAACCATCGACACGACTCAACAATGCATTAACATTGTTAGAATTGTTCAATATTTGTTGAATGGTTTGAAGACTGCTTTTTAAAGTGGCATCATTGGTATTGATACTGCTAGATATTTGTCCAACTATTTGTTGAATACCATCGAGTACAGTGTCTTTTAGATTTAAAGCTTCCCGTAACTTATCGGCTTTTTCAATAGTGCCATCCATTTCATTTTGGATAGCTTCCCAGGAATCACGGATATTTTTACTAATATCAGCAAGACCTTGCCAACTTGTTGATAAAGGGCCAGTATTATCAGGGAATTCAAATTGTAATTGTACTGAATTATCATCTGGTGCCATTACTCATCACCCCCAATTTCATCTAAATTAATACCGCCCAAGGCACTGAGAAAATCAATTTGTGCTGCAGGTTGGTCATTTTCTTCTTTGAGTTGTTTATCGATATCGCGGAACAGATCCATAAGTTGGTTGGCTTCTTCAACACTGTCTGGAGTCATCCATTCAATGTTCTTGTTGCCATTAATTTCTTCTTGTTCCTTGTTATTCATATAATCCTTGTACAAACTAGGATTATTGATAAACAAATTCTGTTCAAACTTAGCAACTTCCAAGTCAATTTCTTCTTTGCGCTTGCGACGAAGAACTACGGAAAGCAATGCTTCTTGTACTGAATTCATATCAGCTTGGTTCAATAGACCCTTACGATAAGCTAGTTCACTCATATCAATGATATAAGGATCTACTTCCCATCTTTTGGGGTATCCTTTTCCTCTTCTGTCTGTTCAAATACAGTCTGAGGAACAAGGGGCTCAATAATGCCAAGCTCTTGCAGAATAAAAATAACTTTGGTCTCTAATTGGTCGATTTCCTCATAAAGGATGTCGATAACAGTGTCATACCAATTATTAACTATGTACTCGTACTTTTGTCGAATAACATTGATCCCCTTTGTAAGGGGAACCATGTCACGACCATCTACGCTAATAAGGCCAGCTGCTACTACAGATGCCTTATAGGCACGGCCATAACCGATTGTCTCGATAAATGGCTTAGCCAACAAGCTAACTTCTAGTTTTTCATTAACCGTTAGTGTCCTAACCACGAACTTGTGGTATGGGATACGGTTTACTTCCTTCTCAAGCTTGCCAAGAAACAACAGGCCTTCGAATTCGTCTTTCCAGTCATCAGGGAATGCATCAATCCCCTTACTTTCGGTCTGGGAGAGGTCTTCAATCCCCCATCCGTTTTTAGTATCTGTATTCATGTTACCTTTGGATCTAGGGTCCCTAAGGACCTACCAGTTGATTTAACTAGTTCTTGTTCAGCACTCGGTTGTAAGGCTTCTTGACTCGGCGGCTGCGGATGTCAATTACTGAGAAGAATTGACCACCAGTACCGGAGGCAGGAGCAGTGAGAACCGTACCAACAACGTTGTTGGCAAGGGCAGTACCAGTAACAACACCACCGGCAGTAACCGAAGCAGTTGTGGTAGCTGGAACAGCGAGAACACCTGAGTTGCTTGTACCGCTAACGGCAACAGTTGCACCAACAGCAGTACCTGAAGCAACAACAGCGCTTGGGCAAGTACCTTCGATTTGAATAAAGCCGAAGTTACCAGCAGGGATGTTCACGAGAGTAATACCAGCGAACTCACCGGCCTTTGTACCAATAGTGGTAACAGCACCGTTTGAACCTGAGAGCGTTGTGTTGACGCTAGCAGTGTAAGCAGTGCCAAGACCATCTTGCTTAACCAACAGCGGGATACCCGAAGCGGTCGAGATGTAACGGTTGTTGTAGTCCTGCCAAACAGTAGCCCAACCACCTGAGATGGTCGAAGCAGTACCGTTGTAAGCAAGCACGTAACGTGAACCGTCTGGGCTTGTCAGTGCTACGTTGGTAGCGTTACCGCTGAGCGTACTCTGTGCGAACTGGATACCAGTGTTGGTACCAGCTTCTCCACCAGCTGAGTAACCTTGAGCAGCAAAACCAGCAAGGCTGAATACTGTTGCGCTAGGGCTAACCGTGGTAAGCAGAGTAAGTGGGCTAATCTGGCTGTTAATACCAGTAGCAACCTGTGCAGGAACGTAGGTACCACTAACAGAGGCAGCACCAGTACCAGTAGTGTCAAGGTTAACCGAGACAACACTAATAACATTCTGACGAGCACCTAGGCTAATCTTGTTGAACGTCTCAGCGTCTACTACATATTGAACACCAGGAACCATCTTGCGGTGGTCTGGGAGGATGGCTTGTCCAACACCTTGTTGGAGCTGGATTACAAATGAACGTGCAGACATTTTAAGTTTACCTTTCTTACAGCAGTTCTTTTCTTGAACGATACGTGATTGTGATTATCTTTGGGATTGTCATTGAACCAATTTGGATCATTTCATCAATGGTCACATTGGTAACGACACAGCCCTGGTACACAATCTTGCGCTGAGTACCGTCAGGCTTGTTGATGACCTTGATACAGGTTACTTCACCCTGTGCCAACTGGGCCTTGAAAACATCAAGGAGGTCACTGGCAGTGGTGAAATTGCCACCAAGCTGTGCCCAGACTTCTGCGTTCCATTGTTCAAGGAACGTAATTTCCAATTGTCCTGCTTGCAAAGCGATAGGCAAAGCAATTTCAATAGGATAAGGAGAATCTAGTGGTTGAATCGGTTGTGGCGTGTTTACAGGTTGAGGAGCGCGTTCGTTGATTACCTGAGCGTAAACCAATGGCTGACCATTGTAAACGAATGCTGTATATCCTCCACCTACGCGGAATGTGGACTGTGCCATATGTTATCTCCTAGTAGACTACGAAGTTGCTCTGAGCATTCTGAGTAACTACAGTTCCAGTCTGAGTGTTGAGGCTCAATGAAACCTGGATGTAGTTAATTGGATATGTCGGAGCGTATTGGAATGTTACGAATACGGTTGTTGGTGCAGCTGGGTTCAATGAAAGCTGGAGGTTCTGGTAAGACTGGATCAAACCCTTGCTCAAAGAGTTGGTAAGAGTAGCCTGTACAGTTCCCAAAACAGCTGCAGAAGTAACGTTGGTAAGCGGTCCACCAACAAGTTCACTATTAACAAGATCATAACGAACCTGCTTAACAAGCTGGTCACCGATAGCGTTGATCGAGATTTCTTCAGTCACCCATGAGGTTACGTTAGTAGTCATACCCTGGTAAACCCAGAAATTGCCATCGCGCTTTTGCTTCATAACTGTCACACCGTAAGGCAGGTAGTTAGTAGAAGCGTCAACGTCACTAATCTGGTTAGGAATCGCATTGAATCCATTGACAGTCTTATTGGTGATTGGCGTAGCAACCGAAGGCTGACCAGCAAACAGACCAGCAAGAGCAGCTGCAACATAGTAACCCGCAATATTAAAGCTTGCGGTGCTCAAACCAGTCTGTGGGTTAAACCCAGGGTTGTAATTAATAACCGATGGGTAAGAAAGTGTAACGCGTGTGCTGTTAAACCCTGAAGCCAATCCTTGCATTTGCGTTGCAGTTACTTGGTTAGCGGTTCCGTCAACACCAATGAATGCACGCTGCAAGATACCAAAACCAGCTTGGTTGTTCAAGTAAGTATTGATACCACTGGCAACTGTACCATTAGCATAGTTAATGATCTGGCCAAAGTTTGAACCACTTGCGTTGACAAACGAGTACAGAGGTACAATAACGTCTACTCCGTAAAGGTTCATCAAGTATGTAGGATCACTTGGTGTTCCGCTGCTAGCAACAAATACACGTTGCCAGTCAGAAAGCTGCGCTGGCCCTTGGCCTGAAGTTGCGATACGGGCAACTGGCATAACACTTACAGTATTAGCACCGTTCTGGAAGGCGAACTGAGCAGCCAGAGTAGCTGGGTTGGGAATCGTTGTACCACTGATTGCAGGACCAACAATGTTCGAAAGATTGTTGAAATTGTAGTAAGTACCGTAAGCACCCCAGCTGTGACCATAGGTAATTCCTACAGCGCCACTCGGCAAAGCGCTTGCGCTAGCAGTAACACCACTTGTAGTGATGAAACTGAATGGGCCACCAGAAGGTGTGGATATTGTAAAGTGAACACCGTAAGTACCAGTAACCGTTGTACCAGAAGCATTGAGCCATGTTACGGTATAACCGGAGTAAGAAGCGTACGTACCTGTCGAAGTGGTGTTAACCATCGGAGTAGTAAGCTGGCCAATAACAATACCACTGGCTGGGGTGACGACATTAAACGTGTCGGTCGTTGAGCCTGGTGTAGGCTGGTCGGCAACAATGGCGATATTGATGTTGTTGTTGGCGACAGTAGTCAGGGGCGTACCCGATTGGGTTACATAAACTCCTGGCGTAACGTAATTTGTAATAGGCGACATACATTCTCCTTCACGGTCTTGTGCAGAATCTGCGTAGTTTTACAACACTGTTTTTAATAGATTTATTAGGCAACCGGGTACCATGGAGTGCCCGGTTCATCCAAAGAAGCAACCGAAGGGTAGTAAGGTTGGCCACTTGTAACGATATTTGTAATCTGTGGTACGACGTAATCGTACTTTGTAGCGTAAAAATCGCCAATACAGCTAATCCTGATACTGGCTTCGTAAGTTAATTCTTCTGGGCTCCATGGGGTTCCTGCACTAATGCTATCACCTAAGTTGCTGTAAGTGCTAGGCAAGAGCGTAAGTCCGACTAAGCTATTATTGAAGATACTCTGGTAAAAAGCGTAGCTTCCCGCACTGCCTTGACCCATAAGTATCATATTGGTAACACTATCCATAAGACGGTCACGTTCTTCTGAGTGCATTGCCATAATTTGGAGGTCAATGCTACCTTCAAAATAGCCAGATCTATCAACGTTGGTACCAGAATAGGTAGTGCCACTTATAGTAACCCCACTAGGAGCTACCGAATAAAGATCGGGTTGCAGCCCGTGCCATTGAACCTTGCTTGCTCGAAAATGCACAAGAATGGTTGGCCATGCTACTAACTCTAGCGGATACTCGATAGTTATACTATTAGGAGTTAGGTCTAGGCTCGTATCAGAAGGAGTTCCTACATTGATGGCGTTGAATCCTGCGTCCAATGCCTCAACTATTGCTGTTTTGACTGCGGTAATAAAAATTTTCCCCTACCCCCTACTTAGCATTCTCTCAATTTGACATAACTTTGGTTCTGTAGTAAACATTAATACATCTCTTTGCCATAAATAATCATGCTGACAGCATCCTTCACCTTGGTGTGGAGCAGCATGTCGACTAAATTGTTACCTTTAACTGTGCTAGTCCATTCGTTCACACTCATCAACAATGAACGTTGGAAGAAATTCAAACCAGGCTTACCTGGGTACATCCATTCTGGTTTATTATCAACAATTTGACCATTTTTAGCAGATCTATTAATAATTGGGATTTGACCAATTTGATCAGCGCCAGCTCTACGAAAATAGAGTGTCCCACCAGGGCTTCTTACAGGGATGTTCTTACCCGCCAAACTGGTCATGGGGTGTTCTTGGATACCTTCGTCTAAATCTAGAAGATATTTAGCATTATCTGGTACTTCTATGCCAATAACACCTTCTTCGTAATAAGAAGAAATCACAGTAAGACCCTTACCAGTTTTACGTGGACCAATAATTTGCGCTATTTCTACCGCTCTACGTGAAATTTGCTGTGTTATATACTCTGGGATTGGGATCATGTCCATTAGATCACCGGCACGTTATAATAAGGGCTACTTGGGAATACATTCTCAAGAGTACAAGTCTGGTTGACATACATCGTTGGGTCATAGCTTACACCAGGACCAGTACGGATTGATTGTGGGGTAACGGTACTAACTTGGAACCTTTCTCCAAGTGAAGTTGGTGTACCATTGCTCCACTGATTTACCCGAACCACTAGGTCACCGACTCTAATCTCTGGATACCAGCTGAACTGTACTTGTGGGTTGTTCTTCCAGAATTGCCCTGTGCTCAAGTTAGAACGGATTTGTGGCGTATCTGCAGCCAACATATACAAGTGGTAGCAAGTAGTCTTAAAACCACCACTAAACGTTGTACCGTAGCAGTCTGGGCAGTAGCTGTTACCTGTTTGACGGTATACATTGCTGACTCGGCTTTGTACGCTTGCTGTTGGGTTAGCAGGGTTAGGGCTATCCTGGCAAGTCAAGCAATAGTTAACAAGTCCCAATGCCTGGTCTTCAGCACGCCAAAGTTGACGTACAATGGTTTCTTCTCCAAACCACTGGAGTGCTTCATCGTGGAAACGTTGTTGATCTGTCTGTGCCCAGATGTCTTTTTGCTTGACAACGAGCAGGGGGCTTTCAACTTGATAGTTTAGCCCTGTGCCTGTCCCCGATATAACTGGACCTGGCTGTGGGTTGATGCCGCTCATTAGAACAACCCATCGTAACGAGCATTCCATGCAGCATCGTAATCTGGCTCTGCATCATTCTCTCGGCATTCTTTGGAGCAATACGGCCATACGGTACCATCTGGCTCTACGTATGAGTGTTCTTCGTTTTCAACTTTGTTACCGCAATTAATGCATTTATGTTTTTCTTTAGCGAAACGAACATTCCAACTCATCATACTCCACCCATATTAACCGCTGCATATTGAAAATGCGGTCGGCTCGGATTAGTAAACATACGTGGGATAAGACCACCAGCAACCAAGAGGCTTCGCTTCGATCCAACCATGTATTGACGCTTCATCTGACGGAGTTGCTTGTCAGCGACTTCTTTATCGAACAAGTAAAGCTGCCACCAACGGTTGTAGTAGTCTCTACGGTCCATCCAAGCAGCGTTCATACCATTGGGAGTAGGCTGTTCGATGTAGTTACGAGCGATGTGCTTCAAGAAGTGAGCATAAGTCTGTGTAGCCAATACACCGTAATAAGTGGTGGGGAATGGTACAGTAGCGTTCATACCTACTTCATAGGCTGGGCTAAAGATAGGCTGGAATTCAAAGTTGATATAGTCCATGGTTTCATCTTGCATAACCATGGCGACTTCTTCATACATCAAGAATCCACTTTGTTGCAGTTCTTGCAAGTATGGTCCACCAGATGTAGAGTCGAAACTCTTGTCTAGTCTATGGACAATCCCTGTAACCAATTGCCTTGTGGTGGTATCTAAATTACTCCAATAGGGCATCTGATCTGTGATAACGATATTATCCACGTACGTTCTTGGGCTACTATTAATGGCATAGTTCCAAGTAATGGCGTAATTGCCTTGGATAGACGTTTGGTTAGAATTCAGCGTGTATTGGTAAGTACCAACGCTTTCCCAAGTAGCCTGTCCTGAAGCAAGCACAACAGTACCATTATCTGAGTTAACAATGTTTAACCAGACGTATTCGTTATCAGGGTCAGCCAGAGAACCACTAATGTACGTTGTTATACCAACTGGCTCTGCAGCATATTGTGGTATCGGGCGTTGTCTCATTTATTAGGTACCAACGTAAGAAAGTGAAAGGTAAGTAGTTGCATTACCTGCTACCTGACCTGCATAGACAGGTACAGTAGGAGATGCACCATTAAATCCTCTAAGGAGAATCGAATAACCTTGACCCATGTATACAATGTCCGATAGAACTATCGTTTCGGGCACAGCACCGGACTGTGAGCTACTATTAGTAAGATAGGCAGTCGAAGCAACATAGTTTGTGCTTATACCAGAAGCATTGTAAACAACTGCTTCAATACCATAAATACCTGGTGAAGGGTCGCCACTGGCAGTAGCACTAAATCCGACGGATGCATTAACTTGGTAATAACCTGCTGTTAGCACAAATAGATTGTTGCCACTGTAGGTCACACCACCATTAACAAATGCAGATTGCATCTGGATTGTATTGTACCCAGAAGTTGTTGAAGAATACCCAGAAATTGTTGAAGTACCGTTGGCGTACATTCTACCATGCGGGAAATTAGATATTGAAGAATAATTGGCAAAATAAAGATTGTTTGATATAGTAAGTGAGTTTGTGGCAATTAAAGTCGGGGTTATAATTCCACCACTTGCTGTTAAGGTTCCAGTAGCAGTAAGGTTGGATACATCGAAGTCAGAAACAACGGGTGCAGCAACCCATGGGATATTAGTTCCAGTGATCGCTGTGGTGCCTTCTTGAGCTCTTGCAATAACTTGAGCTACACCTGAAGTGGTAGTAGGCCCAATGTACATAATCTCTGGGTTTGAGTTGATACCGTAGTATCCAGGGTTCAAAGTAATAGCCATGTACTGGCCTGCAGGGATTGACAGGTTGGGGAAACCAGTACCACTAATGACTAGACCACTGGTGGTGGGGACATTGGCGAGTCCTGAATAAAAATTAGCACGATAACGATTAGTCATTTATATCCTTAAGCCTTGGGCTTTGGGAGGTCAGCAGGTGTACGAACTGGCTTGTTAGTTGTCGTAACGTTGCGGAGGAATGTCTGAGGAGTACGACCATCAGTGGGGTAACCCTTTGAAGGTCCCTTTGGAGTATTGACCCAGCAATAGCCAGGTCCGCCCTGCTCACCGTGAGAAACGGTAAGGATATCATTGCCATTAACGGAAACGATGATCGCTACGTGCTCGCCCGTCCCTGGGCCATAAACTACGTAGTCACCAGGTTGTACTTGTTCAACGCCTTGAGCATTCTTTACCCACAAAGCAAGGTGCTGTTCGTGACTCAGGAATGTTCCTGTGTAACCTTCGTGGTCAAAGTTGAGTCCATTTGGGTCATTGCCATTGGCAAGAAATGCCCAAAGGGTGCACGATCCAGAGCAGTCGGTGTTAATTGGGAATTTTGGAGGCCAAACGCCAATTGCGTTCATTCGGTCAGCGCCCTCTGAGTAATTAAAGTGTCCGTGGTTAGCTACGCCCCATTCGGCCCAAGCTACTTGTGCTGTACGTGTGTCATTCATGATTTTCCTTTTGGTCCACAGTTTTACTATAAACTACGGTAGTTTTAGCTGGGTACTACATCTTCCCCTGAGTTATAAAGGGGCTCAGAATAGTCAGCTGTTTGATCATTTTCATCGACTTTTATAGCACCAGGGTTATTCGTGGGTTCTGAGTAATCAGATACTTGGTCATTCTCAACTGCGTAATTACCGGCGATGTCTACGTTGTTTGGTGTAACATAGAAGTTGATACCATTGACTGGCTGGACAGTACCAGATTCTACAGATCTTACATTAAGAATTCTGCTAAGTCCATAACGTATTAAGCCAACCGAGGAAGCAATAGCTTTTCGGACCAATGTCTTACTCTTGGTTGTACCAATTTTATAAGTAGTGGTAACTTGCGCTTTTCTGTGAAGCCCCTTGGTTCTAGTGACAGAAGCAAGAACGGCTTGGTTGGCAGATGCATTCTTAGTAACACGTCGCTTTTTGACTGCTGAAGCCAGGTTAGCGACCGTGACAATGCTCTTACGGTAGGCACTTTTAATCTTATTAGCTTTTGCCAAATTAACTACAGTTATACGAATTTTAACTAGTTTATTCTTGTTAGGTTTCGCCAAAAATACCGCTATAGCGGAAACTGTTTTAATTGCTTTACGCAATCTTGTTGCACTGGCTAATGAAGCCTGGATAACCTTGGCAGTACGAATAAGTGATGATTTTTTAGTAGAAGTGATTAAATCAGCAGAAGTAACCGTACTTTTCCTACTAAATCTAGAAAGCTTTGTAGTTTTTGCCAAATTGATAAATACAGGTCTGATTCGAGCACCACGGTTCTTTTGCGTACTAGCTAAAGAGACATTTGTTGCGGCTGATAGCCTCTTGTGCAAAACTAGGCGCACATCATTAGCCAAATTGCTTGCCATTGCGCTGGCAACCCTTATGAACGTAGCTTTCTTTGTGCTCGTAGCAAGCACCGTCATTCTTGCCGTACTATAGCGATGGAGGGCGACAACCCTTCCTTCCTGTGTAAGGTTGATAACTGTAGCAAAAGCTTGCTTTGTAAAAGTAGCCAACCTTGATGGACTGGCCAGAGATATCGCAGTTG
>JGI26470J50227_1000228_pt1 | contig 25566 bp, 25 predicted proteins | sample FreactTroBogLake_FD_50227 | JGI IMG/M metagenome (IMG submission 50227) | reverse complement strand
AAAATAGGTGCCGAGGATCGAGTCGTTGAGGATGGCCAAACAGGCTTCCACGTGGGAAGCTTCGGCCACCCCGATCTGAACAGGGGGGGAATTCGCAGTTGGGTCCATGGGTGCGCCTCCGGGGCGAGCAAAAAAAAAGCCGGCCCGGGGCCGACTTCTTTCACACAAGACTTTGCAGTCTAGTTCATCAACTCCGAGGGGCGGCGAGCCGTATTACCGGTCTTTTCACACACGGCCACATGCTTCATCTTTCCATTTTCAAACACAGACTTCATGCGGATCTTCCCGCCCCACTTGCTCAACAGTTCCTGGGCGCCTTCACGACGGGCGTTCTTAGAAATTGCTTTCTTGGCCATCCAAATGCCTCCGTTCCAATATTCGATCTATACTAGCGAGGATAGCTCTCCGTGTCAAGGATGCGAGTCATGGGCCGACCAGGGGCCAGTGGTAGCCAGGATCGCTGAGGGAGGCTACCGTGAAGGGGATCACCGGGAGCGCCTCCTGGGGCTCCTTCGAGCCCCCGGCGTCCTTCCACTCTTGGGCCCGGAGCAACAGCGACCGAGGCTCGGTGGGCCCAGGGGCCGCCGGAACGGTGGCCTCGGCCTTCTGGGGCACCACCGACAACGGGGCGCCGTCGAAACCTTGGTAAAACCCAATCCAACCGGGGGCAACCCACCGATCCGAGACCGACCAAGCCGTGGCCACCGATCCGCACCCCGCCACCATCCCCTGCTGTTCCCAGGCGTCCCACAGGTCGAAGATCTCTTCCCAGGAGAACGGCTGCCTCGCCCAGTCCACGAAGACCACGGTGGCGTCCGCCAGGGACCGGGACAGGGCCGGCGTCACAACCAATTGACGGGGATCATCGCTTTCCAGGTAGGCCAACGAGGCCCGGGAGCCCCCTTGGACGAGGCCGTGGTCGTCGATGAACTCGCCGTACACCGGGGCGGGTTCCCAATCCTCCCCCTCGGGGCCATCGAGCCACCGAGAAACCACAGACCGCCGGGAAGCCCAGAGGTCCGGGGGGATTTGTTCGGCCAATTTTTGCCACGCCATGAAAAACCTTCCTCTTCCGCTTCCTACTTTTCGGCATCCCGAAGGAAAGAATCAATGGTTGTTGGCTAGGTTTACTCCCACTCGATGGTCGACGGTGGTTTGGAACTGATGTCGTAGGTCACCCTACCGACCTCCCGGACTTGGTTGGTGATGAGGCTACTGATTTCCAAGAGATCGTTCATGGGAAAGGGATACACATCCGCACTCATCCCATCTTGGGACACCACGGCCCTCAGGGCCAGCACAAAGCCGTAGTCCCGGGCGTCGCCGGTGACCCCCACCGAGCGCACCGGGAGCAGCACACTGAAGGCCTGCCAGATGTCGCGATACAGCCCCCGGCGCTTCAACTCCGAAATATAGATCCAATCGGCTTCCCGAAGGATCTCACACTTTTCCTTGGTGACCTCGCCGATGATCCGAATCCCCAGGCCCGGGCCAGGGAAGGGGTGCCTCCAAACGATGGAGGCTCCGACCCCGAGCTTTTCCCCCAGGGCCCGGACTTCGTCTTTGTACAGCATTTCCAAAGGTTCGACGATGAGGCCCGCCGCCCGCTTGGCCTCGACCAAGGGGGTCCCGACGTTGTGGTGGCTCTTGATGACGTGGGCCTTCTTGCCCACGCCCTTGCCGCTCTCAATGAGGTCGGTGTACAGCGTCCCCTGGGCCAAAAAGTAGTCGGTCAGGGCCAGCCGGGCCACCTCTTCTTCCTGAACCCGGATGAAGGTGTCGCCGATGGCCTTGCGCTTCAGCTCCGGGTCCGTGAGACCCTGGAGGGCGGCCAAGAACCGAGACTCGGCTTGGATCAGGTACAGGTGCCGGGCCCCCAATTCCTTGAGGATGGACGCCNCCTCTTCGCTTTCGTTTTTCCGCATCAGGCCGGTGTCGATGTACATCAGGTGCACCTGGGACGGGTCCAGGATCTTGAGGAGCATGGCTCCGGCCACCGTCGAGTCGACCCCGCCGGAAATCAGGAGCAACACGTCCTTCGTCCCCACCCGGGAACGAATCTTCTGACTCTCGAGTTCCAGGACCTTGTCGAGGGTCCAATCGGGGGAGGCCCCGCAGATTCTCAGGGCAAAGTTATGCAGGATTTGGTTGCCAAACTCGTTGTGGGTGGTTTCGGGGTGAAACTGGATACCCCAGATCTTTCGATACGGATCCCAGGCGGCCGCCGGGTGGTGATCGCTCTCGGCAGTGATGATGAATCCCGGGGCCAGGGAGGCGAGGCTGTCCCCGTGGCTCATCCAGGAGTTGAACCCCGACGGGACCCCTTCAAACAGGGGATTCCCAGGCCGCAACGTCAGGGGCACCCGGCCGTATTCCTTCACCGGCAAGCTCTCGACCTTGCCCCCCCCGAGGTGGGNGATGAGCTGAAAGCCGTAGCAAATGCCCAGGATGGGCAACCCACAGGTGAACAGCCGGGGGTCCACCGTAGGAGCGCCGGGTTCGTACACAGAATACGGCGACCCCGACAGGATGATGCCCTTGACCAGGCTCAGGCGTTCCGGCGTCAGGGGGGTGTCGTGGGGCACAATTTCACTGTACACCCCGCCTTCCCGCAACCGCCGACCGATGAGCTGGCAGGTTTGACCGCCAAAATCCAGGATTAGGAGGGTGTCCACGGGTCTTTCCTCTGGAACGTTTGGTCCTTGTCGGGACCCACCGACACCACGGCGATGGGGGTCTCGACAAACTTCTCGATAAACTGAAGGTACTGGACCGCCGCCGGGGGCAGGTCATCAAACCGTCGCAAGACGGTCAGGTCGGTCTTCCACCCGGGGAATTCCTGGATCACAGGCTCCACCTTTTCCAGGGCCTCGATGGTGGTGGGGAAATCGATGGTGACCTGGCCGTCGATCCGGTACCCCGTACACACCTTGATGGTATCGAAGCTGTCGTAGATATCCATTTTTGTGATGACCAAGCCGTCGAGACTATTGGTCCAACAGGCGTAGCGGAGGGCCACCAGGTCGAGGAACCCCGTGCGCCGGGCCCGGCCCGTGGTCACGCCGTATTCCTTCCCAATCGACCGAATTTTCTCACCCAGGTCTCCGTCCCGGTCCTCCCGGAACTCCGTGGGGAACGGGCCGTTCCCGACCCGGGTCGTGTAGGCCTTGAAGACCCCGTAGACCCCGTCGATGGCCCGGGGTCCGACCCCGCCGCCCAAGCTGGCGCCCCCGGCGGCCGAGTACCCCGAGCTGACAAAGGGATAGGTACCCCAGTCCAGGTCCAACAGCACCCCCTGGGCCCCTTCGAACAACGTGGGCCGGCCCCGGTTCTGGCGCATGAACGCCGCCTGGTCCACCACCAGCGGACGCAGGCGATCCCGGAACGGTGCCAGGAACTCCTTCTCCGCGGGCCGGAGATGGCTCCAAATCTGCTCACTGTACAAATCTCCCACCCGGACGCCGTCCCGATGGGCCTTGAGGGCGTAGGTGACCCCGATGCCCCGGCCGGTGGTGCCGATGGGAATTCGTCGATGGTTTTCCATTTCCTGGTCCAACGCCTTGTAGGTCGACAGGACCAAGTGGGCCCGGTCACTGACGAACACCCGCCCTTCCCAAGAAACCCCGGCCTGGGCCAAGCCGTCGAGTTCGGTGAACAAGGCCGCCGGGTCCACCACCATCCCTGCCCCGAGGACGGACACCTTCCCCGGACTCACAATCCCGGAAGGAACGAGGTGCAGCTTGTACACCTTGTCGCCGTGAATAATCGTGTGGCCGGCGTTGGCGCCCCCGGAGAATCTCACCACGATCTCGGCCTTCTCAGAAAGGAAATCGACGATCTTCCCCTTCCCTTCATCGCCCCACTGGGCACCAACAACGACTATGTTCAAAGCGTCTTCCTTCTTATTTCGTGAGCGCCCCCCGGGATATCCCAGGGCTGGAACCGAAACAGGATATAAATTCTGGCCTGGGTTGTAAACCCAGACGAGGTCCCCGTCCCCGGGCTAGTTTCGGGAGTAGTTCGGGGACTCCTGGGTGATGTGCACGTCATGGGCGTGGCTCTCCCGGAGGCCGGCCGACGAAATCTTGACGAACTTCTTGTACGCCCGGAGCTCGTCGAGGGTCTTGCACCCCGTGTACCCCATCCCCTTCTTGAGCCCCGTGACCAACTGGTGGATGAAGGGCTTCAAGTCCCCCTTGAAGGCCACCCGTCCCTCGATCCCTTCGGGGACGGGGTCGGTCTTTTTATCCATGGCGTACCGGTCCCCCGACCCTTCTTTGATGGCCCCCAACGAACCCATGCCTCGGTACTCCTTGAAGATCCGACCTTCGTAGATGATTTCCTTCCCGGGCGCTTCCTTGAGGCCTGCGAAGAGGTTCCCCAACATCACGGCGGTGGCCCCGCCCCCGATGGCCTTCACGATGTCCCCGGAGAACTTGATCCCCCCGTCGGCGATGATCGGGATCCCCGCCTTCGCGGCCTCTTCGGCGCAGTCCCACACCGCCGTAAACTGGGCCACCCCGATCCCGGCGACGATCCGGGTGGTGCAGATGGACCCGGGGCCCACGCCCACCTTGACGGCATCGGCCCCGGCTTCGATCAACCGGCGGGTGCCCTCCTTGGTGGCCACGTTGCCGCCAATGACCTGCAGGTCGGGGTAGGCTGCCTTCATGGCCCGCACAGCATTCACCACGTTGGCGCTGTCCCCGTGGGCCGTGTCCAGGACCACAAAGTCGCACTTGGCCTGGAGCAACAGCGGAACACGCTTTTCCCAGTCTTGGGGGCTGACGGCCGCCCCGACCACCAACCGGCCCGAGTCATCCACGGCGGCGTTGGGGAAGGCCTGGTGCTTCTCCATGTCTTTGACGGTCACCAGGCCGATGAGCCGGCCGGCCTTATCGACGACGGGCAACTTCTCGATCTTGTACTTGTTGAACTTCTCTTCGGCCGTGGCTAGGTTCACGGTCTCGACTTCGACCACGGGGTTCTTGGTCATGACGTCGTCGACCCGTTGGCTGTAATCCGTGCAGAACCGCAGGTCTCGCCCGGTGATGATGCCCACCAACTTCTTGTCGTGGTCCACCACGGGAAGCCCGGACACCCCGGATTGGACCATGATCTTCTGGACGACTTCCACGGTTTCGCCCTGCTGCACCACCACGGGGCTTTCGATGACCCAATTCAGGTAGCGCTTCNCCCGGCCCACGTGTTCGGCCTGCACCTGGGGTGACAGGTTCCGGTGGATGACGGCAGCGCCCCCCTCGAGGGCCAGGGCGATGGCCAGCCTGTCCTCGGAAACGGTGTCCATGGCCGCCGCCAAAATCGGCACATTGAGCCGGATTTTCTTGGTGAGCTGGGTGTGCACCGTGGCGGCCCCGGGGAGAAAATCGGCGTAGCCGGGCTGGAGCAACACGTCGTCGTAGCTCAGGGATTCTTCGAATTGGATCATTTCCATTCCTCCTGGAGGGTCGTCATCAGGCCCTCGTATTTGTCGGCCAGGGCCCGGGCTTTCTCGGGGGCCTGGCCGTGGTACAGATCGGGGCTGGTGAAGAAGGTCTCGGCATCCCAGCCGGTCCGGGCCTTGAGTTCCCGGACGAGTTTGTCCCAGACCGGGGGCCGGGACTTGAGCGCCTCGATCAACGATTTCTTCTCTTTGTCGCACTCGAGGGTGATCACCCGGACGACTTCATGGCCCTCGGGCTCTCCGGCCAGCGAGAGCAAGATGTACACGCTCTCGGCCAAAACGAGGTCCCCCGCCCCGTCCTTGAGATTCTTGTCCAGGCGTTCCCGGTCCACCGAGAGGGTCGACACGACTTTCAGCATCCGAGCGGCCGCCGCTCCCAACCCCGCCAAATAGTCGGTCACAAACCGCCCCGAGGCGGAATTGGTCAAATCCCGCTGATGTTCGCTGATCTGATCCATGAAGAACGTCATGACCCGGGGGGCAAAGGCCTTCCAAAGGCTCTTCACGTGCTCGCTGTTCCAGGGGTTGCGTTTCTGCGGCATGGTCGAGGAGCCGACCTGGGTGGCCAAAAAGAGCTCGCGAAACTCCCCAATTTCCGACCGTTGCAGGTTCCGAAGGTCGTCGGCCAAGTTGGCGATGATCCCGAAGGCCACGTTGAGTTCCAGGAGCAACCGCAAGAGGTATTCGGGTTCCACGAGTTGGGTGGAGTGTTCCGACGGCTCCAGGTCCAGGTACCCCAACACCTTGCGCTCGAAGGCTTGGGGATCCTTGGTCATCACGCTGGTCGCATTGTACGCCCCGACGGCCCCGGCAAATTTCCCTTTCAGGCCGTCGGCCAGCCGGCGGACCTCGAGGAGGGACTTGCCCAGTCGGCTGACGTACTCGGCCAGGGCGAAGCCCACGGTGACCGGCACCGCATATTGGCCGTGGGTGCGGCCGATCTGGGGGGNGTCGGCTTCCTGCCGGGCCAACCGGACCAGGGCCAGTTCCAAGTCCACCAGCAGCGGCAGCAAAACGCCCTTCACCGCATCCCGGATCTTCAAAGCGTTGGCGGTGTCGAGCATGTCCACCGACGTGGCCCCCAGGTGAACGTAGGGCACCAGGGCTTCGGGGAGGNGCCGCTTGATCACGTTGACCAGGGCTCGGATGTTGTGCTGGGTCTTCTCTTCTTCCTCGTAGACTTCGTCGGGCAGCACCACGGTCTCGAGTTGTTCGAGGGCGCCCAGGAGGGCCCGCTGGTCGGCCGCAGGGAAGTGTAACTCTACGTGGGCCCTGAGGAGGGCCACCTCACACCGCACCGCATAGCGAACCGAAGCCTCTTCGCTGAGACAGGCTCCGAGCCTATCAAAAAGGGTCCGATTGGACAGATAGTAACGGTGGTCCAAGGGGGAAAGATTGAGGAAAAGGCTTCTTTGTTCCATGCGGCAGTATGGCAAGGACCCTGTCTTTTGTCAAACCTTTGGGGTACACTGACTTCAATGTTTTCCATCCGAATGTGCNCCCTTCCGGGGTGTCGCCGCCACGCGGTCGAGCATTCCGATCACTGCTTTCACCACATCGAGGACCCTGACCGGTATCTGGCGGAACTTCGGGAGTTCCTCGGGTCCCGGAGGGAGTTTTCCGGTCTGGCCCTGGGGCGGATTCCCCTCACGTCGTACGAGCTCAAAGGGCGGTCGTTCGAAGGGTGTAACTTCACCGGTAGCCAGTGGACCGACGTCGACTTCGAAGGCAGCAGCTTTCGGCACTGCTTTTGCGACTTCAGTACCCTGGTTCGGTGCTCCCTGAAAAAGACCTTGTTTCTCTTTTGCAGCCTTTCGGGTTCCCACATGGAGGACTGCAACTGGACGGGCTCGGACCTTCTCCACGTGAATTTCAACGCCCTGGAGGCGGTGCAAACCCAATTCTCCGAATCCGACCTCTATTTCACCCGGTTCATCGGGGCGAAACTCGACCGAGTCATGTTCGTCGACTGCAATTTGAAGAAGACTCAGTTCTTGGGAGCGTCCCTGACCAACGTGAATTTCAAGTACTCGAACTACGAGGAAGCCGAGTTCGATAAGACGGCCGAGGNGCGGTCATGAAGATGGTGTTCCACTACTCCGTCGAGAATTTCAGCAACACCTACGTGGTCGGTCCCGACGACGGGGGCGATGCCCTCTTGATCGACCCCGGGGTCCTGGATGTTCGCCTGTTGGAGGCCATCGAGTCCAATTCGTTCACCATTCGATGGGTTCTCATCACCCGATGCCAACCCGATCACCTGAGGGGCCTGCGGACCCTCAAGAAGGTCTACGACGCCGAGATTTTTAGCCGGCAAGCCTCGGTCCTCGAATTTGACTGCCAATTGGTGAAACCCGGGACCCACCTGCAACTGGGTCCCCACCGGGTCGACTGCCTCTGCTACCCCGAGCTCAGCCACGACACCGTGATCTATAAGTTGCACAACTGGGTGTTCTGCGGCGACCTCATCTCGGCAGGAAAACCGGGCAAGGCCTCGAGCGGCTACGCCCAGGCCAACCTCGCCCAGGCCCTGGAGCGTCGGTTTTTCACCTGGCAGGATGACCTGTTGGTCTTCCCGGGAGAAGGCCCCCCCACCACCCTCAGGAGTGAAAAGCTCTTCAACCTCACCCGACGGTCGGCGGGGTTGGCAATCCAAGACTCTCCAGGACATCCCGAAAATCCTGGGGCAGAGGGGCACTGAAGAGCCTTCGCCCCCCGGGTCCGGGAAGGGCAATGGACAGGTGAGCCGCATGGAGCATCAAGGGGGCGTGGGGAACCCGAGGGTCGGTCCTGGCGTAGATAGGATCTCCTAGGATAGGGCATCCCAGAACGAGGCTGTGGACCCTCAATTGGTGGGTTCGCCCGGTATGGGGATGAAACTTCACCAACGTGTNCCCCGGGGCCCGGCCCACCACGGTCCAAGCCGTCACCGCAGGTTTCCCTTGGGAAGGCCCGACGGCGGCAAACCGCTGACGGTGACTGGGATCCCGGCCAAGCCAGCCTTCCACCGCCCCCGAATCCTTCTTCAAGACCCCTTTCAAGACGGCAAAGTACGTCTTCTCGGTGGACCGATCCCGAAACTGTTCGGACAGGAACTCCAGGGCCTCGGGGGTCTTGGCCGTGATCAGCNCCCCGCTGGTGTCCTTGTCCAGCCGATGGACAATCCCCGGTCGGACCTCGAGGCCATCCTCCTCCTCGAAGTTCTCCGCCAGCTCTTTCACGTGGTGAAGGAGCCCTTGGACCAAGGTACCCGACCAGTTTCCATGGGCGGGATGGACGACCATCCCCCGGGGCTTGTTCACGACCAGGACCGCCGAGTCTTCGTAGAGCACATCCAGCGGGATGTCTTCGGCGGAAAAGGTCGCCTCCGGAAGGTCGTCCCATTCAACGGTGAGAAGTTCCCCACCCGTGACCTTCCAGGACGGTTTGGTCGATTTGCCTTCGAGGGTCACCGAAACCTTCCGGCGGTCGTACTGGGTCCGGGGAAAGAGCCCGAGGTCGGACAAGTACTTGTCGAGACGACAGGGTTGGTCCAACGCAGGCACGTGGTGGTCGAGATGATGCCGCTCTGCCATCACAGCCCCAAGAACCAGTCCACACCGGCCAGAATCAGGCTGACGCCGATCGAAATCGTCACAACCTGAATGTTCTTGGTCTGGAGGAGTTGGGGTTGGTTGGTGGTCGTCCATTGGGACGTTCCCTGCCCCACGGGCCAAGGGATGTAGGTCGACGAAAAACCTGTGGCCGCATAGTAGCCGTAATCGTAACCAGCGGAAGTGAAGAGATACACGAGGGGAAAGGCTCCTACGGCGATGATTTCAAACCGACGGAGTTTCAGGACCCACGGGGGAAACTCGTCGTCTTTATAGGGCAAGGGGGNGTGATCGGCCGACGAGGCCCCCGGAGCCGGGTCTGCCGGAAGAGATCCCGGGGCCGCCCCCGCGGTTTGCCCCACCAAAGGGCCAGCGCAAAGGAGGCCCAGCCCCAGGACCAACCCCAGAGCTTTCACCGTTCGCCTTCAAAGAGGGCGGTCCCGAGGCGTACCAAGGTACTTCCCTCTTCGATGGCCCAGGGAAAATCGTTCGTCATACCCATGGAGAGGGTCGTCCAATCCTGGTCGGGAAACTGGTGGGACAGCGCCTCCGCCCAGGTGCGCAACCGAACAAAGCAGGGTCGAACCACGCCTTCGTCCTGGGAAAAGGGGGCCATGGTCATCAACCCCCGGATCGTGAGGTGGGGCAGAGCGGCCACGCCCTCGGCCAACCGGGCCAGCTCGTCGAGACTCCGGACCCCATCCTTGGCCTCTTCGCCCCCGGTGTTCGCCTCGAGGAGCACGTTGAGGTGCTTCCCCGCCCGGCTGAAGGCGCGCTCCAGGGCAGCGGCGGTTTCCAGCTTATCCAGGGAGTGGAGCCAGTGAAACCCCACGCAGTCCTTCGCCTTGTTCGATTGAAGATGGCCAATCATGTGCCACTCGATGTCCGGGGGCAGGCGATTTTGCTTGCCCAAGGCCTCGGCAACCCGATTTTCCCCCATGGCCCGGAGCCCAAGACCGTACAGTTCCCAAAGATCAGGGTCGGGACGAGTCTTGGTAACGGCTAACAAGCGAACCGATTCGGGGGCCCGGGAAGCCCGAAGGCAGGCCTGGGCCATGGCATCCCGGACCCGGGCGAGGCGGTCAAAAGCAGAACTCTGCATGGCCAGCATTCTAGCCACCGGGCAAAAAAAAAACACCTCCCTGGGGAGGTGTTTCTCGGAGACCCGGTGGTTATTCGATGACAGCCAGAATGTCTGCCATCTTGACGATCAGGTGCTCGGCCGCATCGACCTTGACCTTTGTTCCGGCGTACTGGTCATAAATGACCTTCTGCCCCACCGTCACAGTGATGACGTCTTTGTCGGTGCCCACGGCCACGACAGTGCCCTTCTGGGTCTTCTCCTGGGCGTTGTCCGGGATAAAAAGCCCGGAAGCCGTTTTCTTTTCGGCTTCTTCTACCTTGATCAGGACACGGTCGCCAAGAGGCTTAAATGCCATGGAATATCCTCCTTACGGGATGTATTGATTGGTTGTCGTCAATATACTCATTCGACCTAGGGGGGTCAAGGAAGGTCGAATGGGTAATTTTAACTCATTTTCTCAGGAATATTCGGCCCTGCGGAAATTTTGACTCGGTTTTGGCCTCGCCCTTGGGATTTGGGTCAATAGGACACAAACTTAATTGTGTGCAATATAAATGCTCCCTGGCGCGTCCAACCCTTCAAACAGGTAAGTCCTTTCCCTAAAGAGACTAAAAGAAATATTTTTTCGAATCGCCAAGTTTTGGCATGGTGCTTGCTTTACTATTGCCGAACAGAGGGGAGAACCATGACGAAGAAGAAGACGATGCAGACCGTTCCTTATGACGGAGAAAATTCCCTTTCCATGTACCTGAAAGAAATCAATAAAGTGGCCCTCCTCNCCCGGGCTGAAGAAGAGAAGTATGCACGCCTGGCGGCCCAGGGGAATCAAATGGCCAAGGACCGCCTGGTCGCAGCCAACCTGCGGTTTGTGGTGAACGTGGCCAAGAAGTACCAGAACCAGGGGATGGCCCTGGACGACCTGATCAGTGAGGGAAACATCGGGCTGATCAATGCCATTGAACGCTTCGACGTGGACAAAGGCTACCACTTCATCAGCTACGCGGTCTGGTGGATTCGCCAAGCCATCCTCAAGGCCATCTGTGAGAAGAGCCGGACGATTCGGCTCCCTCTGAACCGGGCGAATGAGCTCGTTCAGATCGAAAAGATGCGGAAAGAAATGTTCTCAGAAGAAGGTCAGGAGCCCGAAGACCGGGATCTGGCCCAACGTCTGGGGATGAACGAGGCCCAGGTTCGGGACCTCCTGGACATCAGCCGCGAGATGATCAGCTTGGAAACCCCGGTCTACACCGACAGGGATACCTCGGTGCTCAGTGACTTCCTCGAAGATGCCAACCATCCGTCGCCCGAGGTGCAGACCATCCAGGGAAGCCTGAAGTCTGACCTGAACGACGCCCTCGAGTTCCTCAGCGAAAAGGAATCGAAGATCCTCGAGTTGCGCTTTGGTCTCAACGACAAGCAACCCTTGAGCCTCAAGGAAATTGGCGAGAAGTTCCACCTGACCAAGGAACGCATCCGGCAGATTGAGAAGAAGGCCCTGCAAAAGCTCCAGACTCCTTCCGAAGAGAAGGAGTTGGAAGCCTACCTCGTCGCCTACTGACCCACGGCCCTGGAAAGCCAAACGCCGCACCCTAGGGNGCGGCGTTGCTTTTGCTGGTGACTATTTCCAAGCGAGGGGCTTGATGTTCCAAATCTCCTTGGCGTATTCGCTAATCGTCCGGTCGGAGCTGAACTTGCCACTGGCAGCGATGTTCAGCAACGCCATCCGATGCCAAGCCTGGGGATTCCGGTACGCGGCATCGATCTTCGCCTGGGCCTTGATGTAGTCCGGCAGGTCCTTCAAAACAAAATACTGGTCCGGAGGATTCCCCTCCACACCGTACATCAGAGAGTCGTACAGCTCCTTGAACAGGTCAAAGCTCTCGAAATTGTAGGTTCCGTCGATGAGCTGGTTCATCACGGTCTTGATCTCGGGATATTCTTCCAGGATGGCCCAGGGGTTGTACGTCTGGCTATTGGACAGCCGGGTGACCTGATCGGCTTTCAACCCGAAAATGAAACAGTTTTCCTCGCCGGCTTCCTCGGCGATTTCCACGTTGGCCCCATCGAGGGTCCCAATGGTCAGGGCCCCGTTCATCATGAACTTCATATTGCCGGTCCCCGAAGCCTCCTTCCCGGCGGTGGAGATCTGCTCGGATACGTCGGAGGCGGGAAAAATTTTTTCGGCCAGAGAAACCCGGTAATTCTCGAGAAAGTGAACCGCCAGCTTCCCCTGGGCCGCCGGGTCATTGTTGATGACCTTCGCTACGGTGTTGATCAGTTTGATGATGTTCTTGGCCCGCCGGTACCCCGAGGCGGCTTTGGCGCCGAACAGGAACGTCCGGGGCACCCCTGACCACGTCGGATCGGTCTTGATCCGATTGTACAGGTACATCACGTGGAGCACGTTCAGCATTTGCCGTTTGTATTCGTGAAGACGCTTCACCTGGACGTCGAACAGGCTGTCCACGTTCAGAGTGATCCCCTGGGTCGCCTGAAGGTAGGCCGCGAGGGCCACCTTGTTCGCCCGCTTGAGATCGATCAGACGCTGAATCACGGCCGGATCGTCGGCGAAGGCCTTGAACCGAGAAATCTGGGCCAAGTCTTTGGCCCAGCCCGTGCCAATCTTTTCGTTCAGGAGGGCCGAAAGCCCGGGGTTGGCCTTGAGCAAGAACCGCCGTTGGGTGACCCCGTTGGTCTTGTTGTTGAACTTTTCAGGGTAGAGCTCATACCAATCTTTGAGCTCCTGGTTCTTCAGGATCTCGGTGTGGAGGGCGGCCACACCATTGACGGAATGGCTGCCGTGGATGGCCAGCCACGCCATTTTCACCACACCGTCCCCCAGAATGGCCATGTGCCGATGCTTGCCGTAGTCGTTGGGGTACTTTTGCCGCAGCTCTTCCACAAACCGCCGATTGATCTCTTCCACAATCATGGTCAGCCGGGGGAGCTGTTGCTGAAAGAGGGAAATCGGCCACTTTTCCAGGGCTTCGCTCAGGATGGTGTGGTTGGTGTAGCCGCAGGTTCGGGTGGTGATGTCCCAGGCGACGTCCCAGGGGAGCTTTTGCCAGTCGATGAGGATGCGCATCAACTCAGGGATGGCCACCACGGGGNGGGTATCGTTGAGCTGAAGGGCGATGCGTTCAGGAAACGCCGCAAAGTCTTCGCCATATTTTTTCTTGTAGTTACCCACCAGGTCCTGAAGGGAGGCAGACACAAAGAAGTACTGCTGACGCAGGCGCAAGGCCTTGCCCTGGGGGCCGGAGTCGTTGGGATAGAGGACCCGGCTGATGTCTTCGGCCGCATTGGCCTTTTCCNCCGCCCTCTGGTACTGCATGTCATTGAACAAACCCAAGTCAAAGCCTTCGACCGACTCGGCCTCCCAAAGGCGGAGGGTGTTCACGGTCTTGGTGTCGTAGCCAACGATCGGGGTATCGTACGGGATGGCCCGGATATCTTCCGAGTTGATCCGGATGTAGTGCTCTTTTCCTTCGGGATCTTTGTGAACGACGACCTGACCACCAAATTTCACGATGACCGCTTGGTCCGCCCGACGGATGCCCCAGGGGTCCCGCTCATCGAGCCAGTTTTCGGGTTTCTCGATCTGATAGCCGTCGACGATCTTCTGCTGAAACATACCGTAGCGGTACCGGATTCCGTAGCCGTGGCCGGGCAGGTCGAGGGTGGCCAGGCTGTCCAAAAAGCAGGCGGCCAAACGCCCGAGCCCGCCGTTTCCTAGGCCGGCATCGGATTCCCGGTCCTCGACGAGGTTGTAGTCGACGCCGAGTTCCTCCAGGACTTGTTTCACCTCTTTTTCCACGGTCAAGTTCACGAGGTTATTGCTGAGGGCACGGCCCATGAGAAACTCGGCGGACAGGTAGTAGGCCTGCTTCAAGCCCTGGTCAAACTGGGCGTTCCGGGTGTCGAGCCAATTGTCGAGGATGAGTTCCATGACCGTATCGGAGACCACAGAGTAAATTTCCTGGGGATTGGCTTCTTCGAGCGGCTTACCGTAATGCCGCTTCAGCCGCCCCAGGACCCCTTCCTTGAACTTGATCGTATCAATCTTCATGGCAGATCTCCTTACAAAATCAGAGCATGGCACGCAGAAAAGTTTAGTGTCAACGATCGTGGGGCGACAAGAGACCTAAGGCCTGGCCGGTCTTCGGGTCCCAGAGGGCCAGGGTTCCATCGTAGGAACAGGACACCAACCGGGAGCCGTCGGGGGTGAAGGCCAGACCCATCACCGCCGACGTGTGGGCTGTCCAGGTCACCAACGGGGCCTCGCGGGTTCCGTCGCCGACGGAAATCCGTCCGTCGGGAGACCCCTCGGCCCACCGGGACCCCAGGGTGACCCGGAGGCCTTGGGTCACCGGGGAACCGGCTCTCCACCGGGCCACGGCTTCCCGGAGAAGGGCTGTCTGGTCCCCCGGGGCCGGGGCTGTCTGGGGCTCGGGGTGCCCCCGGGAAAAGAGCCCCAGGGATCCATCGAGCCCGGCCACCCCAACCGACGAACCGTCCCCCAAGAACAGTTCCGCCACCACAGGGCCCCGGCCCCACACCCAACGATCCCGCACTTCTCCGGTGGCCACGTCGATCCAGAGCACTTCCCCTTCCCGACCCCCGGTGACCAACGACGACCCATCGGGAGAAAGCCCCATCGAAGCAAACCCCTGCCACGGGGCTGCCCCCACCGTGGTCGCCATCAGCCCCAGGACCCCTAGGATCAGGATCCAACCCCGCTTCACGTGCGGACCCCCGAGGCCCCGAGGATCGCAAAAAACACCGCCTGCAGGGCAACGTTTCCGGCCGCGAGCAGGTTCATGGGAAACCGAGGGAACCGGCCCGCCCACCAGGAGCACACTGCGCCGATTCCTCCCCAGGCCAGGAAGTTCTGCAGGGGAATGGAGGGGGAGTCCCAGGCCCAATAGTGAAGCCGGACCGCCACGGGCTCCAAGAGCACATCGAAGGCGATGCAAGCCAGGCCGACGGCTGCGACCCGGACCCATTCCGGGGTCTGGGGCAGGAACCGGCCCACGGCCACATGGATGCCTAGGACCACCAAGACCCAATTCCACCCGATGACGGGGGGGACCCCCGCCCAGGGGACCCCGAGGACGGTGTCGTAATGGTAGGGACCAAAGACCCAGCCCGTGGCCACCCCCAGAACCTCCAGACCGTAGGTCAGCACGAGGCACGTCCCGACCCNCCCCAGGGCCTGCCGGTACCGGGGTTGAAAAAATCCTTCCCCCAACAGGACCACCAGGCCTGAGCCCCAGAGAAACCAGGGGGTCAACAGGACCATCCCTGGGACCAGGGGGGCGTAGAGGTGCCCGAAGACGCCCACCCCGTAAAACACCACGAGGCCCAGGGCCAACACCCTTCGGGCACGTTCGGCGGTCACAGTTCGACCCGATCCCGGAAGCCACCGGTCCAGTATTCGTCCCCGTAGTCGATGGTCAGCTGATCCCCGGACACCACCGGGCGGATGACCCTAAAAAAGGTCACAAAAATTCCGTCGACCAAGGTATGGTCCACCGCTAGATTCGGCCGGCGGGAGNGGTTCGCAAACCTGAGCTCATTCCCCTCCCGTAGGGCGTTCACTTCGAACTCCGTGCCGTCGGGGAGCTCGTCCGGATAATTCCAGGCATAGTCGGAGAGGTAATGACCATCCACTTTTTGGTCGGCCGGCGCGTCCGTGGACTCCTGCAAGACCCCGGTATATTCGCCCACAAAGGCACCCACCGGGAGGTCACCGACGGAGAACAAACCCAGACCCNCCCCGGGCCCCGCCTCCCTCACCTCTAGCGGGGGCAGGAAGGCGGACCGGATCAGGGCCCCATACCGGAGGGTCAGGGCTTCAAACTCCCCCTGGTTGGCCGCATAATAGGGACTGGTGGACCAATCGTAGCTGGTAAGCCGCGGGTCGAGGGACCGACTTCGAGGGAGATAGGTCAAGCCGAGGCGGTCGAAAAGGCCCTGAATCGGTTCCATGCTCCCAGCCTAGCGGTTTTCCATCCCGTCGACAAGTTGTTCCACGGGGGAAGCGCCCGGGGGATACCAGAGCTAATGTTCATTTTTGCCAAGGAATCGGACATCCCTGACCATTTTTGTCGGTATATCCTTCATATTTATTGGTTTTTTTCGTCCACTCTTCGAAATTTGTTGACTATTTGTCATTTTTTTCTATCATGTCAGCAGAGAGCTAGGAAAAGTCACTCTCTCTTTTGCTTATTTTGAGGAGGCTTTGATGGCCGAAGACACCAAGACCGGGGCGGATGCCCTGGTGGATGTGCTCATTCAAGAGGGTGTGGAGTTCATTTTCGGGTTACCGGGAGGGGCTGCCATTCCGATTTTTGATGCGTTGGTCGGACGGGCCATCAAGCTCATCCTAACCCGTCACGAACAGGGAGCCGTCCACATGGCCGACGGCTACGCCCGGTCCACCGGCAAGGTCGGCGTGGCCTTGGTGACCTCCGGGCCTGGGGCGACCAATGCGATCACGGGCCTGTTCACGGCCCTGATGGACTCGGTGCCCATCGTCGTTTTGAGTGGCCAGACTCCCACCTGGAACCTCGGCCTCGACGCGTTTCAAGAAGCCGACATCTTTGGGATTACCCACCCGGTGGTCAAGCATTCCTACCTCGTGAAGAAGGTCGAGGACCTCCCTCGGATCCTCAGGGAGGCGTTCTACTTGGCCCGGACGGGGCGGCCTGGGCCGGTGCTGGTGGACCTTCCCAAGGACATCACAAGCCAGGGTCTGATCCCCGATTTTGGGGAACCCTTCCAACTCCCGGGGTACCAGGAGAGTCCGCCGCCTCCGGACCCGGAAGTGATCAAAAAGGCGGCCGACCTGCTGAAGAAGGCCAAGAAGCCCATCCTCTTGGTGGGCCATGGGGCCATCATCAGCGGAGCCCAGGAAGAGATCCTCAAACTCGTGGAGATTCTTCAGGTGCCCGTGGTGAACNCCCTCCTCGGGAAGGGCGGATTCCCCGAGAGTCACGAGATGAGCTTGGGGATGTTAGGGATGCACGGCACGGCCTACGCCAACAAGGCCATGGTGGATTGCGACTTGATCTTTTCGATTGGGTCTCGGTTTGACGATCGGATCGTTGGTGACTACTCGGACTTCTCGAACAATGCCGCCAAGATCCATCTGGACATCGACGTCTCCGAAATCAACAAACTGATCAAAGTGGACTGCGCCATCGCCGGCGACGCCAAGGAAGTGTTGCAAGACTTGCTTCCCTTGCTGGAAAAGGGGGACGTGGCGGTTTGGAACAAGCAGATCAAGCGCTGGAAGCGTGAGTTCCCCCTGAGCTACCGGAAGGAAGGTCGCCTCCGGGCCCAGCACGTCATCGAAGAGATGTACAAGCTGACCAAGGGGAAGGCGGTGGTGTCCACGGACGTGGGACAGCATCAGATGTGGGCCGCCCAATTCTACCTCACCGACCAACGGTTCAACTGGCTCTCCTCCGGAGGGGCGGGGACCATGGGTTGGGGTTTCCCGGCGGCCATCGGCGCCCAACTGGGCCGCCCGGGAGAGCCCGTGGTGGCCATCGTCGGGGACGGGGGCTTCCAGATGACCCTCCCCGAACTGTCCACGGCGGTGATCAACAAGCTGCCCATCAAGATTTTGATCATCAACAACCGGTACCTGGGGATGGTTCGGCAGTGGCAGAACATGTTCTACGACGACCGCCTCTCGGGGGTGGACCTCGAGGGGAACCCTGACTTCGTGAAGCTCGCCCAGGCCTACGGCCTGAAGGGCTTCCGGATCAAGCGGTCCGCGGACGTCAAGAAAATCCTGAAGGCGGCCCTCGCCTACAACGACGGGCCTTGCATCATCGACGCCGAAGTTGAAAAGCATGACAACGTGTTCCCCATGGTCCCGGCGGGGGCTTCGCTCAAGGCCATGGTCCTGGAACAACCGAAACGAAAAATGGAAAAACCCACGGGAGGGACCTGAGATGACCGCCGCTGATACCGTTGGACGCCACACGATTAGCTTGTACGTGGCCAACAAACCCGGAGTCCTGAACCGAATCGCCTTGGTCTTTAGCCGCCGGGGATACAACATCGATAGCCTCGTGGTGAGTGAGTCCACCGACCCCAACTACTCGTACATGAACATCGTCGCCACCGGCGCCCGGGAGACCCTGGTCCAGATCATCAACCAGCTGAATAAGCTCATCGACGTGGTCAGCGCCAAGGATTANAACCGCGAAGACGTGATCCAGAAGGAATTGGCTCTGTTCAAGATCAATTGCCCCCCGGACCGTCGGACCGAGGTGCTTCAAATTGCCCAGACGTTCAAAGCCGTGTCGGAAGATTTGACTGCGACGACCTTGACCCTGATGGTCACCGGGAAGTCCGAGAAGATCGATGCCTTGAAGGAAATGCTCGGGCCCTACGGCATCCTCGAACTGGTCCGGACGGGCAAAGTGCTGATCAGCCGAGGCGACCACCGAACGAGCCAGAACTAAACCAGCCCCGGATCAAGGCTTCCAGAGCCTGGGAAGCCGGTGACCCGGGGGAACCCACCCGGCCCGCCAAAAATAGAGTTCGGGTCGGGGTCGGGGGAAGCAAATCGAGGTACGCTGGTCCCGGGGATTTTCGAACCATCCTCGGGACCAGGCTCACCCCCATCCCTGCCTCCACCAAGGCCTGGACCGTCTCGATTCCCGAACTTTCATACACAATCCTGGGGACCAGCCCCCGGCTCTGGAGGTAATCCAGCACAATCTGTCGGAACCCATGGCCAGGCTTCATCAGGATCAGGGGTTCGTTGGCCAGGGCCTCGACGGCGATGGCTCCCCGGCCGGCCAAGGGGTGTTCTGGGGGAACGGCCACCAACAAGGGTTCACTGAACAGGGCGGTCGACCGCAGGCCGGGACCCAGGCCCGCCTCGTCCAACAAGGCCAAGTCCATGGCCCCGGACACCAAACCTTCCGCCAGTTGGGGGGACGATTCCTCGGTCAAATGCACCTGCAGGTCGGGATGGGCCCGGCGAAACTCCCTGAGCAGAGGGGGGAGCAGGTAGGCGCCTGTGGTCGGAAGGCAGCCAAGGATGACCTCACCTCGATGCAGCCCGTCGAGGTCGTCCAAATCCCGCCGAACGCCCTCGATTTGCCGAAGGATTTCCACGGCCCGGGGCAAGAATAGGTGCCCTCGGGCGGTGAGCCGGGCCCCCTGGCGGTGACGCTCCACCAGGACGCCTCCCAGTTCGTCTTCGAGCTTGGCGACCTGGATCGAGAGCGAGGGTTGACTCACGTGGCAGGCTTCGGCGGCGGCGGTGAACGACCCCGCCTCCACAATGGCGAGAAAGTACCTCAGTTGGTGAAGTTCCACGGGCTCCCCCTTAGATATCAAACAGCTATGGATCTCATAGATAACATATCTTTCCCAAATAGACAGGCCCTGGGTACAATGGTCCCATCGATCCGGGAGGATTTTTATGGCGAAAGGAACGCTTTACAACAAGATCTGGGACGCCCATTCGGTGGCTACCCTGCCCACCGGGCAAACCCAGCTCTTCATTGGGTTGCACTTGGTCCACGAAGTGACCAGTCCCCAAGCCTTCGATATGTTACGGGAACGGGGCCTTAAAGTGGCCTACCCCGACCGCACGTTTGCCACCATGGACCACATCGTCCCCACCCGAAGCCAAAAGCGGCCCTTCACCGACGACCAAGCCGAACTGATGATGCAGGCCATCGAGCGGAACACCAAGGACTTCGGGGTCAATTTCTTCGACTTTGCTTCGGGACGTCAGGGTGTGGTCCACATCATTGGCCCGGAATTGGGGTTGACCCAGCCCGGGATGACCATCGCCTGTGGTGACAGCCACACGGCGACCCACGGCGCCTTTGGGGCCCTGGCCTTCGGGATCGGCACCAGTCAGGTCCGAGACGTTCTGGCCACCCAGTGTCTGTGCATGGACGCCATGAAGGTCCGCCGGGTGGAAGTGAATGGCAAACTGAAGCCTGGAGTGACCCCCAAGGACGTCTCCCTGTACCTGATCAACCGGTTAGGCGTGAAGGGCGGGATTGGCTTTGCGTACGAATACGCTGGGACGGTGTTCGATGAGATGACGATGGAAGGCCGGATGACGGTCTGCAACATGGCCATCGAAGGGGGAGCCCGGGCGGGGTACGTCAACCCCGACGAAACCACCTTTGCCTACCTGAAGGGGAAGGAACACGCCCCCAAAGCCGCCGATTGGGACCAGGCCGTGGCCCGGTGGAAGAGCTACGCCAGCGATAAGGATGCGGTTTACGACGAAGTCGTGCGGTTCGACGCTGCGGACATCGAACCCATGGTCACCTGGGGGGTCACCCCCGGCCAGAGCGTGGGGGTCAACGATGCCCTCCCCGACCCCGAAGCCATTGCCGACCATGGCGAGAAGGAAACGGCCCTCCTGGCCTACCGACACATGAAGTTGAAGCCTGGCCAGAAGGCGGAATCGATCAAGATCGACGTTGCGTTCATCGGCAGCTGCACCAACGGTCGGATCAGCGACCTTCGGGCCGCGGCCGCGGTGGCCAAGGGCCGCAAGGNGGCCCCGGGGGTCCAGGCCTTCGTGGTTCCTGGGTCGATGATGGTCCGGAAGGCCGCGATGGAAGAGGGTCTGGACAAGATCTTCGAGGAGGCAGGTTTTGAATGGCGGGGCGCCGGCTGTTCCATGTGCTTGGCCATGAACCCCGACCAGTTGAAGGGGGATCAAATCTCCGCCAGTTCTTCCAACCGAAACTTCATTGGACGCCAAGGGTCCCCCACCGGCCGGACCCTGTTGATGNCCCCCGCCATGGTGGCCGCCGCTGCCATTGCCGGCCACGTCACCGACGTTCGTAACCTCGCCCCCCAAGGAGCCAACCATGTCTAAGATTGTTACCATCCAAGGTCGTGCCGTCCCCGTGGTGGGCGACGACATCGATACGGACCGGATCATTCCCGCCCGGTACCTGAAGGAAATCACCTTCAGCCGCATGGGGGAGTACCCCTTCTACGACGAACGGTTCCATGCTGATGGCTCCAAAAAGGATCATCCCTTCAACCGACCCGAGTACCAGGGTGCGTCGATCTTGTTGGGAAACGTCAACTTCGGGTGTGGATCGAGCCGGGAACACGCCCCCCAGAGCCTCGTCCGGTGGGGCATTCGGGCCGTGGTGGCCGAAAGTTTTGCCGAAATCTTCGCCGGCAACTGCGTCATGTTAGGGACCCCGGCCCTGGTGGCCTCCAAGGCGGACGTGGCGGCGCTCCAGACCCTGGCCACGGAAAAGCCTGGCACAGTCTTCACCGTTGNCCTCCAGGCCATGGAGGTCCGGGCCGAAGAGCTCACCGTGAAGGTGACCATGCCCCCGTCCCGGCGGAACGCCCTGCTCGAGGGGACCTGGGATAGCACGGGGCTTCTCTTGGCGAATGCCGCAGCGGTCAAGGCCAAGGCGGCGGTCCTTCCTCATCCCTCCGGTCGCCTCTAGGCGTTCGGTTTGACACGTAAGGATAGCCTTTGCTATCCTTACGGTGTTCGGACGAATAGCTCAGGGGTTAGAGCGGCTGCTTTACACGCAGCGGGTCGGGGGTTCAAATCCCTCTTCGTTCAATTCCCCACCCCGGGATGGGTCTGGGCGTAGGCCTGGAACTGCTCGACGTTGTATTGATTCACACCGGTGAACAGATCGTGGTACGAGTCAAGGATCGTCCCCGCACCCCACAACTCGACCCCCAGGCCCCCCAGGGCCAAGGTGAGGGCGGCACCGACGACGATGGGTTGCGGGTTGGCGTTGCTCGTCTGGCTCACCCCCAGGATGACGCCTCCCACCGCGACCGCCACCCCTGTCCACAGGAGACCTTGGCCGCCCCCGTAATGGGCGTCAAAGTCGTGGAGGGACGCTCGGCTGTCGGGGAATCGTTCTAAGAGTGTGCGAAGTTCGGGCTTGAGGAGGGGAAACGGCGAAACCACCGACCCACTCTTGAATTGGAGACCCAGGTCCGAGTACGTGACCTGGATCATGGTATCGTTCCAGTACGCCTGGGGAGCTTCCTGGGCTTGAAGCCCACCGCCCAGGAGTGCCCCCAGCACCCACCCGAGGACCCATCGTTTCACCATAGAGCTCTCCTTCCCTGTGCCACTACCCTAGCCCCGGACCAAGGGCGGGGTCTCGTCGTGCTTCGTCACTCCAGACAGCTTTCCGACTCAATCGGATGCGTTTCTTCGCCAAATCCACACCGAGAACCATGACCCGCNCCCTCTGTCCCGGGGTCACCACGTCGAGGGCCCTCCGGACGAACTCGTTCGACAGTTCGCTCACGTGGACCAACCCATCCTGGTGGACCCCGATATCCACAAAGGCACCGAAGTCCGTCACGTTGGTCACAAATCCCTCGAGGACAAGTCCCTCCCGAAGGTCATCGATCGAGCGGATGGCGTCATCGAAAATGGGCACATCGAATTCCGGTCGAGGGTCCCGTCCGGGCTTCTCCAGCTCTGCCACAATGTCAGCAAGGGTCTCCGGTCCGACGTTCCAGGACCCCGCATACCCGGCGACCAACCGACGGAGATCCGATCGACCGACCAAGTCCTGGACCGAGCAGTGGGCCGTTTGGGCGATGGTCTCGACCACGGCGTAGCGCTCTGGGTGCACCGCTGAGGCGTCCAACGGATTCTCCGCCCCTGGGATCCGAAGAAAGCCTGCGGCTTGCTCGAAGGCCTTCGGTCCCAAGCCTTTGACGGCCAGGAGCTCTTGCCGGCTCCGATAGGGCCCGTGGCGTTCTCGGTGGTCCACCACCGCCTGGGCAAGCCTCGGGTTGAGCCCCGCCACGTAGGTCAATATCGGCTTGGTGGCTAGGNTCAGGTCCACTCCCACCGTGTTGACACAACTGACCACCACGTCGTCCAAATGCTTCTTCAGGGCCTTGGGATCCACATCGTGTTGGTACTGCCCCACACCGATGCTCCGGGGATCCACCTTGATGAGCTCGGCCAGGGGATCCATCAGGCGTCGCCCAATGGAAACGGCCCCCCGGACCGTCAAATCCTGGTCCGGGAACTCCTCCCGGGCGATCTCACTGGCACTGTACACCGAGGCGCCGCTCTCGTTCACCGAAATCACGGGAACTCCGAGGTTCAGGCTCCGGAGCCAGGCTTCCGCTTCTCGACCTCCTGTGCCATTCCCCACGGCCACGCCCTGGAGACGATGGCGGCTGAGGGCTCCACGGACAAAGGCCTCCGCCTCGGCAGTCCTCTTGTGAGGCTCTAGAGGTGCGATCACCGAGTGTTCCAAAAGCGAGCCCTGGGCCGAGAGGACCACTACCTTGCAACCCGTCCGGAACCCAGGATCCACGGCGAGGAGGGCCTTCTGACCCAGGGGTGCCGCCAAGAGCACCTGCCTCAGATTCTCGCCAAAGATCCGGATGGCCCCTTCCTCGGCCCTCTGCCTGGCCGCTTGGAGAACCTCATTCTCGAGGCTAGGAACCAAGAGACGTTTGAGACTGTCGTCCAACGCCATGCCCAAGGACTGTCCGACGCCGACTCGTCCTCCCCACGCGGCCCGGGCCACATCGTCCCGGGCCAGGCCGAGGTCCACCGTTACCGCGAGACGCAAAAACCCTTCCGACTCCCCCCGAAACGCAGCCAAGAGTCGGTGGCCTGGCATGACGCTGAGGACCTCCCCCTTTCCCACCGCCTGGGAGTACGCATGGTCGGTGGGGGCGCCCCGGGCCTGTTCAATCGCCAAACGCCCTTCCCGGGCAAAACGCTCCCGAAGTCGCCGTCGAACCTCGGGTACTTCCGCAATCCGTTCCGCTACGATGTCCCGGGCCCCCGCCAAGGCCTCCTCGGCGGTGGGCACTTCGGGACCCAGGTAGGCCGCCAACTCCTGGGGGTTCGGCTCCCGATGGGCCCACAGGACGTCTGCCAACGGGGAAAGCCCCCGATCCCTGGCCACCGAAGCCCGGGTCTTCCGCTTGGGCCGGTAGGGCAAATACAAATCCTCCACGTCGCTCAACGACTCGGCGCCCTCGATCTTCGATCCCAACTCCGGGGTCCAATGGCCTGTTTCCTTGAGACTGGCCAGGACCACGGCCTTTCGCTTGTCCAATTCGACGAGACGCTCCCGGGTGTCCCGGATGGCCAGGAGGGCTACCTCGTCCAAATTACCCGTCGCCTCTTTCCGATAGCGGGCAATAAACGGGATCGTGTTATCTTGATCCAGAAGCTTGAGGACGGNTTCCACAGAGCGTTCTGAAAGGTTCAATCGCTGGGAGAGCGCAACAACGAGGTTCATAGGGAATCCTTTGGACAAAAAAAAAGCCGGCCTCACAGCCGGCTTTCTGGAGAGCTGTAGGTTACTTCGCGGCAGGAGCGGGGGTCGTCGCGGCGGGAGTCGCAGCGGTCGAGGCAGCAGCCGGGGCGGCATCAAAGCTGGTCTCGGTCGCCATCTTCTTCTGTTCCAAGGCTCGCAGAACCTGGAGGTTGCCAAGCCGGGCGAGTTCGAAGTTGCGCTGATCTTCTTCGCGCTTCCGCAGAATGCCCCAGATGGCTTCGTCATCCACATCGCTACCCCGGTCAAGGATGGCCTGGTCGTAGATGACCTTGATGTCCTTGATGTAGGAAACGATGTCGCCACCCTCTTCGGCGGCATCCCGATGGATCACGATGCCCTTGAGCTTAATCAGGGGAGCGGACCGGGGGNACAAGGGGAGAACCTTGATATCGCGGTTTCGAACTTCCGCTTGGTAGTTGGGATTGTTCCACTGGAGAGCCTTCCAACCATCGAAGTTCAGGTAACCCATGAAGATTTCCTGCTCTTGACCCTGTTCGTTCTCCAACAGCAGCGAGAGGCTGTTGTTGTAGTTACGGCCGAGAACGTTGATCTGGATCGACTTGATGACGCCGACGTTCTTCAGGACACCGAAGCCGTCAAACTGGGCACCGGGCTTGGCATTCTGGTCACCGGTCAGGGTGGCGTAGCCGGGGATATTAAACGGGGGCTTGATCACAGCGTACGAATTGATCCCGAACTCGGGGAAGTGAATCCGAACACCCATCACGGTCTGACCAGCAAACTTGGCGGCGTCTGCCTTCACGGGAGCTGCGGTAACGTGTGAGAGAGAATTATTTTCCACCGTCTGAGAAGACGACGAAAGTTGAATTTCCCAGCTCGGGATAGCAAGGGAGATCTTCATCTTCGCCTTATCTTCGGCACTGTAGGCCGATCCCGCCTGGCGGCTGTAGTCGATGGTCGTCTGCGCATGCAGACCAGAGTCGCCTTCGCCAATCAACTGTGAGAAATCAATGAGAGTAGCTTGTTCTGCGAAAGCACCACTGTTTGCCAGGAACAGGGCCGCCCCCAGAATCGTGAAGAACCTTTTCATCCAGTGCTCCTTTTAACCTCGGATTCTGCTGTAATTCATTATATGGATGCTTC
>JGI26470J50227_1000227_pt1 | contig 25580 bp, 38 predicted proteins | sample FreactTroBogLake_FD_50227 | JGI IMG/M metagenome (IMG submission 50227) | reverse complement strand
CGGCACCAGTTGCCGCCATTGCCGCGTTTGCCGGGACGACGCCAGCCGCCTCGACTTTCGCCGCCGCGACCGACGCGGGTACAGTCGTTCCCAATAGCGACTCACGGAGCGCCATCGCCGATTTCGCGATGGCCGTTTGCGCGAGCTGGTTCATCACCCACTTCGCCGCCATTTCAGCGCACATGTCGACGAAATCCTTCATCATTCCCTGGCACAGCTTCTGGAAGCCCTTTTGCAGCGTCGTGGTGCCCATCAGGATTCCAGAGAATGACTGGGTCAGCGTCGATTGCAGGCCGCTTGTCATGCTTTCCCAATCCTTCTTTGATTGGTCCGCCGCCTGGGCGTTTAGCTTGGCAACGTCCTTGGCATAGTCCGCGGTCGCCTGCGCGCGCTTGTCCAGAGCCTTCTGGTATTCCTCTGTCCCTTCCTCCTGCACCGCCGCTTCGGCGTCCGCCGCCTGCTGCTCGATCTTCAGCTTCTGGGCCGCGTATTGCAGCTCGATCTGGATCTTGCCTTGCGCCGTCAGCTTGCCGAGCGCGACCTGACGGTCCAGGTCGTTGGTCGCCGTTTCGATCTCGGTCAGCGCGACCTTTTCATGAGCGGCAATGATCTCCAGCGCGACCTTCTTGGCGGCTTCAGCCTTCTGCTGTTCAATTTCGTTGATCTTGGCCGCTGCCTCGCTCGCTTCCTTGGAGGTCCAGCCATAGGCCTGGCCGATCTCCATCAGCGCGCCGCGCGCGATTACCAGCTGCTTGTCGTAGTGGTTCTTTTCCGCCTCTTCTTCTGTCTTGAGGCTGGCGATATGGGCGTCGAACTGCTGCTTGTTGCTCGCAACAATGGCCTCATTCGCCTTTCGCTGAATCGCCACGTTGTCGCTGGTTCCCTTGGCCCCCATGCCGATCTTGGACTGCCAGAAAGCGATTTCCTGCTCTTTGCTGTACGTGACGTATTCGCCTTGAAGACCTTTCAAGGTCTCGTAGTCGACCTTCGCCTGTGCCAGCTCGGCCTCTAGCTCTGGCATGTTCGACTTCGGCTGTTTCTCAGGCTGAGGGTTGTATTTCAGCTTGTTCTTGGGTGCGCTTTCCCCTTCGCCCTCAATCTTGGGTGCCTCGACGGGCTTGCTCAGGTCATCGCGGAATTTGTTGTAACTGGCCGCCAGCTTCTGCAGGTCCGCATCCTCATCGGCCGCGATCTGCTTGAATCCGCCCCATTCGCCATGCATCATGGCGTTGACCTGCGCCATGGTGGCGCCGATCATGATCCCCATTTCCTGGAACCCCTGCGCGACATGCGACGCTAGGCTGGCGGCCATGGACATGGTGCTGCTCAGTCCAGATAGGAACTGTTTGAATGCGCCGCCGTCCTTCAGATTGGTTTCGAAAGCCTTGCTGATCGCCATGAAGGCGGGTGCGAGCGTCATTCCGATCTGGACCGACGTCGCCTCATGGACCGCCTGCAGTTCTTTCATCTGTTCGGCCAGTTCGGCCGATTTCTTGATCGCCGACTCGTCCAGCACGATGCCAAGGTCTGACGCGCGCTTCATCAGTTCCTGAATGCCGGCAGCGCCTTTATTCAGGAACGGGATCAATTGCGCGCCGGAACGGCCCAAAAGCTCCATGGCGACGGCTTGTTTCGCGGCGCCATCCTCGGCGCCGTGAAAGGCCGTGGCCATCTTCATCAGCACATCTTCAAGGTTGGCATCCTTGATTTCCTTGCCGTGCAATCCGATGGCTGAAAACGCCTCGGCGACCGGGCTGCCGTCCTTGATCACGCCCTGCATCTTCACGGACAGCAGGGCCATAGACTGGCTCAGGCCCTGGAAATCAACACCGGACATCTGCGCTGCGAAGCGCAGTTGCTGGATCTTTTCGACTCCCATGCCGGTGCGCTGGCCAGCCGATTCGATGGATTCGCCGTACTCGCCGGTTTTTTCCATCAATTCATGGATCGCCTCGCCGATCGCGCCGGCAGCCATGATCTCGCCGACCATCTTTGCGGCCTTGGCCAGACCTTCCATTCCCTTGTTGACACCTTCCAGGGACTCATGCAGCCCCTCGAACGATTCCTTGGCCTTGGCGGTGCTTTCCTTGGCACCGGCGGCGAACTCGGCCATGCTGGCCCGCATGGCGTCGAAGCGCGCGCGGAGGTCCGCCTGCAAAGAGCTGACGCCATCCTTCACGTCGGACGTGTCCGCGCCGAAGCGGACTTTGACATCTTGGTCTGCCATGTGTGTTGTTCTCAGGAAGGGTTTAGGGATGACATCGCTGCCATGAACTCATCAAAGGTGCCGTCGTCACCATCGACGCGCTTGGGCGCTGTGGGCTCGTAGCCCACAAACGCCCGCACCAGGACATGCACCGGGGGCGCCTTGTCCCAGTAGCGCTTCATGGCCTCCAGGCGGCTGAAGGTCATGTGATCGTCGATGTACTCCCAGGTCCAGCCTGGGAAGCACGTCAGGAGGTGGACGTAGAGTTCGTCCCATCCGCCCCCGGGCGCTCCCCCGGCGCGCCGTCCTCATGACGCTTGAAACTGATGCCGCACAGTTCGGCGATGCATGGCAAAGCGGCCATCATTTCGCTAAAACTGATCTTCATCTCATCCAGCTGCTCGGGCGACTTGTCCAGCGCCAGCGCGAGCAATTCGCTCATGCCTGCGATCACGCCGTCGTCCATTGGTGAGGAACTCTGGCTGATCGCCAGGTTCATTCGGTTGTAGACAGAGACGATCTTCTTGATTTTTCCGAAGGCCGGCTCCGTCATGAAAACCGACTTTCCCTCAAGGGTGATTTCCATGCAATTACTCCGCAGTGCTGATCGTGCAGACCTGGCCGGCCGCATTGGCGAAGGCGCTGATGTCGAACTCGGGGATCGCGTAGTCGTCCAGCTTGGTCGCCAGCGACAGCTTGCTGCTGATGCACTGCGGGAACGTGTAGATCAGGCTCTTGCCCTTGCCGGTGACCAGGATGTCCATGCTGAACGTCGGGCTGTAGCCCATGGGGACGTTCACGATGTTCATCGTCTTTCCGCTGGCGCTGACCGTGTACTGGTAGTTGATGAACACCGTGGAGCCGACGTCAGCGGCGGCGAAGATGTAGACGCCGGAAGAAACGGTGTATTGGCCGGTCGCCGGCGTTCCGGATGCCAGGCGGGTCAGAGGATCGCCGTTTGCATTGATGACGCCCAGGTCTTTGGACCAGGTGCCACTGCTCGGGGGCGTTGGCGTGACGCTGTAGGGAGTGGTCGGGATCACGGAGCCGGTCGAATCGGCATAGTCGACGGTTTGGCCCGTAGTCAGCGTCTGGCCGAAGAACAAGCTGTTGTAAAGCGCGCCGAAAATCTGGGCGGATTTTGCTTTGATCGCGATCTTGGCTTTGCCGGTGCTGACATCGACCGGGAAGGCGTTTTGACCGTACAGCTCTTTGACATCCTTGCTGATGTCTATGCTGATGTCTTGCAGGGTGCCAAACTTGACCGGGTTGGCGACTGCGATCGCGTTGCCATAGGTGTCGGTCAGTTGGGTGCCCCACAGGTTGCCGGAGCCGAATGCGAATTGAGACATGATGGAAAACTCCAAAAAAAAGCCGCTCAAAAGCGGCTGTTGCGTTGAAAAGGGGTCGGTCAGTCTTCGGCGGGTGCCTCGGGCGTCTCGGTCGGGGAGGGGTCAGGTTGATGGAATCCCAGTGCGTAGAGCGAACTGGGAACGAGGTGATCGGGGATGTCCGGCGTGACGGTGCCGTTTTCGACGACGTAGCTCACGCCGTCTGTGTCAAAGCGCAGGCGCACGCCCACAGGGCCGATTAACTTCATGCTGTTGCCTCTATTTCGATGGGGATGATGGCGACGGCTTGCTGGCCCAGGACGCCCTCATCGGTCTGGATTTGCCCGTTGATCCGGGCGTAGGTCACCAAGCCGCCAAGGGTTTGGTTTTCCGGTGGGAAAGCAGGGGAGAGCGCCACCTCGATGGCGTCAATCAAGCCATTCAACTGAATCGCCGGGCTGACGCTCGGGTTGTTGCTGTACGCATAGATGTACAGGTCGACGCTGTATCGCCAGATGGGTGGCCGGTTGGTCTGTTGCATGACCGCCTCGCCCTTTTGCGTCTGGAACAGCGCCGGCTGCTGCGCGGGGGCGACATCGCCCCAATGCTGGAGCAGCCTGCTGGCGGTCGTGAACCCTGCGGCGGCACTGACCCTGGCGAACAGCGCAGAATAGATTGCTTCGCGGCTCATTTGGTGGCTGGCCCGACGGCCTTGGTAATGGCTTCAATGATTTGGGGGCGCATATCCGCCAGCGCAGGGCGCATGTATGGGCGCGCTGCGTAGTGCTTTATCCCCGGCGGGTGCTTCAGCATGTACCGCTCTCGGGCCCGGCCTAGCAAGGTGCGCGGGCCACCACGGGCTCCGGCGCCGACCTTGCGGTCGAATCCGAACTCCCAGGCTGCTGCATATTTCCCGGCTTGCAGGTTAGGACCCACCGATGCGCTGACCGACGTGTCGGTGGCTGTCGTCACTTCGGTAATTGAGCGGCGCAACCTGCCGGTGCGCACGCCAAGAGACTGGCCGCTCAAGTAGTCGGCTTGCGCATGTGCCACCAGCTTGATAGCCAACATCTCGACGGTGCGCCGCAGTTCGGCGCGAAGCGACGGCTCGATCCGTTCAAACCGAGCCTCGATTTGCCGGTCGCCTTCGAGCCAACTGGTAATCACAGCGGCACCACCCGGCGGTATTGCTGGAGCGTCTGCAGAATGGAGTCGGTCAGCGCCTTTTGCTGGAATGCCGTCGTTTCGCCGGCGAGACCTTTGCTCGCCAGGCCAATGCGGTTGCGCTCGCTGTAGCGCAGCGCGACCAGCTCGATGCACGCCTGTTCAACGTCGTAGGGAATCTCGGCGAAACCGGCCGTGTAGACGATCTGGACGTTCGCGCGCCCACGGGTGAAGTAATACTGGTTCGAGTACATCGCATCGACGACGCTGCCGTTCTGGGCGACAAAGATGCGATAGCTGTCAAATCCATAGCCAGGCTGCTCAACGCCGTTGTCGGACGAAGCCGGGACCGGAATGTCGTCGACGGTCAGGGACGCCACGGCCGTGATCGGGTAGTTCGCCAGCACCATCTCATATCGGCCCGCCCCCATGCCAGAGCCGTCGCGGACCTCGGTGTATTGAGTGCTGGCGATGGTCCGGTCCAGCCAGTTCTGGATGAATGCGGACTGCGCGGAGATCAAGCGTCCGATGATCGTCGCGTCGACCGCGCTGGCGAGATTCAGCCAAGCCTGGACGTTCTCGACAACCGTCAGGTCGCCAGGGGTGCCGACCGGCGCGCCGGTGCTGGCCAGGGTCGCACTCATTGAGCGACCATGTCCTCAGCGCCACTCTTGGAGGCCTTCTTTTTTGGCGCGGGCTCTTCAGCGATGCTGAAACCGTGCGACTCAATGAGCGCGGAGGCGTGCTCCGGCTGGACGCCAGTGATTTGGCCGTCTTCTACCGTGTAGACGCTTTGACCGATGCTGGCGCTGCTGACGCCGGCGGGAGCTTTGAGAGTTGGCATTTCACTTTTCCTTTTTTTGGAGGTCGGGCCCTGCCAGGATGGCAGGGCCTTTCTCGGTTGCGCTTAGAAGTCGGCGGACGCGACGATGTAGCCGGAGCCGCCACCGCCTTGCAGGCTTGCGGACAGACCGACGGTTTGGGTCAGCGTCGAGACGATGCTGATTGCGTTCGGTGTGTGGGTCGTGCCAGCGGCCATGCCAGTTGCGGCGGCGGCGGCGGCTGCTGCAGCGACCTTGAACGAACCGGCGGCGACGGTGACGGTCGGGGCTTTCACCATCTGGACCGGAGTTGCCATGTAGAACACCTGGTTGTTGGCTGCAGCCACGGCTCCGCCGATGCCAACCACCACGCCAGTGGCTGGCTCAGCCACGATCCAGGCGTAACGCTGGCAGATTTCCAGCTCGACCTGAATGTCGCGGTGCTCAAACGGGCCGACGCTCGCGCCGACTTCCAGCTGCAGGCCGTTGACGGTGAAGCTGTCATCTGCGCCGGCGGTTCCGACGGGGGTGAAGTTCAACAAAACGGCAACCTGCGTCGCACCGACGGGTATGGACACCTGGAACGAGTAGCGGGCCATGGAAGTCGTCAGCGCCTGGGTGGTGTTCAGCGCATTGGCTTGGCCGGTCCAGGAGGTGGACAGCAGCTGTGCGGCGGTCTGGTTGGTGCCAGTTCCAGTCACGACTTGAACGCCAAGCAGCGAACCGGCGGCGCTGAAGTTGGCGCCGGCCTTAGCCCAGAACGAGAACGTGACGATCTGGCCCTGAGTGCGGTACACGTCCGCCGTCTCGACCACCTGCCCGAAGTAGATCGGTGCGGTGTTCGTGTTGGCGCTGGAGCGCTGCACCTTGCAGTCGATGGCGAAGCCGGGAACGCTGGAATCTGCGATCTGCGAGAGCAGGATCGAAGACGACGCGCTGCCGGCTGCAAACCAGCGGTCGGCGAAGTAGGTCGGGGTCGCAGCGATTGCCGCTGCAATGACGCCAGCCGTCGCCAAGCCGGCGATGTTGCGCTGCCACGGGTTGACGCTGAAATCGCCACCGTCAAGCAGGTTGCGGTAATTTGTGCTCAGCGTGCCATTGAACACGCTGCAGCCGCTGGCAATCATGTCCAGCACGTCGTTGGGCGCGACGTAAATGTAGGAATTGGCATCCGGGGTATAGCGGGTGCCGGTGTTGTGGGACTCGAACTGGCTGATGCCAGCCGGGGTCAGCATCTGAATGAGTGACATGGGGATTCCTGAAATGGTTTAGACAAGAAAAAAGCCACCCGAATGTGGCTTTGCGTTGAGCGATGCAGGCTATCCAAACAGCCGGCTTTCGCCCCTGATGATTCGACTTACTTGGTTCTGGGACAGTCCAAAGAGCTGACCAACTTCTGCTTGGCTGACATTTCCTGCCGCATACACGCTTTTGATCTCTGCAACCTGGCTGGAGGTAACCTTCGATCTTCCGTGTCGCTCTCCGAAGTTTCGGCAATCGCCTTCGCGGTGCTTTTGCCTCATGTCATCCAGATTTTGCTTCTGGGTGCCAGCCAGCAGGTGCCTCGGGTTACAGCAAGAAGGGTTATCGCATACATGCATAACAACATCGGAAGGACCAAGCGCCCCACCTGCCAGCAGGAATGCAATCCTGTGGCTTGTGGTTCGATTTCGGAGGAAATTGACAGCGCCATAGCCGGCCTTGGTTTTGGTTCCAAGCCAATTCCAGCACTGGTTTTCTTCGCCAATTTCGATGGTCATCCAAAACCTGAACTCTCGACCGAGTAGGAACAGGTCTTTTTCTCCGATGGTCATATGTAGCCCTTTCTGAAGGCTACATGGTATCCATTAGTCCGTATGTAAACAATCAGCCGTTCGCAATGTTGGTAATAATTCCCATCGCAAACGGTGCGTACACCGCCAGGACTTCTTCGCAATATACGCCGTATTCCCGGGCGCGGGTCTTGATCGGCCACTCCAGGGAGTAGTAATCAGCACGGGTCTTCATTTCCGCGACGTTCGGGGTTTCGTTGTTCTGGTACTGGGCAGGCAGTTGGCTGGACCAGCCAACGATCGTGCCAGGCGGCAGCAGCGGGTGAATCCGGATTGGGATCTTGATGCCGCCGTTCAACGCGAACGGGTTGAAGTAGTAGCTGACAACGTTACCGGCCATGATCGCGTACGGATCCTGCGGGTTGTTGTTATTCATGTGCAGCAGCGGGCCGCTGGCGCTGGTTAGGACCTTGGTCGTGATGTTCTTGATTTCCTGCGCGTTGCAGTAGATCACATCCGGCGACACCTGGTAGTTCTGCCACATAGACACCAGCATGGCGTCGATCTCGTTCACCGAACCACGGCCCGACGAGGTCAGGTAGGTGCCAGTGCCAGCGGTACCGGTTGCCAGGTTGTTCACGTAGCCGCCGCCGTTGAAGCAGCTGTACAGCAAGCCGTCATAGGCCAGGCTGTTGTTGCTGTTGTTCGCGGTGATCGCGCTGGCATTCTGTACGCCAGAAATCAGTGCGGTCAGGGTCACGCTGTTGATCGTGGTGATCGCCTGGAGCGTTTCATTGCCAGATGTGCCCACAAACCAGGCATAGCCCAGAGCGCCCGACACGTAGCCGGTGGATGCGCTGATGGTGTTCGTGCTTCCCGAGATCGCGCCAGTCGACGTGGGGGAAGATTTGGCCGAACTGCCGCCAGACTGTGCGTAGGTTTGCCCGTCAGCGCCAGTGATTGACTGGCTGGTTGCGATGCCGGTGGCGACGCTGCTGCTGCGATAGCCTTCGTACGTCAGCGCCACGGCGTAGACGTTGTAGGTACCGGCAGCGATCGAACCGCCGGTGGATGCCGACGTCACGGTAGGTGCGGCCGGAGCGGACAGCGCCATGCTGTTGTTTCCGCCCAAGATGGCGTTTTCTTCCTTCAGCATCATCTTCTGCAGGATGCGCATCACGCCCGTGGCGGCGACGTCTTCAAAGGACTTGCCGGCGTTGATTGCTTCAAAGGTGATGTTGTCTTCTTCGCCAAGCGTCTTGTAGCTGGCGGCTTTGGGGACTGCGGCGTAGCTCATGCGACCGGTGCGCTGGCCTTCCGGGACCCAGCCCATGGCGTCATAGCCAGAGCCGAGGATGGCAGAAATGACCTTCCAGTTGGTCGCGGTACCGACGCCACCGCCAACGCGAGGAATCACGTTGCGAAGGGGCGTTGCGACAGGGTACAGGTTCTTGGATGGGGCCTGCAGGTCGAACGGGACAAGGCCGGTCGAGGTGCTGACAGTTTTGCGGAGTTCTTCCGACGGGGACGACAGGGCGGCCTTGATCAGGTCAAGGGTTGCCTGGGTGACTGCTTGATTCATGGTGGCGATCTCCAAAAAAAAGGCCGCCCAAACGGACAGCCTTACGGGTGCGCGGAAACAAAAAAGCCACCCGAAGGTGGCCTGGTTAAGGTTGAAGGGCCGGCTGCGCCGGGCTTGGTTTTGGGTTGTGGTGGACCGCTGACGGTGAAGCCGGCGGGGCTGGTTTTTCTTAGAAGCGTCCGAAGGCGCCGGCTGATGCAGCGTTGCGCTTGATCAGCTCAATGGCTGCATTCGGGTTGTGAGTGCCTTCGGTCGCCGCCAAAGATGCAGGCGACGCGGCCTGGATGTCCTCACCTTTGCCTACCGCGCGCAGGGTGGTTCCAGGCATTGGCATTGGCTGCTTTTTTAGCTTGGCGATTTCTTCTGCCATGGCGGCCATGGCGGCCATCAGCTCAGCGTTCGGGGCGGTCGCTGCCTTCAGCAAGTCGCCAGCCGGGGTGGTCTTTTCCGTCGTTGGCTCGGGCTTGTTGGCTCCGGACTTGTTGCCCTCATCGTCGCCCTGCTCAGGCGGGTCGGTGGCCTTGTCATCGCCGGGGTGCGGATCTGCGCCGGCGGCAACCAAGTGGCCGGCCGCCTTTTGCAGATGTGCATGCGCGGCGTCCAGATGTTCCTGATCGGCCTTGCTGTTGCGGCTGCCGGACTTGGAAAGCACCTTCTCGACAGCGGTTTCCCAGTCTGCGACTGGTGCGGCCTTGACGGCTTCAACGATCATTTTGCCCAACTCGCCAGACGGTGCAGCCAGCGCGATCGGGTCTGGGTTGGCATCGGCCTGCTCTGGCGTCAAAGCGGCGAGCATTTCCTGGACTTCCTCGGATGCCATCGCAACAAGAGCGTCGGCCAGTTGCTTGACAGCGACCAGAATCTGGGCCGGGACGGGGCTGTTGTCGCCTTCGTACTCAGCTTCCCATTGGCAGGACTCTTGGATATAGGACAGCGAAGCAAGCAGATCGGCCAGACTGCCGACGGTGTACAACCCCTTTTTGATGTCATCGGCTCGCTTGGTCAGTTCCGCCAGATGCGGATTCTGGCCTTTGCTGGCCTTGTCGACGGGTGGCTTTTCAGGCGCAGGCTTGTCCGCCTTGGCCAGCTCGACCAGGCGCGCTGGGCTGATCGTGCCCTTGTTCAGCATATCGGCCAATTCATCAATGGCAGCGACCGCGATTACGGGCGCCTGCTTAGCGGCGGGGGCTGGCTGGGACTTGAACGCAACCTTCTCGATCACACCGTCAGCCTTGACGACGTCGAAGAACGTGGCGGTCGGGATGCAGGGGCGGTCCACCAGGGAAACCTCGTTCGGGTCGGCCGTGTAGCGCGTCAGATCGCCGTCCTGCCACTTCTTGACATACTTGCCGCCGATGCTGAAGCCGCTGTGCACGCCCTCCAGGACCTTCTCCCATTCGTTGTCGTCAACTACCTTGACGCCGACATCGATCGCCTTTTGCGCGTCGTCAAACGTCATGGAAATCACCTTGCCGGCGGCGACGTTGCTGTGCATGGAGCGAACATTGCCCAGGCTCTTGCCGTCCGTGGACTTGGCGACATCGCTTGACCAAGCCTCGAAGTAGGGCTTGCTGGTTTCGTAGTCCAGAATTTCGGACGAATGGTCCGGCACCTCCTGTGCGGCGCGGCCCCAAACCTCGCGCTTGGCGACATCGACCTTGGTGATTTGGGCAAATACGTTCATTTTTCGTTCCTCGTGGGGTTGCTTTACTGACATGGGGTCAGTCGTTGGTGGGGTCAAGCACCGGAAGCACTGCGCACCGGCACCGCGGGTGAAGCGGTGGCCCGTCGCCTCCGTCATTCGGAAATTCTTCATCAATGTCAACGACCATGCCGTCCAGGTCCTGGCAGTCGTCGCAGCACTCCGGAGCGGTCAGCCACTGCTTTTGACTGACCAGGCCGCTCGCCTTGTAGCCAGCAAGTGAGCCTTGGACGTCCGCGCGCGCCGTTTCGGTGCGGGCGATCATTTCGGCGCGGCTGTCGCTGAATGCGTAGTTGTCCTGCAGGGCGCTGGCGACCTGATCGTTGCTCCAGCCCTCTTCGCTCGCCTGCATCACCGTGTCGCGGATCATGTCGCGCGTCCCTTCGGTGATCTGCCACTGCGCATCCGGGTTTGGCACCAGCTCATCGTCGACATACTTCATGCCGACCATTTCCGCCGCGCGGTCCTGGGCGAATTGCACGGCCATTTCGTTGACTACGTGGAATGCGTCCTCAGCATCGCTTTGGCCGATCTGGATCAGCGCCGACTCGCCGCCATCCTTGGCAGCGCTTTCGAGTTGTGGCTGCACCTTCTTGACCAGGTCGATCCAATCGCTGAAGTCCAGGCCACCAATGATCTTTTCGACGTCGCGCTCGTCCAGTTCGAGAGCAGCGGAAATCTGCTCGGCGATGTCGCCAGCCTGCGTCAGAAGGAACGCCTCCAGGTCGTCTTGCAGCAGCTGCTGTATCGACAGGATCGACTGGCGGTCCGGGTCAATAGGGCTCACACCGGCTTTGGCAAGTTTTTTTTTTCGACCTTTGCGGTCGTTGCGGCGTTTGGATTCTTGTCGGGCTCTGGCTCGTTCTCGCCCTGGTGGCTGTGTTCCGCGTCAGGCGCGGTCGCGTCTGGATCAGGCTCTGGCGCAGGTTGAGCGGCCATGGCCACTTCGACCGGAGTAGCGCCGACGCCGGTGTAAATCATCAGCTTGTCGGCTCCGGGGACAGGGTCCAGACCGTCGATCGCGCGCGCTTCGTTGATCGTGATCGTTCCGTTGCGAAGCTTCTGGTCGAGGATCGTCGACTGAACTTGCGGATCCTGCTCACTTTCTTCTTGCCAAGCGAAGCACAGGTCCGTGAACCCGAAATAGCGCCAAATCACGCTGTCCATCAGATCCTTGACCCACTGCATCAGCGGAATCAGGCCCTCAGAAATCGCCGCTTCTTGGGCGTTCTGCGCGGTGGCGCGGTTCATCTGCTTGATGAAAGGCGAGGGCGGAACACTGAAAGCGAAACAACACACGCGCGCCAGCCACTCGTCATAGTCGTCTTTGAGTGCCTGCGCCTTGGTGTCGTAGGGTGACATTCCGGATGGCACAAACTTGGTGCCACGGCGCGCCGCGGTGTTCCCGGCCAGGGTCGCGTCCCACCACATCTGATAGGTCTTGATCTGCTCCATCGTCCAGGTTGCCGGCACGCTGAAGATCAGGTCGGGCGTGCTGCCAACTGTGTAGTACTGCAGCTGGCTCAACTGCCGGCGCAGACCGATGTTCACGGTCATCACGATCTGTTCCAGCGGGCTGAAGCCATAGAGCTTGTGGGTGCGCACGTTGCGCGGCGCGTAGATCAGCTCATCGCTGGTGTAGTCGACCGCTGGCACGCCCTTCAGGATCTGCTGGAAGGCTGGCTGCGGGGGCAGCGGCTGGCGGCCAAAGTCGTCGATAACGCGCTTGATCGTCGCGCCATCAATCAGTTCCAGGCTGAACAGGCCACCGCCGCGATCCATGCGCGGGTACACCGTCGCAGCGTCGATGACCAGCATGTCCTCGATGAGTGCGCGAAGCCACGGCTGCCACATCGTGCGCTTGTCCGGCATCTTCAGGAAGTCTTCGACCTGCTTGATCCGAGGATCGCCGTCGCTGTCTTGCTTCGGGTCGATAGCCTGGACGTTGAACTTGATCTTGACCAGCTGGTCCTTGCGCGTCTCTATCAACAGGCGCACCAGGTCGAAGTTGTCAGCCAGCGAGCGCAACTGGTCGAAGTTGATTGCTTCTGTACCGCGCGGCGTGTACTGGAGGTTGACGCCGACCGGGAAGTCCCATGCGCGGCCGGCAACCTGCGACTGCTGGGCGTCAATGGGCTGCATCGGGCCCATCCAGGATAAGCCGCCGTTCAGGCCGCTATCGGTCGCGCCGTTCGTGGCCGCCCGAATTTGCGCCGGCGTGATTGCCGTGCGCTGGCCGATAGCCTTTCGGATCAACTCTGCGGGCGTCATTCGGACTTCCCGAACAGCATATTCAGCAGATCGGCCTTCTCAGCCGCGTCCATGCGGGCCATGTCATAGCCAGACTTCACTGAAACCACGATGGCGCACAGGAACCAAGCGACCAAAAAGAACGGCACGGTGAGTGCCGTTTCGCATTTCAGCAGAGCTTTGATGAATTTCACAATTTCCCCATTCGCCGCAATTCGGCTTCTGCAAAGTCCACCAGACCGAAGTCCGAAGGACCTGCCAATTCGTTGAAGGCGTCGCTGGCAGCGTCCACCTGGTCGTCATGCGTTCCAGCCGGGAACATGCGCAGTTCCTCGACAAATTCGGCATTCCAGCCGCCACGCAGCATCAGCACGTTGCCGACGTTCACCTGGGCTGCCAGCGGGCTGGCCCGTGTCGTCTTGTCTCCAGTGACTGGCTTGCTGGTCGCTGGGTAACCTGCCAGCGCGCCGATGAGGCTGGCCGCTTGTGCTTTTCCGGCCTGCCCAGGGTCTTGCGGAAGCCGCACCCGGCATTCAGGTCCGTCGAGCTGCGCCGTGTTGACCAGGGTGGTCTTTACCTCGTGCGGACCGCCCTGAAATCGGTTGGAATGCGCGATCAGGTAGCGGCCATCTGGCATCCAGCCAATTTTCACGCCGGCCGTCCAGTCGCCGCCTCCTTGGGTCGCCGCAAGGTCCCAGCCGCGCACAAAGCGCGTCCCGACCGGCACCGCGTCGATGACCTGCATCGCGTCCGGCTTGAAGATCGCGCCGCCTGACGGTGCCGGCTCTTGTCGGTACTGGCCGGCAAAGACGTACGGCGATGCTTTTTCCATCAGCCGCAGCACTTCGGCCGTGTGCTTTTCCGGCCAAAGCGGCGTGCCGTCGTCATTCCAGGCGGACAGCTTCAGGTGTTCCCACTTCTCGCCATTGCCGCCACCCAGCAGCCAGCCAGCCAGATCGTTCTGGTGCAGCCGCTGCATGATCAGAATGATCGGCGTGTCCGGCGAGTTTTTCCGGCTTTCCAGCGTGTTCTGGAACCAATCAATCACGCCCTTGCGTACCGTGTCCGAGGTCGCCTCGTCCGCCTTGTGCGGATCGTCAATGATTATGCAATTTTTTACCACCAAACCAGATTCGACGGTAAAATTATGATAATCATCAACCGTCAAACAGAAGGTGGACTCATCATGGCGGACGTACTCGACGAGCACTGGTTGCCGGTTCCCGGCTATGAAGGGCTCTACTCTGTCAGCGACCACGGTCGCGTGCGCAGCGAAAGCCGCTTGATCACCAACGCAGGCAGCGGGCATTCCTACATTCAGCCCGGGAAAGTTCTCAAGCCCAGCAACGACGGCAAAGGGTACTTTAGAGTCAGTCTGTCCAGAAATGCCAAGCCGGTAATCTTCTACATCCACCAGCTGGTGATGCGAACCTTCGTCGGCAATCAGCCTGCTGGCAGCGATGTTTGCCACACTGACGGCGATTCCAGCAATAACAGGCTCGACAACATCCGGTACGACACCAGAGCAGCAAATATCGTCGACAGCCAAAACCATGGGACTTTCAGCGAGGCCGAGGTGCACCCGGTCGCAATCCTCACCAACGATCGGGCACTCGCCATCTACAACGCCATCGGCATTGCTGCTGAGGATTTGGCTGTGCGCTACGGAGTGACTGCGGCTGTCGTTAACCAAATCTGGCGCGGCGACACATGGAAGTCCGTCACTGGCGGCGCGAAAGTTATCAACGAGCGCGGAAGCAAGACTTACCTGCGGACCAAACTCACCAAGTCGCAAGCCGAATTCGCGATCGCCAACCGGGCGGCTCGCACCGGTCGCAAGGACGGTCGCGGTATCAGGCCGACCGCCGATTCCATTGGCGTGGACGCTGACGTCATCAAGGCTCTCTACGCCGCTGTGGATGCAGGGAAGTCGATCATCTACGCTGAGTGAATCAGCACGAACCCACCCACGACCTTCGGTCCAGAACTGATGGTCTGGCGTGCATTCAACACTGGCGCCGTCGTCGAATGTGACTCGCACAATCGCGTTCGGCGGATTCTCATGCCACGCCGTGACAGGACGCAAGACCATCTTTCCGGCGTAATCGAATGACCATACCTTGACCGCTATCCGTTCACGCACCATGCGATCAATCGGCAGCAGTCCGGCTTCAGTCCAGACGCGCGTCCCTACCGGGAAGCACCCGCCGAACCCCTCGCGCAGCTTCCCGGCACCAAAGCCGGTGATCGTTCCCCCGGTACCAGTGGCGTACATGACGCCGCCCGCCGTTGTCTTCCAGTGGTGCTGAGCGTCGCTGGCCAGCGCCATGTCCGGGAAAATCTCGGCATAGGCATCGTGCTGCACCAGGCTGCGCACGGCGGTGCTGTTGTTGATTGCCAGCGTGCCGGAGTAGCTGGTATGGATGAACTCAGCGTCTGGCACGTGCCCGAAGGCCCAAGCCATGAAATTGACCACCGCCAGCTCGGTCTTCGAGTACCTGGGCGGTATATTGATGATCAGCCGTTTGCACTCGCCCCGGAATACCCGCATCAGGGCATCGCAAATCATCTTGTGATGATTCGCGCGCTGCCACTTGAAGCCGCGCCGCTGCAAGAACATCCAGCGGCTGAAGAAATACAGGTCGGCCCGGGCCGTTATTGCTGCGGCCTGGCGGTCTCCGGTGTCATATTTCTTGGACAAGCTGCCTGGCGCGACGCTCATATTCTTCCAGCGGCATGAGAACCTGCAGGCCAGCACCAGGCGCGGCGTTCGACGGGGCATCGTCCAGTCCGTAGGCCTCGCGCTCCAGGCCGATCAGATGCTTGAGGGCCTCGGACAGCTTCTTGGAGTTGTCCACACGGCCCGACAGACTGATCACCTTGCGATACAGGTCGTTCAGCTTGTCGAAACCTCGGTCGTCGGGCTTGGCCATCATTTCGCCAAGCTGGTGGAACAGGTCAATGCTGCCGGTTTCCGTCTCAAGCTCGGCCAGCAGAGACATCACGAGCGCCCGGCTTCGGCTGATGTCGGTGCGGTGGGCCATGCGGACTCTGGCAATTGCCTCGGCACCGGCTTCAACAATCTGCCGCTCGGTAGCCGCTGTTTCTCTGGATACCGGCGTGGATACCAACGCTTTGGATACCAGTGCATCAGCCTTCGCCTTGATCTTCGCTGATAGATCGCGCTCCCATCCGTCCCGCTTGGCTCGCTTGTTGATTGCGCCGTGCGTTATCCCCTGGGAAGCGGCAATCTCGCGCACTGACAGGACGCCGGCCCGGTATTCGGATTCGATGCGCTCCCAGTCTGGCGCGGTCTTCCCGGCTTGCGTCATTTAGCGCCCGTTGCCTTCGCAGTCTCGGCGCCGGCCTCCACCAAGATGATGAACGTCCGGCAGGCGATGGCGATTTCGGTCAGGTTCATGACTAGAGGGAGATGGGTGAATTGAGGGAGCGGTGCCGTCAGCCGCATGAAGCAGCGTTCTTACCAACCATAGGAGCTTGCAATCGACCGCGCTGCGGCGCTAACCCGCAGCCTGACGGCACCGCGAAACGAAAAAGCCGCCAGGGCGTGAACCGTGGCGGCTTGGAATTGGCCTCAGTGTTTTGACGCTACCTGAGTCGCAGCGAGCCTTGATACAAGTTTCCCAAGACTGGCATATTTATACCACGCACGGCGGTTGCTGGAGCATTTTTGTAAGTTTCGCGTCAGATTTAATTCGGGGTGTACTAAGGTATCAGAACGCCAGCTGTGAATCTATCGGTCAATGCCGAAACGGCCCGACCGTGCAGCGAGACCCCGTAGGCGCGCATCGAGGACGCGGCATATCGAACGGCTTGCATCGTCAGACCGAATTTGCTGGCGATGTCGCTGAGGGTCACACCCTCGCGCTGCTTCGGCGTCATGAACACGTGCCATGCCACGTACAAGCAAGCATCGCCCGACAACTTCAAGATCGGCTCCAGGTACAGCGCCATCGCGCGCACGCCCGAAGCCTTGATTGCCTGGTGCCCGTAAATCGCCCTGCAGGCGCTCGCTTCGGCGTGGTGGGGCAGGTGGTTGACCATGGCCACCACCTGGGCACACTGGGCCCGGACCTCAAGCGGCGACAGGCCGGAGAAGTTCACCCGGCGTTTACCCGGCGGCGGCAGTTCGTCCCAGACGCGGTTTTGCTTCACCAACATGTCGATCACGACGGCGGTCGGACTGACCTGGCGCGCCGGCATGGAGTGGATCAGGTAGCTGACGTGCAGGGCATGGCTGGCATCCTGGAACACTGGATCATCGTTTTGCATGGTTCTCCTCGGTTGAAATTCGGTGCTTGCACCCAACACAGCCCGGGTCCACGCGGCCCGGGTCGGAGTTGGTGTACTGGCAGTCGCGGGAAAGGACGTGCTTGGCAGCCGTCATGCGCGGAACGCGGGTCTTTCCATCCATGTACCACCCGTCTTGCACCGGGTAGACCTCCCGAAACGGCGCGCGGTTGTGGCAGCCATAACTCATAGCGTCACAACCCCTTTACCCTTTGACCTAACTCTGTTTGCCGCCTTTTGAATCCACCGCTCGTATTCCGCGCGAGAAATCGACGTGCGTTGCAGATCGTGGTATTCGTAAAGCTCGCGAAACGCCTTGATGCCGTCAGCCCGCAGGACCATGGTTTGACGATCCTCGAACTGCCTGGCGCAGTCCCATAGGGCTTTTCGGCGGCTTGGCACGCTGGCAGGGCTTCGGGGCCAATGCCGCCCAAGGCCATGGTTTCGGCAATGGATTGAATGGCGTTGATGTCGCTCCATTCCTGCAAGCCGCCCTGGCCCTTCACGAATGCCTCGATTGCGGCCAAGTCCCGGATTCGGAGCTTGTCCAGCATGGCTTGCGACGTGATTGCCGCGCCTTCCACGACAAATCCGACTGGATCGGTTAACAACGGCCGGTGTTTTCGTTTGCAGTGCTTTCTCATGCCCGCTTGCTCCATTGGGTGTTGGCAGCCAGCAGGCCCGTGAACATGCCGCCAACTGGCTGAAATCTCAGTCCGGTTTTGCCGGTGCGAACCTTGCTGACCAGATGGCGGGTTATCCCCAGCCGCGCGCCGATCACGGGGCCGGTTTCGCTGCTGGAAATGATTTCCTGATACATCTCGGCGGTGATCTTTGAAAATGCCTCGGCAGATCGCCGGTTGGCCATGGTGCGGCGAATGGACTTCATGAACAGCCCGGCTTTCTGGCGTTTGGCGTGCATCACGGTCGTGGTGCTGGCGACAACACAGTCGGGATTGATGCAGAGCGGGACAAAGCATTCGGCGTAGCAGCGATATTTCGGCGGTATCGCCTTCTGGTGCTTGAGCTGCCAGACAACCCGCGCGCCGGTCTGGGGTTGCTGCACTCCGCCCTTGGACAGGTTGGGGCCCTGAATGACCGGGATCGATTGGCCGTCCTGCGTGGCGCCGCGCCAGATCCAATGCCCGGCTTCGTCAATAAAGCAGCGGCCTTTGATTTCTTGTAGGGTTTTCACTTGATCAATCCCTTGTTTTTCAGAATTACGAGTGAGCGCATGTGCCCATGGAACCAGTCCAGGTCGATTTGCTCGCGGGTGAGGCCGGCCTGGCGCGCGCCAAGCATCTGGTCATAGGCGGCATCGCACGAGGTGCACGCGTAGGCGCCGGCCAGGTCAATCGCTTTGATTGCCTTTCCCCTGCCCGCCGAGCCGTGGCGGCAGTGGCTCCAAATGGTCTTGGCCGGGTCAAAGCTGCAGATTCCTGGCAGCCTGACCTGGCAGTCTTCCCCGCGCGCGCTTTCTGTGATTTGGCTCACGGCGAGACCTCGAACAGCGCCAGCTGGGCGGCAGGAGCGCCAAGCGCCTTGCGGCGGCCGGGCCCGCGCGCGAGCGTCGACTTGCGGGTTTGCGATCGCGGTGGCGTGATGCCCATGAGCTGTGCACAAACAGGCCCCACAACATGAGAACCCACCTGAACCGTGACGCTCAACAGCTCGCGGTTACAACGGGCGCAGCGTAGGGCGCTCACAGGATTTCCCCCGTCTCCGCATCGACCACGAGTTCGCTGGGCTTCCTGGGCGCTTCCAGGCTATCGGGCGCCGGGAATTCGATGTCGTTTTCACATCCCCAGGCGAAGATGAACTCGATCAGCTCGGCGCACTCCTTGCGGGTCAGCGAACTGGTGCGCCGAAACACGATGTCCACGCCATGACCATCCAGCGCCGGCAGCATTTCGACGTGCTCGCCGCGCGCGCGAAGCCATGCGGCAGTCAGCAGGCGTTTCCACGTCTCGGTATCCCGTTTTGCGCCGGCCCATTGGAAGTTCTTGCTGATGTGACCCAGCATCGCGTGCAACATCCGGTTCTCAGCATCGCTGCGCTTTTCCTGGCGCAGTTCGATAACCATGCGCTGGCCGGCCATAAGCATTGCCTTGAGCGTTGGCCAAAGCCTATCAGTCAGCATCCGGTGGGCCATGACTGGCTCCCAGACGGACAGAATCAGGCGGTCGGTCATGCCAACCCCCATTGAATGAGAGCGCCGCGGACATACACCGCCGAATATGCGATCGACAGGACGATGAGGCCCCAGGCCTTGGACCGCACGGCGAAAACAAACCAAAATGGTTGGGCGCAAAGGCCTACCAAAGGCGCCCAGCGGTACAGATCAGGATTTCCTCCGGTGGCCATGAACATCGCAGACAGGCCGAAGAAGGCGAGGGCGAGCTGGATCATGCGACCTCCACGATCACGCCAAATTTTCCGCGTGCGCATTTCTGCTGCGCATACCTCCAGGTCACGCGCGGGTCTGCGTCATCGATGCCAAGCCATGACGCCACGCCATCGACGACATGCTTGAACGCACTCGGCAGGTTGTCATGCTCGTCGAGCGTTCCAGGCGATACGCGGGTCAGCGTCACGGTTACGGGAAGCTCTGGCGCCGCGGCTTTGGCGGCAATGAATGCGAGGCTGACGGTCCGGCGATGTAACGCCTTGCGAGTTGCGTTGGCGCGCCAGTGCTCCCGCATGTTCAGCAGGCTGACAGTCTTCAGGGGAAGTTCAATCCGGATCACGTTGCATCCCTTTCAGACAAGCCAATATCTCGGCTCGATCTGGTGCGTCGCTGTGGCGCGCTATCGCCGCCAATAAGCCGTTTTGCGCATGGCGCGAAGGCCTGACAGACGCCAAGAGCCTCGCACCGCATTGAACACATTGAGCGCGGTATAGGCCGGACAGGGGATTCAACTCGTGCGCTCGGCACGCTGGGCAGTTCATGGTGTTCCTTGACCAGATACACGCGGCAAGATTCGCTGTTGTTGATGCCATGCTTCCAGGCGATCGCGCCGCACGCCAGGGCGGCCTGAATCGCCTGTTCAACTTCGTCTTCTTTCCATCCTGTGTAATGACGGACTTCCTTGGCGGTCATCTCGCCCAGCTGCAGCAGCTTGCGCAGGTATTCGGGCTTGCCGGTGAGATTCATGCCGCCTCCGGCATCAGATCGCTGCGCAGGGCCTGCTCAGCACAGCGGAGCGTGTAGGGCTTAAGTTTTTCGCCCGATTCAAACCGTCGAATGATGATCCGCGCCCATTCGCGGCCGTCGACGCGCGGCGCGGGCTGGCGCAGGCCCTCTATGACTTTGGCCACCACCTCGGGATCTGGCTTCGGCGCTTCCAGGCGCGGGAGGTTCGGCGTTGGCGCGCGACGACAGATGGCGCGAAACTCCTGTGCTGTCGGGGGCTTGCTGTCCGGAAGGTTGTCCAACGCCCATCCGATGGATTTGCCGTCATCGGAGAATCCGTTCAGGACATCGCCCCAATCGGTTTTCACGTCGGCAATGGGCATTCCCTCCCAACGCCCCAGGAAATCACGTCCGTAGCGGATTGCGAGGCGGTCGAAAATCTTGTCGATCCAGTGTGCAGGCAGGCTCATTGGCTCAGCTCCAAAGTCGTCGGGGTGATGTCGATCACGGCTTGGCGGCGTTTGCCGCTGGCTTCCTCGTAGCGCTCACGCATTGAGCGCTGATAGGCGGTTTCGGTGGCCAGCGTGGCCGAAGGCGATGGGCGGGCGTTGCCGACCCAGGTGCGCCAGGCGGCTTGCCAATCGACCATGGTCGATCCTTTGGCCAGGTGGTAGTCGCGGAACTTAGGTAGCTCAATCTCCACGCGAAGGGCCTTCGCCTGGGCTGCGTTCAATCCTGTTTCGTTTGGCAGGAAATTCGGGTCAATGCGTGTGCGGCGCTTTGCGCGGCCAACAATATCTACTGGTGTTGGTGTTGGTGTTGGTGTTGGTAGCTCAGCGTTCGCTTGATGTTGCTGAACGTCCGTTGAGCGTTCGTTATGCTTTTCGCCATCGGATGTATGAGCGGATGTTGAGCTAACTCGTTCAGCCTTCGCTTGACGAGCCTTCACCGAAGCTGCGGCAGATGAGCGAGCCTTCGCTTGTTTATCCTGCATGTGCATGATTTCTTCGTCACACCTGGCATGCGCCCAGCCATCATTCGTCAACACAAAGAACTCATTCAGGACAGCTTCGACATCCGCCGCCATGGAACGCATTCGGATCAGCTTTGCAGTGGCCTGGATGTCAGCAGGAAGTGGAGCTTCGCGCAGGTAGTAGAGATCAAGGAGACGCCGATAGGCCAAATCCTCCATTGGCTCAAGGTGTGCGGTATGGGCCGCGTAATCTCCAACATGAAAGGGGTAATAGTTCATTCAAACCCCCTCTCGCGACGAACGGCAGCCCAATTGGTGTGGTCGGGGCCTTTTGATGCATTGCACGATCCGCAAAGTGGCTGCAAGTTATCTTTGCCGTCGCTGCCACCTTGATATATTGGAAGGATGTGATCCTTCTGAAGCATGGTGGGTGCAACTTCGCGTCCGCAGGCTACGCAACGGGAACCAAACTCGGCGATCAACGAGTTCCAATCGGCTACCGAATGTGTTCCTTTTGCCCTTGCTGCTTCGAGCCGGATGGACCGAATTCGAGAGTTAATTCGGCTAAGTTCGCGGCCGCCGACTGCAGACTGCTTGGAGGCAATTGCCCTTTCAAGCATTGACTGCCAAGGCTCGCCGATGTGGAAGGGGTAGTAATTCACGCTTCTGCGATCCCCGTGCGATCGATCTCGCCTTGCTGGTCCAAGAAGCATGTTTGCGCCAGCAGCGGCAGGCCCAGCACCTCCTGGCGCTTGCCAGTGACGTGGTCAATAGAATCGCCGCGCACCGCCAGCCTGTTCTTGGTGACCAGCGAGTTCACGCGGCCACAGACACAGCTGAGCTCCAGGCCGGTGCGCGCGGCGATCTGCTTGCGCGTGAGAAGCGTTATGGGGTCCTGGAACAGGTCCATAACGTCGCGCTCGCGCGGCTGGAGATAGTCCGCGACCGGGAGCGAGTGGTAAGCCTCAAGGCTTGTCTCGGCGACCATGGTTTTCATGCTGGCGCCCTCAGTTCACGAAACAGGCGGCGCTCGACCTCGCGCTCCTTTTTGAGGTTCTCGATTTCTTCCTGGGCCAGACGCAGGCGGCGCTCAGTCTCGGTTTCGCGCCGGCGCAAGCTGTGGAGGTCATAGCCGCGGTCATGCAGCATCCAAAGAAGCGGGGCGTCGTTGCCGCAGTAATCCATCAAGGCGACAAACTTAGGCCAGACAACGCCTTCGCCACCGGTCTTCCAGCGCGAGAGCTGCGCCTTGTCCAGCTTTAGGTCATGCTCGACCTCCTTACCTTCATAGCCGGCCGCCTTGTAGCAGAGCTCAATCGCTCCGCCTAAAGACTTCTCTCTGGCAACGTCGCTGGCCGTGATTTCGACCGGGATTGCAAGCTGCGTCATGGTCTTGGAATTTGTTGAGTGGCGTTGTGGGGCTTAACTGGACAAAATTTTTGGCATGAATGAGCCAAAACCAAATTCAAGAAAAGCCCCCAGCGCCGCGAACGACGCCGGGGTAAACGCTGTCCTGGCGAACGGAGGTAACACCAGCTTGGGCGACAGCGGGGGAGACAAGGTTTTTCATGACGCGAGCAAAACGATTGCGGCAGACATGAAGGCAAGATGGCCCAGCGCCTTCGGCCAAAGATGCGTGGCGCGCATAGCAGGGTCCATGATCTCGGCAAGCGTGAAGGCGGCGAGCAGGCCGTGCCAAAGGCAGATCAGGGCGACGAACGTAACCACGTCACAGACTCCCGGCGCGGGTGAGGTCGCCTTCCGGCATAGGATGGAAGTCCACACAACCATCACCAGAAAGCGACCTCAAAATGGCCACTTCGCCCATGCCCATATCCTCCGCCGCCAACAAGGCGGACGAGTTCATAAAGCTGATCCTTCAGAGGCCGGAGCAGCTGTTTGGGTCATTCCCTGTCCAGTCGGCAGACGAAGCTCAGAAAGCTGCGAAATCAATCGCAGCACTTCGGGCCGAACTGATAGAGCAGCTAAAGCAGCAGCCGTAGCCTTTTCGTCGCCCGCGTGGCCCAAGGTCTCCCAGCAGGCAAGGAAGACCTTCGCTGCGGCGTGGCCGAACTCGATCGGGTTCGGGCGGAAAGATAAGGCGTGGGCCTTCGCCCATTCCTCGGCGGCGATCTTGGAGATTTCTTCAAAAACTAGCATTTGGAAGCCTTATGAAACTGGACTTGGACTCACGATCCATCGAATTTCCCTGCCCGCACTGCGGCCAGAAGCTCAACGAGACGATCGGACGGTTGAAGAGCAATCCGCAACTGATCTGCACCGAGTGCGGGAAGACTTTCGGGGTCGATGCGGACGAGCTCAGAAAAGGAATCGATGCCGTCCAGAAATCTCTGGACGACTTCGGTGCGATGCTCCGCAAGCTCGGAAAGTGACTGGAGAGCTGCGTCAAGAGCGTCTAAATCGCAGTGAATCTTCAAGATTGGATGAATCACGCGAGCCCCTTTTGTTGGGCGGCCGTGGACACCTGACTAGACTGGAGGTCTCTACTCAACCAGCTGGAAAGGGCCACGGCCATGACAAAGGACACGATCTTTCTTGCGGCGGCGCAACTTGCCGCAGCTTCGTATGCGCGTTCGCAGGAATACCCGAGCGGCGAACTTCTGAGGGAGGAATTCATAAAAGCCATAAAAATGGTCGAAGAAGAATCCGAAGAATTCGGATTGCCACGTCTTTTCCGGACATCTTGGTTCGGGCTATCTCCCAAACGTCGTTAAGGACCGGGCCAAGCAGCCAGCGGCGATCAGCTTCCCATGCACTCTTGGCTTGGGCTAAGTCGCAATCCTCGGCAACGACAGGTCCAAGTGACAGGCACGACGCCTGCCGAGGCGATGAAATGGATTTCCAATACTTGGGCCACGTTTTCACAGCTCGCCGCTTTTCTCGGGCTCGCAGGATGCGTGGCGTTTGCAGTCGCGCTATGGCGCGGATGCGATATGTGCTTGCAAGCCTGGCTAGACCGAGCCGTGACGAAGCGACTGATGAACCGCTGATGGCGCGCATCTCAGGCGACCAGCAGGTAGAAGGCCCACAAGCCAATGGCGGCTGTGTAGGAGGCATTGAACAGGCGCACAAACGGGGTTTGTGCAGGCAGATTTCCAGTGAAGCCGGCCCAGAGCGCCCCGACGGTGTTGATGGCACCGACCCAAATCAGAGTCAGAAGAAGGTCATTCATTCACGCCACCTCTTTGGTCTGGGGGGTGGTGGTGGGGGCAGCACCATGCAAGAATCCGTTTTCCACGACTTCAGCCTGCATAGGTGCCCCCGTGAATATCAAGAACGTACCGGTCGAATTCACCTGCACGGAGTGCGGAAACAAGGTTTCCCATCCGTTCAGCAAGATCACGAAGCTGACGCAGCTCAAGTGCGCCCTCTGCGCCGGGCCGATGCGTGCGGACCTGTCCGCCGTCAAGGAGGCCACTCAGCGGAACGTGGACAAAGCGGAGAAGCTCATACGAGACCTCAGACGCCTCAACGAGCAGGGCTAATTCTTTGCGTTCGCTCGACATCACGCAGCCTCTTTGGTCTGGGCGACGCCGATGGTGCCGCCCCAATGGTTGACGATCAGCCAGTCGATGTATCGAGCCGCGTTAGCCCCGTTGGGTTTGAAGTCGGGGTGCTCATTGCGGAATTGCTGAAAGAGTTTCAGTGCCTGATCGCTCTCGCCAAGTGCGAAGTGCATGAATCCAGCGAATGCCGCGCCGCCATCGCCAATGTCGGCGGGGATGGCTTTCACCCCGAGCTTCGCGTGCATGTTTTTCACGAAGTCCATCTAGACGGACTCCTTCGCCAGAGACACGTCAACGACCGGGCGACCCTTGGGGTGAGGCCAAGACTTGTCGGGGATGCGGGACCAGTTCACATCAGGCCGCATAACTTCTACGGTGCTCCGGCCCTTCAAGGCGAACTCGATAGGGGCGCACTTCGATTCGGGGATGCCTCGGGCTTTCCAGTTGGTCAGCACCTGTTGACTGACCCCCAACGCGCCGGAGATCACCGCCCGCATCTCGGAGGAATTGAGGGGGTTCGTTTGTTCCATGACGCAATCATACACTTAAAGTGTACCAATGCGTCAACTATTTGTTTTGGCGACTTGTCAGCATGTGTGACATGAGCATCTACTCAAGGATTCAAGAGGAGCTGGACCGGCAATCCAAGAATTGGCCTTGGCTTGGAAGTCAACTTTCGGATGGCGAGAAGCCGGTGACGAAGCAGACCATGGGGCACTGGAAAGTGCGTGGCGTACCGGCGAAGCACTTTCGGAAGATCGCTGAAGCGCTTGGAAAAGATATGGATTGGCTTGAGTTCGGCATCTCT
>JGI26470J50227_1000226_pt1 | contig 25649 bp, 35 predicted proteins | sample FreactTroBogLake_FD_50227 | JGI IMG/M metagenome (IMG submission 50227) | reverse complement strand
TAGAGGAGTTAGCTGTTACTGTTCCAGCAAGTGTAAGGTTAGTTTCAGTTGCGCCTGACAATGAGGGGGATGTTGCAAGGACGACGTTTCCAGTACCAGTTACTCCAGCAAAGAATCCGCTGTAATCAGCGGACCATGAGGACGCAGTTGTTCCTGACGCCAGGATAAGAGTGTAGGTAGCTGCTGTGTTTGCAGGCTGAGCAAAGATAGTGTTGTTACCAGAAGACTGAACAGTGACAACACCGGTGCTGGTGTTGTAGATGGTGTATTGCTTACCCACTCCAAGAGTGCTAGCAACAGGGAGTACTACGGTTTGAGTTGTTGAGCCTGTAAAGAACTGGTTAGGGTTACTTGTAGCTGTAAGAGTTGTTGTACCTGCGGCTGTAGCAGTTGTTGTGTAGCCCGAAGAACCACCAGCGTAGGAAAGTCCTGTCCAAGCCGTAGAACCGTTACCTAACTTAAATAGACCAGTGTCAGATTCAAAGCCAAGTTCACCAGCAGCAAGAGTGGGGTTGTTGGACGTCCAGTTGGCCGCAGTGTCTCTGCGGTTCTGCATTCTAGTTGTCATTACTGACCTCTCTTGATTAGAAGCTTACCATTGATGCGCCAGCATCAACTAGATAAGTCCAAGTTGTTGTAGTTGCTCCAGATGCTCCTGCGTCATAGATTATATCTGGATTTATAGATGCAGAACCGCCATCTAAGTATGTAACTATAAATGTAGCGCCAGAAGTTCCCTGCACACCTTGTGGTCCAGATGGACCTTGCAACCCTTGTGTTCCTTGTGGGCTCTGTATACCCTGCGTTCCTTGTGGGCCTTGTGGTCCGATAGAACCTTGGGTTCCTTGTGAACCGGTGGTGCCTTGCGTTCCTGTAGAACCTTGGCTACCAGTAGCTCCAGTGGCTCCCTGCGTTCCGGTAGCGCCTTGAGAACCAGTGGCACCAGTAGCACCGGTTGCTCCCTGTGTTCCTGTTGCGCCTTGTGAGCCAGTTGCACCTGTAGTTCCTTGGGAACCCGTTGCTCCCTGAGAACCTGTAGCTCCTTGAGGTCCAGTACTGCCTTGAGACCCAGTAGAACCTTGAGAACCGGTGGCACCTTGAGTTCCAGTTGTTCCCTGTGAACCAGTTGCACCGATTGGTCCCTGTGTACCTTGGCTGCCTGTTGCACCGGTTGTACCTTGGCTTCCGGTAGAACCGATAGCTCCCTGGGTACCTGTAGCTCCCTGGGTACCTGTAGCACCTTGAGCTCCTGTAGCACCTTGAAAACCAGTAGCTCCTTGAGTTCCGGTTGTTCCGGTAGCACCTTGCGTTCCCGTTGCTCCTTGAAAACCTGCGGTTCCTTGAGACCCAGCAGTACCTTGAGAACCGGTGCTACCTTGTGTACCCGTGGCTCCTTGAGAACCTGTTGTGCCCTGTAGTCCTTGTGTGCCTTGGATTGCATAAGCAACTTGTGTTGCGGTAAGGATAATGCCAGGAGTAATAGGGGTTGTAGGAGTAGTCCCCGCAGCAATAGTTTCAATAGAAACTGTTGTGCTTTCTGCTTGCCACATGAAGGTAACAACGTCATTGGCATTAAACGTGTAGACATAATTAACGGTCTCAATGATTTGACCTGAAGCGGAACCGTGCGATTGCGGAACAGTCATTTGGCTATTGGAGTATGGAGCATCTACTCCATTGACTCTTAGCCACAAGTTAGCGTTATAAATCTGAGAAGCAGTGTTAACTAATTGTACTGAGATAGTTATGCTGTAAGTTCCTTGATGTAAGAACTTAATTGAATTACCACTCTGAGTTATAACTCCATTGTTCTCATAGGTGTTGTTAATACTGATTGGATAAGCAGTTGTGTTGTTTGCAACAGTTTGAGTAGTTGTGTCGTAAAAAGAACCATAGTAAGCAATAGTTCCACCAGCGCCTTGGGCACCTGTAGCACCTTGTGCACCTACACCACTAGCCTGTGTCCATTGGATAGCGTCTGTACCGATACGGATAGAGCCATCTGAGTTAGAGCCGTTGGCATACATAAGCCATGCGGTCTTACCATAAACAGTTCCATCGGTTACAAAGACGTAGTCTCCTTCTTCTACCTGTGCTGCAACATGGTTATCCGCATCTGTAGCACGAGTAAGTTTCCAAACAGAGGATGAGCTACCTGTTTGAGTGACTGTATAGATACCATTTTGAGTTTGGGTAGATTGACCCGCAATCAGAATACGGTCACCTACTGCTAAGTAAGGGCTTGTGTATCCATCAACGTTAAGAACTCCATTGGATGTTGCAACAATGTATGCGCCAACACCAGTACCATTACTAGCATCAGCAGAACCGTTGTAATAGGTAGCGCCATTACCAAGCGGAGTTGTTTGAACAGCTTCTACAGACTGGTGAGCGTTCTGAGAGGAAACAGGACCAACGGCACCTTGAATACCTTGCGTACCTTGTGTTCCCTGTGTACCTTGTGTTCCCTGGGTACCTTGTAATCCTTGTATTCCCTGGCTACCAGTAGAACCCTGACTACCGGTAGAGCCCTGTGAGCCAGTCGTTCCTTGTGCTCCCGTATAGCCTTGGGTTCCTTGAATGCCCTGTGAACCTGTTGTACCTTGTGAACCAACTGAACCTTGAGAGCCCGTGTATCCTTGCGCTCCCTGTGTTCCAGTGGAACCTTGTACACCAGTAGAGCCTGTGTTTCCTTGCGCTCCTTGTGCACCTTGCGAACCAGTTGCACCGGTGGTTCCTTGCGAACCGACAGAACCTTGTGCTCCTTGTGAACCTGTTGTTCCTTGNCTTCCGGTAGTTCCTTGTGAACCTGTTGTTCCTTGNCTTCCGGTAGTTCCTTGTGAACCTGTTGTTCCTTGGGAGCCTGTGCTTCCAGTAGCTCCNTGGCTTCCAGTAGCTCCCTGTGAACCGATGGTTCCTTGGCTACCNGTGGCTCCTTGGCTTCCCGTTTGTCCAACAGCACCTTGAATACCTGTTGTACCTTGAGCTCCGGTGATTCCTTGAGAGCCTGTAAATCCTTGCACACCTTGTGAACCCGTAGAGCCGGTGGTTCCTTGGGAGCCTGTTGCTCCAGTAGTTCCTTGAGTTCCTACTGAACCCTGTGAACCTGTAGCGCCTTGGTTTCCTGTTAAACCTTGAGAACCAGTTGTTCCTTGCGGCCCTGTTGAACCTATTGTTCCCTGTGCGCCTTGTAACCCAGCGCTAACCCACTCAGAGCCATTCCAAGTGTAGAGAGCATTAGTAACCGTATTAAAGTAGACATCGCCAATAGACGGACTGCTAGGCGCAGAGGCCAAATGCAGTACGTTAAGCGGTGTTAAAAACCTACGGCTCATGTACGCCCTTTACTAGTTGTTAGCCAACCACCACTACACGGAATGCGTTGCTTGATGGGGCTACTGCAAAGACTACAGTCACCTTTGAGTTGTTTGCGTGTGTAACATCCGCAAAAACTTCTTCCTTTGTTGTCGCATCGTAGATGGTAACAACAACATCTTCTGTATCAAGGTTGTGAGTGATATCAAAAGAAGTGCTTGTTCCATCACCGATAGACGTTGCGTACTTCTTGGTAAGGGAGGTGTAGTCAATGACTTGGAGAGCACCAGTTGAGCCATTAAACTCAAGACCAGTTCCGTTGTTGACGGCAATACCGCTTGAGGTAAGTGCCATACCTTGGGTGCCTTGGACAACTGCAGAGATAACCCCGTCAGAGATGCTAATGCCGTTACCCTGTGTGTACTCACCAGCGGCCGAGAACTGTGTCCAAGTAGAAGCAGACGCAGTGTAGGATGTGATAATCCAACCTTGAGCAGCGTGTGTTCCTTCTTCTACAAGTGTGTAAGAGCCTTCTTTAAGAGCGGTATCCTCTGGGTTTGTTGAGAGGACAAGCATGTTTGTTCCGCCGTCAAAGACGTATATGCCGTTTTGGGTCGCATCGGTCTGGGCCTTAACAAGAACACGGTCAGTGTTGTTAAGTTCAACTCCACCAATAACAGTAGTTATTGGAGAGGTAAGGTCAATGTTGTCGTCAGATGCAGCCTTTACCGAACCAAGGACATAGAGTCCTGATGCAATATTGTGGATGTCTGAGATTGTTGCAATCTGGTTCCCAGAAGAGACTGAACCAATGTACGAGTGAGAAGAATCAGATACAAGAACGATGTTGTTGTTATTTGCACTGATGATAAGGTTAGTATCTGAATCGCTGTAGAAAGAACCGTACTGGTTGCCGTTATCATTATAGCCATGATAAAGATTGACAGTTCCATGGGTCTCAATAACCCCAGAACCGTTTGTACCACTGAGTGCTACAAGGTTGTTTCCAGAAGCATCCTTGATGTACAGGTAACCATCTGTAGATGTATCAGTGCCACCAGCGTAAATGCCGTTCTTTACATACAGGTTGTTTCCTGATGTGATGTTGTTTCCAGAAGTTGTTTGGAAGTTAGATAGAGACTCAACTCCGCTATCACCACCAAGGGTGACCCATCCGTTATTAGACTCAAGAACAAGATTGTTGTTTGTCGCTGTTACATGGAATGTTCCGTCAGAGATTGCAGCAACAATACCTTCTTGAGTACCGGACTGGTCTCCGCCATACCAGTACTCAGTCTTGCGAAGGTGTAACTCACTATTAAGTGCGTCAATAATTCCGGAAGCTGAGTTAAGGATGATGTTACCGCTGCTTTGAGTTTCAAGCTCAAGAGCACGTCCAACGGCAACTACGTTAAAATTACCACTGTATGAGTTAGCTGTGACAACACCATACTGTGTTTCGTCTAACCAATATTCATTCTTTTTAAGGTGGAATTCACCGTTAGTAACATCAATGTACGATGGAAGGCTGACAGTTACATCACCGGTTGTTTGGCTTACTGAAATCTGATTAGAAGTACCATTTACAGAGTTAACGTAGGTGGCAGTTCCTGATGTGCCAATCTGCAACCATGCAGAGCCATTATCAAAATAAAGTGTTTGAGTGTCGGTAGCAACATACACACGACCAGCGTTACCAGCAGCAGGAATAGCTGAGTAGGTGCCGTACTCAACGGAACCACCGACTGCTACCCAAGCCGTGCCGTCATAAACACGAATCTCATTAGCAACGGTGTTGTAGTAGGTGTGGCCTTTACCGTAAGGTGATGGGTTGTCTGCCAGATTCTGAATCGTAAAATTCTGAAGTTCAAGTCCGGTCAGACTCAGTGGTGTGTAAAACTTACGGGCCATCATGTCTCCTTATGACAGATACGCAACGCCTGAAAACGCTGCAAGAAAAGTTACCGTTAGACTGTTCGGATTGGTATACACGATTTCGCCTTCGCAAATTGCACCAGTGGAGTCCATTGTAGTGACGTTTGGGTAGAAATTAAGGTTATGTGTGATAGTCCATGTAGCAGACGAAACATTTTGGTTGTGTACATACGCAATTTGGCGAGTTGCCCCAGATATACCTTGGAGACCCTGTGTTCCTTGGGTTCCCTGGACTCCTTGCGGTCCAACAGCGCCACCTTGTCCTGGGCGAACAACAATCGTGGATTGAACAGACTGGGTTGAAGTAATAACGTCTACAACAACAGGGCTTGTCTGTTGGACTGTTACGACAGCCTCATGACAGTGGCAGGTTGAGCTTCCTGCACACATTAGAACGTTACCTGACGAGTGACGAATACAGTTCCACGCATGTAGGTCTTTTCGTATGTGGTGTCCACAGTAGACCTAGCTTGGATATCCCAATAAGCACGTTCTGGAAGAGAAGTAGTTTGGTTGCTGGTAAGTGACAAGGTTAACTTGGTGTTGTCTCCCTCTACAGGTGTGATGGTAAACGTTCCAATAGGAAGTCCATCTCCTGGAACCATACACATCTGTGCTGCCCATGTGTAACCCGATGTGTCAAATGGGAAGGCAAGAACAACTTCAAACGAGTCACCTTGGTACATCGTGATGTCGTAGGTAGGAACGTCTGAAGGAGATACAGCGGCACCGTATGTTGGCATAGGAAGCTCTGCACGTTGTGGCATAGAGCGGTCGTCCACTTCCTGTGGCAAGAAGACTGGTACGTAGTAGTTAGTCGTCTTGGATACACGACGCAATGTAAAGACATCAATCTTGTAGAGACCAATTCCAAGCTGTGAACAGAGTTCCTTGTACTGGTCTTTACGGACCTGAATCATTTGCATTAACTGACGGTAGCGCTCAGAGCGTGGGATATTAACGCCGTCTGGAGCTTGAATGTCAATATCAAAAGAAGCATCAGTAGCCAGTGTGTAAAGCGCTAAAGAAGTTGCGTATACAACTACTGGGTATTCCTCAATGCCGGGAAGAGTAGCAAGAGTAATAGCACGACCATATTGGTCTGCGTGGTTCGTCGTGTGTTGGTCAAAAGCGTCGCTAACAAACTGGCAGGTTTCGCTATTGGTAAAGTAGCGGAAATATGTTCCTACAAAAATGATTGTTGCGTTAGCAGCAGGTGTGGAATCAAATGTTACGTATCCAGTAGTCTCTTCAACTTCTACGGCGCTAGATACGTCTGTCCCATTAACATGAACTAGAAGGCTTGTTCCATCAATCGGGGAGTACGGGATGAGGAAGCGGTTAGTGGTTCCGTCACCAGTGGCTTGGTAAACAAACGACTTACCCAAGTCTCCAAGCTCGTCCCGTAAACGGCTTGCTAAGCTGGTTAGAGTAGCCACAAAACCTCCGTAAAACTATTAAGGCAATCATCTCAAAGATGACTGCATAAAAAAGGTCCAACCCCCAACTGGGAGGAGGGCGGGAACCAGTTGAGGGGAGGACTACTAGCGACGTCTTAGTTTGGACGCCAAATGTAACCGAGCTGCTCTAGATAGCCTGCTAGGTCTGGTGAAACCTTGTACTTCACTCCTGCTTTGAAGGTGTACAGATTTCCGACTCCATAAGTCATATCTTCAACATCAACAATTGTGCGAATGATGACTGAGTTGTCAGCGGTTGAAACGCCAACGTTTACAATCTCATCTAGAACAATTGGAGTATCTGGAGACTTTGGGTCAAAGACATTATTTTCTAGGTTCTCTGCCTCAACCTGGGCCGCAATTGAAATCTCTTCTTTGCGGTCCTGAATTGCTTTTGCGTTCTTCTTTGCTGCTGTTTCCGCTGCACGGCCTGTTGCGTCAAGCGGACTTGTTGGTGTATTTGCCACGGTGATGATTCTCCTAAGTTAGTGTTTTAAAAGTTGAAGGCTGTGGGCCCAGGAAGGAGTAGGGCCCACAGTCCTCAGTTGCAATTAGTTGGTGTAAACCTTGCAAATTGCTTGGTCGGTGATAACACCGAGACCCCAGATTGCGTACCATGCAAGAGCGTGCTCACGACCGAAGTCAAGAACGCCACCGTCACGGAGTTCAACTGGAAGAGAGATAGCATGACCGAAGGCGTTGTCGCCAATCATGATTGACTCGTAAACAGTTGAAGATGTAGCTGGGGAAGTTGCTGAACCTGGAACAGTTCCATCAGAACCGCCAGCTGGGTAAGGTGAAGATGAACCTTCTGGGTTTCCACCTTGGCCTGGAGCTGTGTTAGCGGTAACTGGTGATGAGTACTGGTCTGAAGGAGCACCAACAGATGATGTGTAGTTAACAACAGATGAAGCAGCAAACTGCTTAACCTGAGTTGTCTCAATGAAGACTACGTCGTAGAGACGTCCGATTTCACCGAGCATGAAGTTACCTGGAGCAGCGTACTTCGTAACTTCAATAAACTCTGGGTTAGAGCGAAGGTCACGAGACTGCTTTGGGTGTACGAACTGTACGTAGGTCTCACCCAACCGAGGGATGTTCTTTGAAGCAAGGGTAAGAGCAGCATCCTTGATTGAACCTGTGGTCAACTTGTAGTTACCATTGAGGTCTGAAATCTTGGTACCAACTGTACCTTCAGCGTAGGTGTTGAAGGTTGTTGATGATGAGAAGCCAGAACGGTCATAACCGAAGACAGCAGAAGTCGCAGCAGAAAGTGTGTTGCGAGCCTGTACGTCAAGGTACTGAGCCATGTGGCGACCAAGAAGACGTGAAGCAGAAGCCATCACATCGTCAAATGAAGCGTTGAGCAAAAGCTCTGAGACCGCAACTGCATAACCATGTTCTGCAACGGTGATTGCAATCTGCTCTGCTGTGAGAGCGTTGGTGGTCATACGGACACCCTCAGTAAGAGGTGTTGGGTCTACTGCGAAGTTCTTGTAACGAAGGAAGTTCACACGGAGACCAGGAGCTACACCGAGCTCGGTCTTCTTAACAGCGAACTGTTCAAAACGAAGAATTGGCATTGCCTGGAACAAGATTTCCTTGGACCAGATGGTCTGAATTGCTTGATTCAGTGAGCTGTTAGCACCTGAGTAAGCTGTTGGAGCGCCTGCGAGTTGCGAGGAGCTGGTAATTGCACTTGCCATTGAGGTCAAGTCCTTTCGTTAGTTGAGTGGGGGATTAACCGAACAGTCCCTGACCACGGTTGCTGGCTGCAGTGCCAAGAAGCTTGGCTCTTTGTTTCGCATAATCGGCCAATGACATATCCCTGATTGAATCAGGAGTAGCGATATTTTGTTCCGAATCATTATCCAGGGGTCCTGATGCAGGAGCCGTAATACGGGTTCCTGCCATTTGCTGCTTTGCTGACTGCATTGCAGCTTGAGCAGATTGCAAAATGCTTTGTGACTTCTCACGAAGCACTGCAATGCTCTCTTCAATTTCATCTTCCGTATTACCTTGAATCAAGTCAATGAGCTCAGGAACAATGCTGTCACGTTCCTGGTCTACACGAGCTTGACGATAATTCGTCAAATGATTTAAAGCTTGTTCTTTCTGAAGAAGTGCAAAAGCTTTTTCTCGGTCAAGACGTTCTTGCTCAAGCTGAGCCTGAAATTCTTGCTCCTTCTTAGCGAGGAGTTCTTTGTAAGAGAGTTCCTTCTCTTCCTTTTGCTTTGCCTTTTCAGCCTTTAGTGCTTCACGCTCAGCTTGTTTAGCTGCACGCTTAGCGGCTTCTTCTTCACGCTCACGCTTAAGTTGAGCGAGTTCTTCTTGCATCTTTTCAATCTGTGGATACAACTTAGCCTTCTCCTGTGCACGAGCCTTTGCGACATCGTCAGCAGTAAAGCCGGTCATGGTTGGTTCCACACTTCCTTGGACAGCAGCTACAGTTTGCTCTGCAATTGCATCCATTACTTCTTGATTATCGGCCATTTAGGTCACTTATCTTTCTTATGTCGTTGTCCGAATGCCTTGCGGCGTAGCACGTTGGTTAAGGTTTAACAAGACAATTTCATAGCATTTACTATGAAATGTCTGGCTATATGAGTAACTATTTTTATTCCTTGTCTACTGAATTCCTTTGTGGAAGTTTTGTTCCATAGGCATCAGTGACAAGCTTCTCTCGGATGGCAGCTTCTGCTTGTTGCTCCATCATTTCGCCCTGCTGTTGAGCTGGGTCATTAACATTTTGCTCATTAGGAGCGCCTTCAACGCCATCGCCCATAACGTCTCCGTTACCAAGCTCTGTTGGCTGCATAGGGATAGCAGAGTTTCCGTCTGGTCCAGGCATCATTCCGGTCATATCCATAATGGCCTTTTGAATTTGAATTTTGACGAGCTGTAGAGCGCCATCCGCTTCGGCATCTGCCATAAGCTCTTGACGAATCTCTTGAAGCTTCTCTTCTGGGAACTCTTCGCCAAGGGCACGAAGTGCGCCTTCCTTGGACTCCAAGCCCATACCCAGCTTTGTTTGAATCTCGTTCAAGACGATGAGCTTGTCTAGTGGGAGTGGTTGTGGGAACTGAGCGTAGTTCTTGTAGGTAATAGGGTCTGCAAAATCAAGCTGGGTAAGCTGACCATCTTTGATAGGACCATCGGTGTCTGGGTCATACGTGAATTCCTGTGGCTCCTTCAAAGCCAAGGTACGTAGAGCAAGCTCGTTAATCTTCTCTAAGCCAATACCGTATTGAGCTACCTTCTGAGCCCAACGGTTCATAAGTGGCTGGTACTGAATAGAAAGAGCTACACCAGAAGTGTTAGAGATTGGCTGAACTTGTCCAAGAGCTGTCTCTGGGATGTTCATGATTTCGTGCATTGAGCGCTTAAGAAGTTCTAGGTACTTCAGGGCTCCGTCAATTCCCTGAGCACCACCTTCAAGGTTGAAGACTTGAGCGTCTTTTGGAAGACCGCCCCAAACCTTCTTAGCACCCTTTTCTAGGTTAGAGGCTTTAGCACCGATGATAACTGTCACAGGGGAAGCGTGATAGTTAATGATATCTGCGATATCAGTGCTAATTTCGTTGTATGCACGGTTAATAGTGATGATGTCGTGTGCGTCTGCGAGACCCCAAGGCGAACCTGAAACAGGAACATTTGGAATATGTACTACAGGAATCAAACCCAATGGATTTGGGCGTGAGTCAATGAGCTCGTCATTGATGTATTCTTCAATTGTGTCGTCAGTCAAAATTTCAGTGTAAGTAAATACTTGACGAGTACCTTCAAGAGATGTTCCCCAGAAACGATACTTCTGCTTAAAACGTAGCAAACGTGTGCGGTCGTGTGGGTGGAACTCAGGAAAACAGAACGATGAGTTCATAGGCAAAAGACGAACACGACCTGGGTGTGCACCACCGGCAGAATCTTGCCAAGGCTCTTCGTAAGCAATCTTTACAAATACGTCACCGGTGATTCCACCTTGTTGCGCCATCTCAAGCAAGACACGCATCTTGTCGTTGTCTACTTCCCAAATGCGCTCAAGGCGGTCTGGAATGATGGCTTCCGTTGCTTTAGGGGAACGGAAATGAACACCCTTACCAAATACGAAACGAGCTAGGAAGTCGTTAAACGCACGGTAGTAGTTAACAGCGATTTGCATTTCGCCAGTTTCACGGCGATAGCCCCAATGATGTCCTAGGTACCTAATACATCGCCCAGTTTAAACTGTAGCGATTTAGGCGCGGTCCATGAACTTCGGGCTATTCAAATTCCTCATCAGCCAGCTCAACTAAACCCAATGGGCTAATTGAAATGGTTAAATCGGAACTTGCTGCGCGATAAGAAGGTGGTGAAAAATCAAGGAATGACATGCGCTCTCACCTCCAACCCGTCCGTGACAGGAATGGTATGTTCCTGGGTAGTACGTAGTGCCCGCACCACAGTAGCAATTTCTTCTTTCTTTTCATCTGTAAAAGGATGAATAGAACCTTTACGACCATTGCAGTCTTTACAAGCTGGGCGTAAATTAGAGCGAACATGTGCACCACCCTTTGAGAGGGGGTGAACATGGTCCCACTGAACTACGTCTAACTCTACGGAACAAATCCAGCATTGGTTGCTGTACTCAGCGAGAATTTCGTCAAATGTTTTTGCTGTAATCTTTTCAACCTCAGAAGTTACGGCTGACGCTCTTTTCTGAGCACGTCGTGCTTTGTTTAGCTTTACTCGGTAAGCAGATGTTTTAGAACGACCATGGGTGGTCATTTGCGCCTTAACAACTTCTGTATGGATACATCCACATGAGCTAGTGTTTCCGTTTTTTACAGTGTACGGACGAATAAAAGAGCTGTTCCCACATGAACAGTTAAACAATTGAAAACAACGCTTACGACCGTCTGAACGAACACGGAGTTCGTGAGTCTCTGTTGCTGTCAGTCTACCCACAGTAGTGCCAGCTTCAATTAAGGACAGCGGCATTATTTATCTTTCTTCTTGTCTTTCTTAGAGGACTTTTTGTCGGTAGCAGCTTCTTTTTTCTTTTTGTTTGCAAAAGACTTCTTAGCAATTTCTTGACGACGTGATTCTTCAGTCGTGTCAATGAATCGTCCACCAGATTGAATGTAGCGCTCATGAACCCAGTGTGATGCACCTGGATTTGGATAATTGGAATACTTAGCTTTGGCTTGCGCCACAATCATCGCATACAGCTTTTCATTAGCTGGTTTACTGGCCACTACAACTCCTCTTGATAACCCGATAGCCCCCACACTAATGCGGGGGCATACGGATGTCTGTCTAAATTAGTCGTTTACGACTGTTGCAGATTGACGCTGTGTGCGGCCACCTGAGCGAGCAACTTCTTCAATCTTAGCTGCTGAGTTGTCGCCGTTTGTTCCGTGTGCAAACTCGCCCAAGAATGTTGGAGCTTCAACCCATGAGGCTGAACCAACATGTGCACGCTCTGCAAGAGTTTCTGCAGCTGGCTTCTCAAAGACGTTTGCATTGTGGTTAGGGCGTCCTGCTGCAGGAACAAGTCCTTGCATCATGCCCTTCTGGAAATCGCTTGGGACGTCAGTATCGGTTGCGATACCTTCTTCAAAGCGGAGAGGACCACGACGTGTGGTGTTTGCTGCTCCCTTGCGCTCGTACGATTGTGGCGCACGCTCTGGGAACTGTGGTGCTGGGGAAATACCCATTTGGAGACTCCTTAAGGTTTATAGATGGAAGGCCATTCCAGGTAATAGTTTCCTACCTTTTGGCCTAGTTGTGTTGTCTAACTAGAAAAAAGGATTACTAGAAGCAACTACTTCTGGCATTACCAAGTCCTGCGTTAAAGAGCACGCAATAGAAAGAGAGTCAACAAAGTCGTCATGGGAGTAGGCCTCATCAGGGGCTGCTACAAGGAAATTAGGGCCTTTGAATGTTATTTCTGCATCCGTCATTTGCTGGTAGAAGCGCTTCCATGTACGAAGGCGCCGTGTCTTTGCATGGGCAGGCCAAGAAATCATGTCTCGTTGAATAAGCGCCTGTAAATGCTTCCATCGCTTTGACTGCTCTGATGGACTAGAGGTGATGGGCATAACCTCTGCACGAGGAACAAGCAGCTTCAAACGTTGGGCTACTGCGTCTCCCACACCGTTGGCATCTACTCCTATAGCAAGGACGTCATAGTTCTCCAAGAAGTTAACAATTTGAAAATACTGTTCTTCCCAATCATCGCCTTGAAGTTCAAGCCAGTTTAAAATACGGTGGTCAAAGTAACCAAACTCATCTGGTCTATCCCAGTCAACCCATACAACGGTAACTACTGTGGAGTCAGTCTTACGTGCAGGGTCAATCCCAACAACAACCGGTGTCTTATGCCAGGACTTGACTAGCTCTTGAGAGGTATCACCAAGCTCATCCATCTTAGACGAGGTAATGAACATACCTCGTTCAAGGAGCCACTTACAGCAGTATGACATTTGAAACTCATCAGACTCTTCACCGATACGTAACATCTCTTTTCGGATAGAGCGCTCATAGTTTTTGTTGTACTTAATAACTTCTTTCCAATCCCACTGAAAGTGGTTTTGGCGTGCACCACGTCCTGTTTGCCGTCTGCGGTTTAACTGGATTGCTTTGTAAAAGTTATTCTTAGAAGTTGTTGGAGTACCGGTCTTAACCATCGTACCTGCATAGTAGGCAAGCATAGGAGAGATTGATTTAGAAACAACAAAGTCGTCAGCTTCTTGGCACTCGTCAATGACGATGAGGTGGAACGACTTAGATTCAATCTTTGCACGAGGGTTAGCGGTCATCATGGTGATGCTGGAACCGGAGTTTGTTAACTTAATCTGGCGAGTAACACCGCCTACACGAGCTGCTTTATCGTCAATTTCCACATCATTTAAAATTTCTAACGCACGCTCAGAAGTAAGGCGAGTCACTGCACGTCCAAAAAGTGTTTCTGCCTGTCCTTCAGTAGGAGCAAATAGCCCAACCCACACACCGTCTTTGAACTTGCCTAACAAGTCTGGATAAAGCTTTGCAAGGCGAGGAAGCAAAATCATAAGAGTAACTACAGTGTCAGCAACTGTTTCAGACTTACCTGACTGACGAGCAGCAAGCGCTGTGATTTCTTCAGCATCGTTAATGATGACTGATTCCATAATGCGACGAGCTAATGGCTTTTGGTATGGATGCAAGTCATGACCCACAAGGACTTTGAGGAAGTCCATCATCTTGTCAATGAGCTTGTCTACAAATTGCTGAGAGAGCTCGTCTAGCGGTTCGTCAATTGGAGGAGTTTCATCCGGCTCTTCGTCTTGAAGATAGAACTCCGGGTTAATTTCCTCAAACTTGGTATCGTCAAAATCAATAGGCACAGGTACTCGTTTCTTGACTAGACCCACCGTGAAGTGGGTCGTCGCCAGACCAAGAGAGAGGTGAAGCAAGAAAAGAATAACACATCAGTAGCGTTTCTTTAGTTCCTTAGCGATGGCGTGGAAAGCTTCTGCTCCTAGCAAAACCTCATCAAGAAGAACGTCATTCTGACTCTTTTGCCATTCGGTAATAAGTCTGCCAATTGTGTACATGCTGTGCTCCATCCACTGAATCAAGTCCGGAGTAGAAATCTTCGCTACTCGTTTCTCTATCCGAGTCTGGGGCTGGAGTCCATCCTGCTTCTTTCGTAAAATCATCGTATGTAACTTCCCGTGTGTTGAGTGCCGATTTTAATGCTTCTTCTTCTGTTTTTATTCCTGTCCACTTTCCAAAGGCTAATGCTTTGTACTTGGGCAATCGTAGCAAATAAGGTTCTGAAGTTCTGAAGGGCTCATCAATTTCTTGAGTCCATCCACGAACAACAAACTTCTTGCCCCAGACAACTGGTAGGTCAATGACCTGGAAAAAATGCTTTGCTCCGATGCTGTGTACCTTTGGCATTTATTTCTTTCTGGGTGGCTTTCCACCATTAGACGGATTTTTACCTGCTTTTTTCTGGTCGTACGTTTTGTACTTTACACTGGTTTGGCCAGCTACAGAGCCCTTGTTAGTGCCACGTTGCTTTTCAGCGTTGTGGATTTGAGCACCACGACTAAACCTATAAAACGCACGTTGTGCTGACTTAGAGAGGGTGCTTACGTCAGCTGGGCCACGAGGCTTAAAGTCAAGCATCTGGTAGATAATTGCGCCCTTAGAACGATTAGCTTTGAATGCTTTCCATTCGTTGGCGTCTACTTCGTAGTAGTTGTAAAAGGTTCCATCACGGAATACAACAGTGAGTTTCTCTTCGTCCTCGTCATAACCTGCTGCAACAGTACGAGGACGTTGAGGGTTAGTGGTAGAAGTAGGAATAACAGTTAAATCTGCGGGGGAGGAATCTTCTCCACCTTGTGGCCCCTTGTAACCAGGGACTTTTAAATCGCCCGTAAGGGGGACGACTTCGTAGAAAGGTCTACTAGAAAAGCCTTCAATAGCATTGTAGAGCGTGTCCATAGACATCGGCTCACCTGCAAGATTGTTATATTGGATTGGATTGTAATAATCCATAGATTGAGCGTCGTTGTACATGACGTCTGTAATCTTATTAAATTCGCCTTTAGAAGCGGCTACTGGCCCACCTTGGAACTCGTCGCCAAATATCTGGCGCCCTAAAGAGTTAAGCATTTCCTGAGCAGACGGCTTTGGCACTCGGGAATTCCGAGCGCCTCCACCGCCTGCAGGACGAACCATCTAAACTTGGGTTATGCCCAAGGAGTGACTGTGATTGCTGAACCTGCTGCAACGCTTGATGTACCTGCTGCAATTGATTGAGTCTTGATTGTTCCGGTAACGCCAACAGCGGTACCTGAAAGACCGGTCAATGAGAGAGCAGAAGTTGGAGTTGTTCCAACAACAAGGGTGTTAGCAGTGGTTGAACCGTCAACAATCCATGAACCGTTAGCAGTTGCATCAACCGAAGCGATTGTTACCAACTGGCCAGCTGAGAAGCCGTGTGCAGTTGAGGTCAATGACAATAGGTGTGAACCATTGGTACGAGATGCTGCTGTGATTGACTTTGAGGTGTTGGTTGCTGCACCTGCTGTGGTTACAACAAGCTCAAGGTCCTGAAGAGTGTCTACTGCTGTAGCAGTGACTACACCGATAACGCTAGGAACTGTGACAAACGCAGTTGGAGGTGTTCCACCATCTGTGTTGCCTTGGGTGTTAGGGGTGTAAAGAGGGTAGCCATTCCAGCCAGCCTCTGCGATGTTGTGTCCATCCTTGGTGTAATCCAAGTTTGAACCACCATTGGTGGTACGAACATCGTTTGGTTGAAGTGGGAAGTTACCCCACACAAAATCTACTGCTACGTTTCCAGCGGAATCCAGCAGATGACCATCGTTATTAGTAGCCATTTATTTCCTCACAATCATGATTGTCTAAGTCAGCCTCAAGAAGTACTTCTTCGCAAGCCCGGCATTTGAAGAAGCGTATATCGTCTAATCCAACGTGTAAGGAATCCGAATGGTGCGGGTCCACTTCCATCCGAGGTTGGGCTAGAACTTCAGGCGGAAACGGTCCTCTAGGACTGTGCGCTACCGATGGTACAGCATGACCCTGTATTGCGAACTTGCGAACGAGGGGCATTATTTATCCGATGCTGTAGTTGTCTTTTTCGCTTTTGGCTTAGGTGTTTCTTCTACGACAGGCTCAGGAGCTGCTTCTGGAACAAATGCTTTACGTCCCTCAGCTAGAGCAGCCTTATGCTCATCAGTCTTAGCTAGTAAACCTGCATCACGTCGTTCATGTAGAAAACGTGGAAGATGGTTATCGCAGAAAAGAATAGTTGTATCTTGGGCGATTTTGTAGACGTGCTCAGCGTCTTTATCGCAATTAGCACACTTCATTACCACATCACCCCGTGAGTAAATTGCTTTCCTAAGTACATAGGTGCTCCGCCTTTCATTGGTCCAGGTGTGCTCGCTGTGATGTATGCAGGAGGCAACATCCCAAAGTTACGCACTATTTGTCCGTATGTCTTATTAGAAGGGTTTTCTTTTTGAGACAGCTCTTCTTTGGCAGCCTCGTAAGACTTACGGGATTTAGCCATTGTTACTTATTCTTAAGAGAGACTGCTTGACCCTTAGCATTACGACCTACAGATGCAGTGCCTTTTAGAGAGCTAATTCGTGGCGCCTTTTTAGGGGCAGTCTCATTTTTTGGCTTTAGCGACATTGCACGTCCGGTCTTAGGGTCACGACCGACGACAGGCTTAGGAGCTTCTTCTTTAGCTGGTTCGCTAACTGTCTGTGACTCTGGTGCGGTTGTATTACGCTTAATAGAAGGCATTGTTGGCATACCAACATGAACAGGGGTAGGGGCAATGGTTGTTGAAGTTTCTTGAGTAGTTGCCTCTGATGTAGGAGTGGTTTTAGCAGCTTTTGTTTTCTTGGTGTATTGAGCGCTTCGGTTATTGACGGCGATGTGTACGCCGGTACCGCCTTGTGCATTCTTGTGCGCCGCACCCATGAACTCCATGTCACGGCGATGCTCGTTGTCTTTGGCTTCTTCGTTCACTACGTGAGCGCCTGCAAGCATCCACTTCTCATGCTCGTGCTGTGCGTGCTGCAACCGAGCAGCACCAAAACCTTTTTGCATTTCTGAATTGCGATTCCCCAATTTACGGGAAATGTTTTCAAAAACGTTACCTCCGGACTCACCGAAGTTTACAGAGGATTTATTCATCTCAGCCATACGCTGATTTTCCCCTACTTTGTTGGTTCAGTCTTACTATCTGTCAAACAATTTTCAATGGAAATAAGGCGCTCGCCCATCTCTACAAAAGCTTCTACAAGTTTGTTTTGAGTCTCAATTACCTGCGCTTGGTTGGTGTAAAGGCGGTCTACCTTGTCTTTCGTAGTGCTTCCGCCGTTATTGCTGAGTTCTCCATCAAGCTTATTCAAGCGTTCCATGACTCCTGGGACACGGTCACGTCCAGGTGTTGCTTCTTCACCTTCCCAGTCACGCATAAAGCTTTCCATCCAGTGAACCCACCGACGTAAGCGGGTAATAAGGGGCTTAAACAACAGTCCTAAGCTAATAAGAGCGCCAGCGACAATTCCCAAAGTGGTAAAGAAAGTTGTCACTGGCGGCTCCTAAATCAGTTACTTAGAGTTTTTTGCGATGGTCTTCTCTGCATCAGCTGTAGCAGTTGCTACGCCTTCAGCAACGACAGCCTCTGGAAGGCCGGTCTTCTTAGAGATAATGTTAGCAACTGAGTTTGGATTCAACTTTGCAAGCGCTGGTGCAACCAAGCCTGCTGCAAGTGCCCAGAGGACAGACTTGTAGTCATGGTGACCAGGGGTCTTGAGTGTGACGCCAACGATACCGATTGCGGTACCGGCAGATGCGTAAACATAGTGCTCAACGAGCACGAGGACTTTCTTGTTCATGTATTACTCCTAATTAGGTTGGTTAGTTCTTGTCCTTGGGGTTGCGAAGTCGGAACGTCACAATCCACAGGAACAAGGAAATAAGCGTAGCATCCCCTACCACTGTCTTGGCGCTTCCTGTAAGCACTAGCCATGCTGAGAATAGACCGACAAAGGTCCAAATCTGGTTAGCAAGGTCTGCTAAAAGGGCTTTGATGAGTTTCATTAGAACCTCTTTCTCATTCTGATAATGGCGCCCCCAACAACGGTTGCTACCAAGATTTTCTTTGCTTTCTTTCTTGTAACGGGAGACATGTCATTACCGAGGTTTTCCATGGCAACAAATGTCTTGTTGATTGCTTCTACTCCAGGCACAGCTGCAAGAGCTCCCGTTACTGGTTTCTCTACAACAGGTACTGCGATGTCGGGTGCGTTAAACGTTGTTCCACCTACTTGGCCAATAAAGGTTGCTGTAGTAGTGATTGCCTCTGGAGGAATGGGCAATCCTGAACCGGGTGGTGGTGCTGGAGGTGTGAGTTTTCCGTCTTCTCCCACAACTTGCGGAGCTGTCTTAGTTCCAAAGAACTGGATGCCGCCGTTCTCCACTCCTGGCTTATCTTCCTGAACATGTGCTACTAGGGCCGTTGCAGGAGGAACTATTGGTGTAGTGTCAGGCAACGAATTTGGATTATCAGGAACGAGGTTTGTTGATGAAGGCGATTGCGGTGTTACTACCACTGGCGGGGTCGGTGCTGGTGTTGGAACTGGTGCGGGTGAAGGCATGGGCTCTGGCGTTGGTGCTGGGCTCGGTTGTGGCGATGATGACGGCGCTGGCGTGGGTGCTGGCGTTGGGGCAGGGGTAGGCGATGCGTTATCAGTTGGCGTCGGTGCTGGCTCAGGTGAAGCACTTGCGGAGGGTTCAGGTGTCGGAGCAGGGCTCGGTGCAGGACTGGGTTCTGCGGTTGGAGAAGGAGCTGGAGCTGGCGTTGGAGGGGCTGCAACGGGAACAGGTCTTGGCACAGGCTGAGGTTGCGGAGCAGGCGGCACAGCAGGCTCTGGTGCAGGCTGAGGAGCAGGTTGAGGTGTTGGAGCCACAGGAGTTACAGTGGACGAGTCTACAGTTTGAGAGTCGGAAGGACTTTGAATAGATGTGCTTGACGTGTCGGCAATTACGGTTGAAGAATCAACAACTGGAGGAAGAGTTGGCTGAGGCGAAGGCTGAATGGTTGCGCTATCAGAAGGACTGGAATCGGATGTTGACGTTGGTGAATCAGATGGACCGGGCATTGGAGAGGGAGCAGGAGTTAACACTGCGACTGACGAAGAGTCTGACGGCGAAGAAGTATCCGATGAAGAAACGGAAGAAGTAGGTGTATCAACTACTGTTGGTGTGTCTATCACTGGTGGGGATTGCACTACTGGTGTGGGTGGAGTCGGATTCGGAAGATAAATAGTTGCGACGTTAGATACTGCTGAATACATGTGTGCGGTGTCGTTATCAGAACGAACAGTAAAGCTGTAGTTGGTATCCCAACCGCCTGTTCCTGAAAATAAATCTTTGCTTAAAGTAATACTTGTAGTCGTAGATGCTACGGCCCAACCTCCAGAACCTGCATTCCACATAACTGCGTAACGTTCTGGCGCTAAATGCACTGTTGGGGCATCCCAAGTAAGACTGACCCCACCATCTCCCGTAGCTGTTACTACTAGGTTTTGTGGGGCATCAATAGCTAACGGTGGGATAGCAGCTAGAACAGCTTGAGCATTAGCTAATGCAGTTTGTGCAGCGGCAACTGCTGCTTGGTCTGTAATAACTAAATTGTCCAGCTGAGTGGCTACTGTTTGACGGTTTGCTTCATCTGCCTGAGCCGCCTGAATAGCTGGCAGTAGTGAAGGGTCTTTTTGGTAAGTAACTGTGGTAGCTTGCCCAAACCACGATGCAGGAACTACGTTCTGGCTTGTTCCCTGCGTAGAGTAATAAAGGGTAGAACATGACCCTCCACCATTTTGGTAAAACCACGCATCTATGGTGTATGCGGTTCCCGCAATTAATTGCTGAGGTGCGCTCCATGTTCCACCACAGCCTTTATCTCTCCAGTCATTAATGATGTTTTGACCGTTAAGATTCATATAAAAGCCGTCATCAGCGATATTTAAAAATCTATACGTACCTGTTACAGGAACGGTGATGGTTCCATAATAATGAACAGTAACTCTCTGTCCAGCACATCCGTCAATAGAAGCGCCATTCCAATTAGCCGCAATTTGTGACCATACATCTGTCTTACAAAAGTTTGCTGGGTCAGGGGTAAAAGTGTGCCAAGTGTTGTCATAAATAGATACGGTAATTCCAGAGCCAGAAGAAGTAGTTACTGGTATAGAGCTATTATCGTAAGCAGCTTGAGCTTGAGTAACTACGGTAGCGCCATCTACAGCTGCTTGGTCAGCCACTAACTTAGCTTGAGTATCTGCTTGCAAAGTAACGGTTGCCGAATCAAGCGCTGTTTGTGCAGCCTGAACAGCGCCAGTAGCAGCAGCAACCTGTGCGTTGTACTGGTCTATCGTGTAAGTGGCGTCAGCCTTTGCTGGTGATGCGAGTAGTGCTGGAAAGAAAGCTGCAGATAGTGCGACGATTAATGCTGCAAATGTACGCAGTCTAATCAAGTGACCCCTCGGAAACTTGTCAACCCCTCAAGATGCTAATTAAAGCAGATATTACATCGGCTTTCTGAGCTTATTGATAACTTGTTTAGAACCAACTTCTCCAGAAGTGTTTGTTGTCTCTCCTTGCACACCTTTGCCTGGTCCACGCCAAGAAACGATAGAAGGTTTTGCTACAGACTTAAGTGATGGTTCTACATAGGTAAACTCTTGCTTAATACCGCTTCGGTTATTTACTTTAAGAACTTTACGATTAAGTTGCTTGCTCACGGCATTCCTCCACCAGCAGCACCGGTTGCAGCAGTACCGCCTTCACCCATACCGCTTCCGGTATTAGCAGTCTCGGTGCTTTCTGAAGCGTTATTTTCTGCAAGCTCTTGTACAGGGTTTTCATAGTCTGATGATTGAGTCTGTGTAACATTTCCTACAGCAGTCGCTCCAACCATGTATGGGTATGCTCCCCAACCAAAACCAGTACCGACAAAGCCTGATTCCGTTTTACGAGCGTAACGCTTACGCTGAATTTGCTCATAAGCATGAGCCATTCCATCAAACTGACGACTAAGATTGCTCATTGATGTTTCCTTCGTTGTAGTGGCCGTAGTCTCCACGAGGACCGCCATACATGCCGTTGCTGACATGGTCGTGCTGAACTGCAGACAAAGCGCTGTGTGGATGGTCGTGCGAGTAGTAATACCGTGTAGTTGTTAACGGTGTTGGGTCTTGGTCGTTTTTAGTTGTCATGCTGTAGTAATCCTTCTGGGTCATAAATCTTTACTGCACTTAAAGCCAGCTTGTAGCCGGTCTCTCGTGCGTGATGACCACAGAACAACAAATCTCCGTGCAGAAATGTTGCACGAAGTAAAGCTTTGGCAGAGCAACGGTCACAACGGTCTTCAGCAGTTAACTCTTCGTGGCTAACTGCGGTGGTCATGCGTTTGACCCTGAGTTTGCCAATGGCATGTTTGCGTGCGGAGAGAAGCGGTTATCAGCTCCAGAGATGTTTCCAGCTCCTGGGCCATCAAACTTGCTGCTCTCAGGCATGGCTTGTTTGCTAGCGGTCATGGCCTGTGCACCGAACTGAACCTGCGATATCATGTATGTAGTTTACCCCTTTCCCCAACTACGTAAGGGCATACTACAATTACAGATACCAGCTATAGAAGATACATCTGCAAAGGATGCGGCAAGAAGTTTGTTGTCCCATCACTTGCCCGAGATTGCGAAGAGAAGCACGAAGAGGAGAACAGACTGTAATGGCAATATACGAATACGCTTGTATGGAATGCGACATTAGCTATGAAAAAGAGCGTAGCATCCATGACGCAGAACCTGAATATATCTGCGACAAGTGTGGCTACGCTCTTCAACGAGTTTATTCACCCTTTGGCCTCTCCTTTAAAGGAGGAGGCTTTTACTCAACCGGTAATCGTTAGTTGTAGTTAGGGTCTGCAGCTGCTGCAGGAGCTACCGGTGCAGCAGGAGCTGCAGGTGTTGCATCCGCTGCTGGAGCAGGAGTTGCTGCTGGGGCAATTGAACCGTCAGCTGCAGAAACGGTAATGTCGTTTCCTGCTTGACGAGCTTCTACCTGCAAGTCTGCGGCAGTCTTAGCTTGAGTATCAACTGCAGCAAACGCTGCGTTAATCTCATCAAGAGTCAACTTGCCGTCATCCATAAATCCACGAGCAAGCTTCTCAACAACAGTTGCACATGCTGTTAGACCTGCAACAGTCATTGCCTTTACGGTTGAGATGTGAGCGATTGCTCCTGCACCGATAACGCCCAATGCACTGGCGGTGAACGCTGCGACAATACGCATCAATACGTTCCAAAAAAGCTTTACGTTATCCTTCACTGTCCTGACTCCGTTCAATAGAATTCCGATTTTGTATTGAACGGGTTCGGTTACGTTTTGTGCGCCTGTCGTTGAATATAGGGGCAGTTTGGTTCAAGCGGAAGTCCCCACCTGTAGGCTTGACTAGCCTAGGTTTGTCTTTTTTCACTTCACTCGTTCCGCATCTATCCCCTGCTTACGGAACATTTTAACATTCTTTTTCTTATCGTCGTAGGCTTTCACAACGTCAAAATTGTTTTTAATCTGGTCCTTGAATATCTGCTTCTTGAGCTTCTTGTCCTTTTCGGTGTTATCAATAGGACGCATATACAGGGCGTCATAAGGAACACCGTGCTGTTGAAGCCACTTCTTGGTGATATCCCGGTAGTGGGCAGAACGAGCGGTGAGGATGATGACATCCTCGCCTTTCTTCTTAGCTAGCTTAGCTTCGGTAACCATGTGAGGGTTGGCCTCGGCGTCACGGGCAATCTTGGCAAATTCTTCGCTCTTGATTTTATGGAGAGCTTCGTAATCCTCAATGTCTACAAGGGTGCCGTCTAGGTCAAAGATAACGGTCTTCTTGTCGCTCTTATGGCGACCACCCTCAAAGGCATTGTTTTTGCTCATTGACTAATTATCAGTCAGCTTGGATTCCCATGGCCTCTAAATAGATATCTTTTTCGGTCATGAGGAATTCTTTAATCTGAGTCTGACGAGCCTCAATTTGTTTTTCTGTTTCTGTAATCACTTCTTCTTCCAATTCGTCCTTATGCGTGTTGTAGAGCTCAACAGCGTGGTCCAGTACTGACTGCCATGTGGCAGCTTGAAGCTGTGCGTTTTCCCAACGCTCTTTGATGGGCGCTTCTTTAGCCTCTTTAGCTTTTTCTAAGAGGAATGCTTTCTGTTCTAACTTTCCTAGTTCAATCTTCTGCTGACGCTTTGACTTGTAGTAAACCTGTTCGCTCACTTATGTTGCTCCATAGTTTGTAGTGGTCCTGATGAGTAGATGCTAAAACGGCAAGCAATCTCTACTGCTTCTTGTGGTGTTGCTCCTGCTGCCATAGCGCCAAGAGCTAGGTCTCCGCCAGAGCCTATCGCATAAAGACCGTCTGAAGTTCGGCATACCGACAAGTCATCTCCTACGTCAAAGAGCTCTCCACCAACAGCCATTATGAAATGGAAACGCTGTTCTCCGTCTGCTTTGCCTTCTCCCTTACCTTCGTTAAAGTCATAGCCGTTTTCGGTTAAACACTTACGGAGTGTAGGCATTGCCTTAGTGATGACGAAGTTCATCAAGTCTTTTTTATCAGTAGCGGTAAATTTAGGCGGATTCCACATGCGCTGAGCAACATCGCATGGCATTACTTCACCACTACCTGAAATAAGAAAAGCGCCTCTTTCAGCAATCTTCTTCATGTCTGGGTGATTTAACCGACGCATGGAACTTGTAGAGAAGTCCGTTACCTGGTTATCCGCCACGATGACGCACTTATCCTCGTATTGCACTCCGACAATGGTTGTCATTTCCGCTCCTTAATAGAAGAACCCCCCCAGAATAGCATCTGGAGGGGCTTTTCGGTAAATGTCCGTTTTAGGCGGAATGAGACATAATCTCTGCCCATGTCTTAGGACCGACAATTCCGTTGGAATCTAGGCCTGGATGAGCGTCTTGGATAGCAAGGATAGCTTTCTTGGTGGCTGGGCCATATTGACCGTCTGCAGTCAATCCTAGGGCAGTTTGGATGGCAACTACGTTAGGGCCCGTATCTCCTGGGTTAATCTGTCCTGGGAACGCTGGGAGCGTCTTAGGGGCAGGTGTAGCAGGGTGTGAGGCTGCAGCTCCATCGTAGTTAGGACGGCCGAATCCAACCACTGTGGACCAGAGGTGGCGCTTGTTATCTGGCTTGTAGCCACGGACGTTAGAAGCAACTTCTCCGCCGTTATTTGGGCTACCTGCTGGGCGCTTATCTGGAGAGGTGTTGCCCTCTACAGTAGTAATGGTGCCATCTCCATTGTCCTTGAGGACAACCCCCACATGTTGAATTGGGCTGGTAGGAAGAGCGTTAGGGATGAAGGAGAAGTAAATCAAATCTCCTGGCTGTGGGTGAGCATTTGCTGCATCTGCCCATGCACCTGCAGACTTAAATGCTGCTGCACCTGATGGTGTGTACACAGTGTTAGGAATAGTGACGCCAGCTTGCTTAGCGCACCACATCATGAAGGAACCGCACCAAGCCTGACCATCGTGGCCGGTAAACTTGCCGTAATCGGTCTCATTGTCCTTTGGTCCTTCAACTACGCCGACCTGTGACAAGGCGACCTCAAGGAAGCGTGCTGCTGTGCCCTGTGGGTTAGCTCCTACTGGTGGGACTGGTTTTGCGTTCATTTCTTCTTCTTTCTATGTTGATTGCCTTTGCCAATGTTCTTTGATGCGCTCATGACTTGCAAATTGCTAGAGGACTCGTTGTGCTTGTTATTGTCCTTGTGGTCTACATGCTCATCCTTAGAAAGCGTGCGCCCAAGAGATTTTTCTTTCTTGTAACGAGCAGTATTAGTACTAGAAGTCTTCTGAGTCTTAGGGTCGTAGATAACGGTCTTCTCACGACCGCCCTTGGACTTATCCTTATAGGGGCCGTAGACCTTCTTCTTCTTTGTAGGAAGTGTCATTTACTTCTCCTATGAAGGCTTTCTACGTGCTGTTTAGCATCACGCAGGGTCTTGTGAATAGTGCCATCCCCTAGGCCGCCCATAACTTTCCATTGCTTCTTGCCTTCATGCCATGTTGGAGCAATGTGGTTCCAAGGGGATGCAGACATACTGTGGATAGTCCCCGTTTGGGTTCTGGTGCCTCTCCACTGAATAGGCGAAAGATTATCTTGGGCGCTCATTACCAGATTTCATCCTCTGAATACTCACGTGGCTTGGTAACGCAAATGCACTTGCAGGTGTCTACCATGCAGACACCCAACTCCATCTCATGCTCGCATTTTACGCATTTGGCCATAGTCATAGTGTAAAGTCTGCGCCATGCCATTTAAGGATATAAAC
>JGI26470J50227_1000225_pt1 | contig 25718 bp, 31 predicted proteins | sample FreactTroBogLake_FD_50227 | JGI IMG/M metagenome (IMG submission 50227) | reverse complement strand
CGCCCGCGCCGCGGCCCGCCATGGACGCTCGTAACGGCTCGGACTTCCGCGCCAAGTTCCCCGGCGCTGGCCGCCTCAAAGCAGTTTAGGAGCTAGCCGCAGATGGGCTTTCAGACTCAAGTCAACCTCCAGCCGGCCCCGGCAGTCGCGGGCGACTTCGCCAGCGCCAATCCGCGTTGGAACGTGCTCGCGGGTCCGGGTGGCCTCGTGGCCGGCGCGCTCGGCGTCACTGTCGGTCGCTTCGCGTGGGTTGACCCCGCCAACGGCCAGACCGTCAACAACTTCGGCACAGGCGCCCCGTCCGGCTTCGTGCATCGTGAACAGCAAGCCCTGATTACGACCTACCTGGCCGAATCGTCCATGCTGGTCCGTACCGGCTTCGACGTCACGCTGATGAACGGCGGCGACTTCTGGGTCAAGAATGACGGATCGAACGCGGTCACCGTTGGCATGAAGGCATACGCCAACTATGCCACCGGCCAGATCACCTTCAACGCCACCGGCACCCCGCCGGCTGGCGCCGTCACTACCGGCTCTATCGCCGCCTCGACCTTCTCCGTTACCGCCTCGATCGCTGATCAGGTCATGACCGTCACGGCGGTCGGTTCGGGCACTGTCGTCGCGGGCGCTACGATCTCCGGTACGGGCGTCACCTCGGGCACCACCGTCGTAGAGCAACTTACCGGCACCGCTGGCGGCGTCGGCACTTACGCCGTGTCAGTCCTGCAGAACGCCGCGTCGACGACTGTCTCGGGCTCTTACGGCACGTTCACCGTCACCGCCGTCGCTTCCGGCTCCGTGTCGGTCGGCGACGTGCTTTCGGGCGCCAACGTGACGGGCACTCCGTTCGTCACCCAAATCCTCACGGGTTCGGGCGGCGTCGGCACCTACGCGGTGTCCGTCTCTGAAACGGCAGCTTCCGCTACGGTGAACGCTACCGGCGCCATCGAAACGAAGTGGATCGCCGCTTCGACGGGCTACGCTGGCGAGCTCATCAAAATGTCTTCGCACCTCTTGGGCTAAGGATAGATCATGGCACTCCGTAACCCTATCTTCGCTCAGGCGGAACGCGATTTCGGCATTCACCTTCTGCCGGAAACCGTGGACTTCATGCCGGAAGGCTTCGCGCAGGACGCTAACTACGCGTTCGACGCTCAGCCGACCCTCGTGACCACGAGCAACGCCGGCATTCCCGCTTGGCTCACCACCTACCTTGACCCCGACTTCGTCAAGGTTCTGGTGCAGCCGATGCGCGCCGCCGAGATTTTCGGCGAGGCCAAAAAGGGAAGCTGGCTGGACGACACGGCCATGTTCCCGATCGTTGAAAATACCGGCGAGGTTTCCTCGTATGGTGACTACAACGAGAACGGTTCCAGCGGCGCTAACGTCAACTTTGTGCAGCGCCAATCCTACCATTATCAAACCATGACGCAGTGGGGCGAGAAGGAAATGGAGCGCATGGGCCTGGCCAAGATCGGTTGGGCCGCACAACTGAATATCGCGTCGGCTCTGGTGCTCAACAAGTTCCAGAACAAGACCTATTTCTTCGGCGTGTCCAACCTGCAGAATTATGGCCTGCTGAACGACCCGTCGTTGTCGGCCTCCCTGCAGCCCGGTCCGAAGGCGTATGGCTCGAATGCGCATGGCCCGTGGATCACGTCCGGCGTGGTCACGGCTACCGCCAACGAAATCTATACCGACATTCAGAGCCTGTTCACTGAACTGGTGGTGCAGGCTCCGGGCCTCATCGAGATGGACAGCAAGATGACGCTGGCCATGTCGCCGGGCTCCGAGGTGGCGCTGACGGCTACGAACAGCTTCAACGTGAACGTTGCGGACCTTCTCAAGAAGAACTTCCCCAACATCACCGTGAAGACGGCGCCGGAATACGCGCTGGCCTCGGGCAACTTCGTGCAGTTGATCGCCGACGCCGTGGAAGGCCAGGACACCGGCTATTGCGCCTTCACCGAGAAGATGCGGGCGCACCCCATCGTGACCGGCCATAGCGCCTTCAGCCAGAAGAAATCGCAAGGGACTTGGGGCGCCATCGTCCGCCAGCCCTTCGCCATCGCAAACATGCTCGGGGTGTAATTTGTCCGTCTCAACCGTAACTGTCGCCTGCAAACTGCCGAACGGCCTCCACCTTGAATGCGTGGACGAGTCCGGCATGAAGGTCCGCCACACTGTCAACGGCGCGCGTCTGCCCGTGGACAGCAAGGGGCGCGAGCTTCACAAGTTCGACCTGGCGGGCGCCTTCGGTCTGACCCCGAACGTGCCGGAAGATTTTTTCGCCCAATGGCTGAAGGAAAACGAGAACTATCCGCCGGTCAAGCAGGGCCTTATCTTCGCGCACAAGTCCGAGCGCGACGTGAAGGCGCAGGCGAAAGAATTCAACGACGTGCGTACCGGCCTTGAGGGTCTTGACCCCGAGAAGCCCGCACCGGGGATTACCCGCGCCGACAAGGGTTAAGCCATGCCCATCGCCGTCTTCGACTATGCGGCGTGGGCGGCTCGATACCCCGAGTTTAATACGACTGTAAGTGAGAGCGTCGCCGACGAGTTGTTCATAGAGGCGACGCTCTACTGCAATAACTCCCCCCTCTCCGTCGTGCCTGCCGACCCCATCACGTATCAGCCCCGGCTTATGCTCTTGGGGATGCTCACGGCTCACCTCGCGCAGCTTTACTTCGGCCAGCCCGGGCAACCGGCCTCGGGCCTCGTGGGGCGTATCAACAGCGTCACCCAAGGCAGCGTGACCATTAGCGCCGAAATGGCCGCCGACAAGAAAGCCGATTGGTATATGCAGACGCGCTATGGCGCGTCGTACTGGAATGCTACGCGGCGTTTCCGCACCATGCGCTATGTCCCCCCGTGTCGCCCCGCCAGCGTCTGGCGGTGATGCGTGGCCACGCTCAGCGGCGGCGATAAGCTAGAGGCATATCTTAAAGACCTCGCGCGCAAGGTATCGACGCCCGGCACGCTCCGCGTTGGGTTCCTTGAGTCCGCGCGTTATCCTGATGGTTCCCCCGTCGCTAATGCCGCCGCAATCCAGAACTTCGGCGCCCCCAGTCGCGGCATCCCACCCCGCCCGTTCTTTACCCACATGATCGAGAAGAACCGGGATGGGTGGGGCCCGACGCTCGCCGTCCAGCTAGAGGCGACGGGCTACGACACGCAGAAAGCGTTAGCGCGTCTAGGGGAGGAAATGGAAGGGCAACTACGCACCTCGATCAACGAAACGAACGACCCGCCCTTGTCACCTGTGACGGTCATGTTGCGCCATATGTTCGGCAACCACCCCGAGGAAATCCGGGGCGCGGACGTTGGCGAGGCAGCGCGGCGCGTGGCGGCGGGCAAGAGCAACGGCGGGGCCTCAACAAAGCCTTTGATTTGGACCGGTGTTATGTTCCAATCCGTGGGCTCCGAGGTAAGCGACACATGAACCTGCAAGCGATCGCCGTTGGCTATATCTCCATGGTCAATCCCTCCTACGTCGGTTCGATCCGCCGTAGCGCGGGCTACACCTCGACGCCGGACGGCTCGCGCGTGCCAGCCTTTACGCAGGTGGACGGCGTGCAGATGCAGGTGCAGGCCCTGACCGGGGGCGACCTGAAACACCTCGACAGTCTCAATATCCAAGGCGTCATGCGCGCGGTCTACGTCAACGGGCAGGTGCAGGGCGCCAATCGCCCGGGCGGCAAGGGCGGTGACAAGCTCTTGATACCCACGGGGGTAAGCGCGGCGACGCCGGACGTCTATCTGGTCACGCAGGTTTTGGAGCCGTGGGACTCGGGCGGCTGGTGCAAGGTAGCGGCGACGCTTCAAGTCGTCCCGCCTGACCAATGACCCCGAGTGTAACCAATTCCGCGATTCTAACCGCCGTGCGCGCGTTCCTGCTGAACGTGCTCCCGTCCGGCGTCGAGGTGTTCAAGGGCCAAGCGAACCTTGTGCCCGAGCCCATCAATCCCGATTACGTCGTCATGACGCCCCTGTATCGCAAGCGCCTGGCGACGGACCTGCAGGCATGGGACGGCACGGCCAGCCAGACATTCACCGAACCGCTGCAGATGACGATCCAGCTTGATATCCACGGTGAGCAAGGAAACGATAACGCGCAGGTGATTGCGCTGTTGTGGCGTTCTCAATACGCCGTCGAGTTCATGGCGACCAACGGTTACGCCATCCGGCCACTCTATGCCGACGATGGCAATCAAGTCCCGTTCATCAACGGCGAGAACCAATACGAAGACCGCTGGACGTTCAACATACATTTGCAAGCCAACCCCGCCGTATCGACACCACAACAGTTTGCGGATACACTCACCGCCGGACTGATCGAAGTCGATGCGGAATACCCGCCAGGAGCTTAGTGCATGGCCCAATCTATCCCGGCCTCGGCCATTGTCTCCGTAACCCCCGGCGTGATCTCCGCTGGCGGATCGGCGCTGGATATTATCGGTCTCCTGCTGACTCAGTCTACACAGTCCCCGATCGGCGCGGTTCAAGCGTTCTCTACGCAAGCCGCCGTGGCCGCCTATTTCGGCAGCGCGTCGGCGGAAGCCGCTTTCGCCACCGTCTATTTCAACGGCTACGACAACAGCGCCCTAAAGCCCGCGTCGCTTCTGGTCGCGCAGTATCCCTACGCGGCCGTTGCGGGTTACGCGCGCGGCGGCGCGGGCCTGACGCTGGCGCAGATTCAAGCCGTTACGTCCGGCACGCTGGCGGTCACGGTGGATGGCGTCCTTAAGACCTCGTCTTCGATCAACCTTAGCGCCGCCTCTAGCCCGTCCAACGCCGCCACGATCATCGCCGCCGCTTTCACCGGCTTTGGCGCCACGGTCACTTGGGACAGCGTCTCGGGCGCCTTCGTCATCACGTCCAGCACCACGGGCGCGTCGTCCAGTATCGCCGTCACTACCGGCACGGTGGCCACGTCCCTCCTGCTTACCGCCGCCACGGGCGCGGTTGTGTCTGCCGGCGCTGTCGCCGCGGCGCCCGGTACGTTCATGGACGCGCTGGTCGCCGTCACGCAAAATTTCGTCTCCTTCACCACGCAGTGGGAAACGACCGTAAGCGACGGCACGGCGTTCGCCGCATGGACCAACGGCAAGAACAATCGTTACCGCTTCGTCCTGTGGGATACGGACGCCACCGTGGCGACCACCGTGCCGGCTACCACCAGCGCGGGCTATGCGATCACGCAGGCCAAGTATTCGGGAACGGTGCTGGTTTACTCCCCGGTCAACGCCGTGGCCCTCGGCGCCTTCGCGCTCAGCATTCCGGCCTGTGAGAACTTCGCCGCGCTCAACGGGCGCAACACCTCGGCGTTCCGATCCCAAGCGGGTCTTCCGGCGGACGTTACGTCGTCCATCGTGGCGACCAACGTGCAGGCCAACGCCTATAACTTCTACGGCGCCTACGCGACGGCGAACGACGGTTTCACCTTCTACTATCCGGGCTCGATCACCGGCAAGTTCTTGTGGGACGACAGCTACGTCAACGAGGTCTGGCTGAATAACGCCCTGCAACTCTCGCTCATGACCCTCCTGACCAACGTCGGGAACATCCCGTACAACCCTACGGGATACGGCCTTATCCGCCAGGGTTGCCAAGACCCGATCAATCAAGCGCTCAACTTCGGCGCCATCCGTGCCGGCGTGACCCTTAGCGCGCTGCAAAAAGCCGAGATCAACAACGCCGCCGGGGTGGACGCCGCAACGGTGATCCAGAATCGCGGCTGGTATCTGCAAGTGCAGGATGCGCCCGCCGGGGTCCGCGCCGCGCGCGGCTCGCCGCCTATCACGCTATGGTACAGTGACGGTCAGTCAGTGCAATCTGTGGCTTTGTCCAGCCTTGAGGTTCAATAGCTATGGCTAACAATACGATCACCTCGGCTGATGCGGTCTTCCTGCTGTCGGTTGACCAACTCTACCCCGACGCCCAACTGCTGCAAGGCTACATGGCGGATCGGGCTTTTGAGACGGACGCCGTGGAAATCGCCGAGCTCGTGCTTGGCGTAGATGGCAACCTGTCGGCGGGCTTCGTGCCCTACATGGTCAAGACCACGATTTCGATCATGCCCGATAGCCCGTCCAGCGATATCTTTGAGAACTGGATTGAGGCGGAACGGCAGGGCCGGGTCAAGCTGACCGCGCAAGGCTCTATCACGCTCCCCGCCACCGGCCGCCAGTACACCTTGACTGACGGCTACCTGACCACGATTACGGCCGTGCCCGCCGCCGCGCGCGTGCTGCAGGGCCGGCCCTTCGTGATCACTTGGAACACGATCAGCGTGGCGCCGCTCTAATGCGCCGTTCCGTTGAGATCACCATACCGCCGGGCTTCCTGCGCGATGCGGGCAAGCGGTTCACCTTGACGGAAATGCCGGCCAGCCAGGGCGAGACGTGGGCAATCCGCGCGCTCGCCGCCATGGCCAAAAGCAACGTAGACATCCCGGAAGCCGTCGTAACGGCGGGATGGGCCGCCGTGGCTATCATCGGCATTCGGTCGCTTCTCGCCGCGCCAACTTCAGAAGTGCTCCCCCTTCTCGATGAAATGATGACCTGCGTAAAGCCCGCCGGGCTGGCCATGGACCGCGCCCTAGTCGAAAGCGACATTGAAGAGATTCAGACCCGGGCCTATCTGCGCGACGAGGTGTTCAGGTTACACGCAAATTTTTCCTTGGTCGGAGCCCTCTTGACCTCGGAATCATCCCGGCCAAGTCCGCAGCCCGCGCATGGGCGAGTTACGAAAACATCCCGAAAAACGTAGCCGCCGTCGTCTCGTCACGGCTGGCCACGCTCCACGAGCTTGAAACCATCTACAGCGTGTCGGACCTCCACAAGCTATTGGAGATCATCACGGTTGACGCGTATAACGAATACGTCGCCAATCAAAAGGACGCGTGATGGCCACGATCATTGACGCCCTTTTAGTAACGCTCAAGCTGGACCCGAAAGAGTACCTGGCGGGCAAAAAGCGCGTCGAGGAAGGCCAGCGCGACCTTACGAACAAGGTCGAGAAGTCCGGGCGCGACATCACCGACGCTAACCGCAAGGTGGCGGACAGCTTCACGGGCGTAAAGCGCGAGGCGGTGAGCCTGTTTGCGACCATTGTCGGCGCCAACGGCATCAAGGACTACATCGCGCAGACTGTGACGCAATTCAGCAACCTTGACCGGGCGGCCAAGGCGGCGGGGCTCAGCGTCAAAGACTTCTCGGCGTTCGGCCAGGTCATCGCCCGCAACGGCGGTAACGCGCAAACCGCGCAGGCGGGCATATCGAGCCTTGCGGCCCAACTCTACCAATGGAAGACGCTTGGCATAGCGTCGCAGCAGCTTATCGGCGCATCCCAACTGATCGGGTTCGGCGCCAATGACAACGCGCTGCAGGTCTTCGAGAAGTTCACGAAATGGGCGCAGGGGCGCAACCCGCAACAGGTCCAGCAATTCGGCCAAATGCTCGGGCTGGACGAAGCGTCAATCAACGAGGCCATGAAGGGCCTCAAGGCGTATCGTGAGGAACTGGCCAAGGCCAAGGCATCGGCTCCGAGCGACAAGGACGCCAAGGCGGTTAAAGACCTGCAAGCCGCGTGGGTTGGCCTTGGCAACGATATCCGCAAACCGCTGAACGATCTCGTGGTGAGCGGCGCCCCGGTCTTCGCCGATATCCTGCGCTCGATTGATGGCCTCGTGCAGAAAATGCCCTTGCTCGTGCAAGGACTGGCGGCCGTAGGCGTGGCCTTGACCGCACTCAGTGGCCTATCGGTCGTCGAGGGCCTGTTGGGGCTCTTCGGTGGCGGCGCGGCCGTAGCGGGCGCGGGGGAAGCCGCGGCAGGTGGCGCGGGCCTTCTCGGCGGTGCGGCTATCGGCATCGAGGGCGGAGCCATGCTCGGGCTCGGCGCGTCGGCGGGCGTCGCGGCATTTGCTTACGGCGGGGGCCTCGGCAACAGCGATATCAAGAGCACGGGCGCCGTCGTAGCCTCGCGCGAGGCGTATATCCGCAATTACTTCAAGGCCAAGGGCCTGTCCGATTCGGCGATTAACGGCATCGTCGCTGGCATGAAGGCCGAAAACGGCACGCTGGACCCCAACGCGAAAAACCCCAATTCGTCCGCCTATGGCCTCGGGCAATGGCTCACCAAACGGCAGAAAGACTTTCCGGGCGAAATCCACGGATCGAGCATGGGCGCGCAGTTGGACTTCATGTGGTCCGAGTGGCAGGGCAAGGAAAAGGGCGCATTCGACGCGATCAAGGGCGGTGACGCCAGCAGCGCCGCGAATGCATACATCACCCGCTATATGCGCCCCGCGCCCGGCGCCGAGACAATTAGCGACTTGCAACGCGCCTCGCGCAACCTCGGCGGATCGGCGGCGCCCACGATCAATATCGATAGCCTGAACGTCAATACGCCGTCGAATGATCCGATGGCGCACGCCCGGGCCATCAATGAGGAAATGCAGCGCCAACTCATGGCCGCGCAAGCTAACTCGGGGCTCAACGGATGACGACTTACCCCGACGTTCCCGATAGCCCCGGCGTTCCGCCCGTCCCGCGTGACCCTAATGCCGGGCCGCAACTGCGCACTGAGACGGCCACCGTGGACGCGTCAAGCCTTAGCCAGGCGGCGCAAGAGGCGGTATGGGGCATCTACGACAAGGCGGGCGCGCTGGCCATCTATGCGGACAGCTTCGCCGAGATCGAGTATTCGCGCGAGTTCAAGGTGGCCACCTATCCGATGGAAGAGGGCGCATTTCAGTCATACAACAAGGTCGAGACGCCCTTTGACGTGGGCGTCGTGCTCACGCGGGGCGGAAGCGACGCCGACCGCACAGAGTTCGTCAACACGATAGACGCCCTGCTGGCGTCACTCGACCTGTATGATGTGGTGACGCCCGAGCGGACCTACCTTAACGTCAACATCGTGAGGGGCCGTTATCGGCGCAGGGCGGAGAGCGGCGCAACGCTGATCACCGCCGAGATACAGTGCGAGCAAATCCGGGAGACGGCCACCGTGGCTTTCTCCAACGTCAAGAGCCTTAGCGCCACCGGCCAGACCGATACGGGCGCCGTGCAAGGCCAGACGCCGACGCCCGCCCAATCCACCGCAGCGGCGGGGGCTCAATAATGCTCACCATCCCCGTAAATCCCATCCCGTCGCAGACGCTCAGCGTCAACCTCGCCGGCCAGCCCACGCGGCTCTTCATTGAGCAAAAGAGCACGGGACTTTACATCACCGTCACGGTCAACGGCGTCACGATCGTAAGCGGTGTCTATTGCGCCGATCAGGTCAAGATTGTGCGCGATGCGTATCTCGGTTTTACGGGCGATCTCGTATGGGTGGACACGCAGGGCAACGCTGACCCCTACTATAACGGCCTCGGGGCGCGTTGGGCGCTGGTATATCTGCCATGAGCTACACGCGCCGCAAGATTGACGTAACGATATCCCTTGGCTCGGGCAACTTCGGCGAGGGAACGGGCGACACGGTTACGCTGTCGGGCCTGCGCGTGTCGGCGCATATCGTCAAGGCGGCCCTGCCCGCGACCGATAGCGCGGTCATCAAGATTTACGGCGTTCCGCTTTCGATCATGAATCAGGTGTCGCGCCTCGGGAAACCCATTTACGCCATTCGAGACAACGCCGTGACCCTATCGGCCGGCGATGACGTCGCGGGCCTGGCGCAGGTATTCTTCGGCACGATCTATAGCGCGTATGGGGACTTCGGCTCACTGCCCGAATCATGCCTGACGATCACGGCGCTTAACGGTTACGTGGACCTCGGGCGCCCCGTGCCTGCGCTCAGCTACCCGCACGGCGCCGACGTGGCCACCATCTGCACGCAGATCGCCGCGACCATGGGCCAGAGCCTGGTCAATCACGGCGTGTCAACACAACTGGCCTCGGGTTACTTCCCCGGCACGCCTATCGACCAATTGCGCGCAGTGGCGCTGGCGGCTAACATTTACGCCATTCCGGGAGGCGGCCCCGGCGGTCAGTCCGTCGAGATATGGCCCAAGGACGGCGAGCGCGCGGGCCTGATCCCGCTCATATCGCCTGACACGGGCCTGATTGGCTACCCGCGGTATTCGGACTACGGAATAGCTCTGATGGCCCTCTATAACCCCGGGCTGGTCTTCGGCGCCCCGTTCGACCTCGCCACGTCGATAACGCCCGCCAACGGGCGGTGGATCGTCTACGAGCTCAGCTACGATCTCGACGCCGAAATGCCCGGCGGGAAATGGTTCATGAACATCGGCGCGTATCTTCCACCCGATCGCGGCGGAGCGATGCAGCCATGATCACGACGCCAGGATACACCGGGCCGCAAGACCCGTTCACCGCTACCAACCCATATAATGCCTATGCGTTCCTGATCCAGCAGATTACCGGCCGCATGGCGACGGTTGCGCTCGTGCAGGTGACGTCGGTCACGCCTGGCGGCGAGGGGCCCGTGGGGACCGTATCGGTGCAGCCGCTCGTGGGGCAGATAGACGGCCAGGGCAACGTCACGGCGCACGGCGTCATAGGGAACGTCCCATACTTCCGTATGCAGGGCGGCGCCTCCGCCGTGATCATGGACCCCAAAGCGGGGGATATCGGCTTTGCGGTTTTCTGCAGCCGGGACATTTCGACCGTCAAAAAGACAAAGCGCGCCGCCGGGCCGGGGTCACGCCGTCAATTCGATTGGGCCGACGCGCTCTATGTGGGCGGCGTGCTCAACGGCGCCCCGGCGCAGTATATCGAGTTCACCGACACCGGGATTAAGATCGTCTCGCCCAACGTCGAGATAACGGGTAATCTCACCGTGGACGGTACAACCAACCTTGGCGGCGTCGGCGCAACGGCGCTGCGTCTGGCCAGCGGTGGCGCGGCCACAAAGGCGAACGCGGTATGAGCAAAACGCTGTTACTCTCGCAGAATGAGTGGGATTTGGTCCTAGATAGCTCGGGCAATATCGCCCTTGCGAGCGAGCCCTATAGCGTCGTGCAGGACGTGGCGAGCGCGTTGCGCACCTTCGCCGGCGAGTGCTGGTATAATACGCTCTTGGGCGTCCCCTACTGGCAGCAGATACTCGGCAAGTCCCCGCCCCTAGAGCTCTTGAAAGCCCAATTTATCGCCGCCGCGCTCACCGTGCCGAGCGTGACCTCCGCGAAGTGCTTCATCACGTCGTATGTGGGCCGGGCCATCACCGGCCAGGTCATCATCACCTATACGCCCAACGTGGACGGCACGACGCAACCGGGCGCCCCTACCGGCTCTTTCGGCGTCATCACGTTCTATGGTACGAATACCGGCGTGGTCACGTTTGTCGGTGACAATGGCGGCATACTCGGCTTCACAGGGACGGTTCCATGACCACCAACGTACCGCCGCTCGCATTCACGCCGCAAGGGCCCGTCGTCCCGAGCGAAGCCGTGATCCTGGCGGGCGTGCAGGCCGATATCAACGCGGCCTTTGGTGGCGACGTCAACCCCGGCCTCAACACGCCCCAAGGGCAACTCGCATCCTCTACCGCCGCCATCATCGGCGACAGCAATGACGAGTTTTTGCAGTACATCGCGGGCGTTGATCCGGCCTTCTCGTCTGGCCGGATGCAGGACGGCATCGCGCGCATTTACTTCCTGACACGCAACCCCGCCGTACCGACCATTGTTGAGGGCACATGCACCGGCCTGCCCGGGACGGTCATTCCTGCCGGGTCGCTGGTGTCCGATACGTCGGGCAATGTTTACGAGTGCTTGACGGGCGGAACGATCCCTAGCGGCGGATCGTTCACCATCGAGTTCGCTAACACCGTCACGGGGCCTATCGCCTGTCCCGCCGGCACGATGACGAGCATTTACCAAGTCATCCCCGGTTGGGACACCGTGACCAACGCCAGCGACGGCATTCTAGGCCAGAACGTCGAGACGGCCCAAGAGTTTGAGATACGCCGGAAAAACTCCGTAGCGGCAAACGCGGTCAACACCCTCGATTCGATCCGGGGCGCCGTGCTCAGCGTCTCGGGCGTCACCGATGCTTACATCACCGACAACAGCACCGCCTCGCCCGTCACCGTGGGCGGCGTCACGCTGGCCGCCTATAACCTTTACGTGGCTGCAGTCGGCGGCACGGACGCGGACGTGGCGGCGGCCATATGGGGCAAGAAACCGCCGGGCGTGCCCTATTATGCGGGCAACACGACTGTAACGGTGACGGACAGCGCGGGCTACTCGATCCCCTATCCGACCTATAGCGTCGTCTTTGAACGGCCCCCCTTCCTCAACGTCATCATGGGCGTGTCTATCAGCAACGGCCCGGGCGTTCCGGCCAATGCCGCAGCCCTCGTGCAACAGGCGGTTACGAATGCGTTCGTGGGCGGTGACGGCGGCCTGCGCGCCACGATCGGCCAGAGCATCTATGCGAGCCGCTTCTACGCCTCGATTGCCGCGCTCGGGCCTTGGGCGAGCGAGATCATATCGGTAACGCTCGGCAGCGCCAACGCAGCGGCGGCCAGCGTCACGGCGTCGGTATCGACCACGACCATGACCGTTACGGCGGTTGGTTCGGGCACGCTGGCGGTAGGACAAGCCCTCTTCGGCGCCAACATTGCGCCAAATACCTACATCACCGCCCTCGGCACCGGCACGGGCGGCACAGGGACCTATACGGTCAATATCAGCCAGACGGCGGCCAGTGCGACCGTCAAGGCGGTCACGGCGGCGCTGACAATCCTCACGCCCAATATCAATCAAATGCCCGTACTCAATGCGGGTAACGTCGTCCTGACGCTAGCCTGATGCTCAACCTAGAGCAAACCATAATCAGCCAGTACGGGAACAGTCCCGTATTGCTCCGCCTCATCCAGAACATGAATGAGTATCTAGACCCGCGCGCCAATTTCGACGGGTTCTATGCGTGCATCTGGAATGTGGAAACGGCTTTCGGCTATGGCCTCGACGTATGGGGCCGCATCGTCAACGTGTCCCGTGTGCTGCAGGTCCAGACGGGGGAGATCGGCTTTGGCTTCAAGGAAGCCACGACGGCCAGCGCCGCCCCGTTCAATCAGGGCGTATTCTACGCCGGCGCACCCGTGACCACGAGTTACGCCCTGTCGGATGACGCCTACCGCACCCTCATCTATGCGAAGGCGCTCAGCAACATATCGAACGGGTCGATACCGGCTCTCAACGCCATTCTTCTGAAGCTATTCCCCGGCCGTGGAAACTGTTACGTTACGGACGGCGGAGATATGACCATGACGTACACCTTTCATTTCGCGCTGACCCCCGTAGAGCAAGCCATTGTGGCGCAATCGAACGTGCTCGCGAAACCGGCGGGCATCGTCGCAACCGTGGTGATCATCTGATGCAAGACTCGAGCATTCCCGCGAAACTCGCCAAACCCTTCGCCGCCAACGCGGGCGGATCGTATATCCGCTCGATCCCTACGGCGTCGCAGATCGGTATTCAGGCGGGCGCGGCCAGCCTCAACGATGGGTTTCCGCCGCTCTGCTTCACGCCCATATCGAGCGGCGGCGTCCCGCCCTTCGGCCAGGATATGAATGGCATTCTCTACCTTCTGTCGGCATGGACGCAGTGGAGCCAGGCAGGCGGCCCGGTCCCCTACGACGGCACGTTTCAGACGGCCATCGGAGGCTACCCGAAAGGGGCCATGCTGATCGCGGCCAGCTACACGAACTTCTGGATTTCGACCGTCGATAACAACATGAGCAACCCCGACACGGGCGGCGCGAATTGGGTTTCGCTTCTGTCGCTCTTGGGCCTGTCGGTCAATTTCACCGCGGGCGCCGGTCATTTCGCTTTCGGGGGGCTCATCCTCAATTGGGGACAATTCAGCCTCGGAGCGTCCCCGGGCGCGTCTCAAGTCGTGACCTTCGATCTCGATTTCCCCAACGCGATGATTGGCGCGGTCACTGGCGTCGTCAATTCCGCCACGGATCAGATCGGGTATTCTACGACGGGCACGCCGAAGCATACGCTGCAGATTGAAAAGGGCGTTGCGGACGCCAACGCCCGGTCAGGAACGTTCTTAGCGTGGGGATGGTAGGCCATGCCGGTTCCTTACACTTTTGCGGATCAGGGCGGCCAGCTAGTCGGCGCGGCGCAACTCGACGCCGATTTTCAATATCTCGAAGATCAGATCAACGCGGGTACGGTTGGCTCGGGCGTCGTCGGAACATATTCCGCAACGGGGGGCGAAACAACAATCACACTCAATTGCGCCCCGTTCGCCGCGTGGACCTTGGAATTTTTCCGCGACGGGGTTCGCCAGAAACCGGGCATTGACTACACGGTATCGACCGTCACGCTGGGGCTTACGGCCGCCGCTGTCCTTGGCGAAGATTTTTGGTGGGTGTGCCTTCGATGACCATGTGTAACGTTATCCTGGCGCTTGTCGCCCTTCTCGCCCTCGCGTCGCCGGCCTTCGCGCAGACGCAAATCGGCCCGGCGGGCATCAAGCCCCCGCCGTTTAATTTGCTGGCCTATGGCGGCAAGGGCGACGGCTCTACAGACAATTACCCCGCCTGGCTCAAAGCCACGACGGCGGCTTGTGCAACGGGTCACGGTGGGCGCCTCTATCTGCCGGCAGGCTCATATAAGTTCAGCACCGTTCCGACGATTACCTGCAGCGACGTCGGCGTGGAGGGGGACGGCTCCGAGCTTACGACCATCCTGACTACGTCCGCGACGGCTGACGTCCTGCAGATCACAGGTACGTCGGGCTCCATCCTGCAACATAACTTCGTGCGCCATTTGAGCCTCGGGCGCACCGTCGCGCCGGGCATCGGATCGGGGAGCGCGGGCCTCAATTTGACGTGGACGAATTGGGCCAATATCGAGGACGTTTTCAGTTACAACAGCGTCACGCAGTTCTATAGCAATAATTCGACCGGGGCGATTTACAGCCGCACCCACGCTTTCCGCACCTTCGCCTACCAAGGCTCGGGCGACACCTATACGGGCTATGGCCTGACGACGTCCACGACCACCGGGAACCAATCGAACACCTATCTGAACGCCTGGTCGGTCGCGGACGGCAACGACGGCGTATTGTTCGGCGGGATCGGCTACGGCTTCAAGTTCAACGGGACGTCGCTGCATGATATCTATTGCATCAATTGCGAGGCGGACAATACCACGTATGGCTTCTACGTGGACGGGTCCAGCACAAGCGCCACGCTGAATTGGAACCTGCAATTTAACGGCTCCCACGCCGACACCTACGGCACGGCGGGGTTCTACATCACGGGGTTGACCGGATCGGGGCAACTCACGATCAATGGAGGCTGGACGAATACGGGCGTGACCGGCGCCGCAAACGCGGGCGTCTATATCACCGGCTCGCAAGGCGTGACCGTTACCGGGCTGCAGAACTTTGGCGGCGGGAATACCGGCTATACGCAGTGCCTCTATGCCACCAACGCGTCAAATATCACCTACGTCGGGAACATCTGCAAATATGCGGCCTATGGCCTGTATCTCGACAATACGGGCGGCAACGTCAACGCCAGCACGTTCTCCAGCAACGTCTTTTACACCGATAGCTCTACGCACCTGATGACGGCGGCGGCGTATGTCAAAGCAGCCGGCCGCGTGACGATATCCAACAACGTCATCAACGGCGGCGCGGCGGGCTCGATCACAAACGGTTTCGTCGGGGTATCCACGCCGGGCTTCGTGTCCATATCCGGCAATCAGTTCAATACGGGCGCGATCACTACTGCGTCGGTGACGGGCTTCACGGGGGCCACGAACTTTATTAGCAGCAATGGCGGGTACAATCCGGTAGGCGACCTCACAGGGTCCGTCTCGTTTTCGACAGGCGCGGCATGGACGAACCAACTCGGCGTCACTGTGGTCGTTACCGTCTCGGGCGGAACGGTCACTCAGATCGCGCTCAATGGCGTCAATACCGGACTCACGTCTGGCGCCTTCACGATCCCGCCAGGCGGAACGTTCACGCCCACATATAGCGGTTCGCCGACGTTCAAGGTGCAAGGGCTCTAACTTTTGCGGTATACCGTGCCTTTTTGTAAATTTTCTTTAGCGGACAATATTTGTAAGTTCCAAGGTACGTGCAACCCGCAAACGTCGGCGCCGGAAATCGGAATAATATGGTCCACGTGATATTGTTGACCGTCAAATGTATTCAACAACGCAGCGCATTCGTAAAACGCTCGCATTTCAATTTTATGTTCTTTGGTTAGCCAGATCGGAGTCGCGTTACGCTTTCTGGCTTTTCGTAAAGCTCTGTCGGCCAATACCGCGCCTTTGTTTTTCTGTCGGTATTCTCGACCCTTGGCTTTGTAGTATTCCGGGCGAGCTTCCCTATCCTTACGTCCTTGTTCTCGGAGACGATCGCGGTTCGCTTTACGCCAGGCCGCATTATTGGTGCGATAACGATCCGTGTTTTCAAGTCGCAAACGCCTATCGTTTTCTTTAGCTCTTTCGGGGTTTGCTTTTTTCCACGCGGCGGTTTTTGCTTTTTGGCGTTCCGCGTTTTCAGCACAGTACCGGCGTTGGCTCTCCCGAACTTTTTCAACGTTTTTTAATCGCCACGCCGCGTAGTACGCGCGAAAACACTCTTGGCATTGAGGATTGACGCCGTCCGGTTTCCCCTTGTTTTTAGAGAAAGCCGACAGAAGTTTTACGGACTGGCAGGAGTAACAACGTTTCGTTCCCATGCGCCCTTTTATATACCGATATCTTATCCTTTTCTATACCTTTTTGCTCTAAAGCCGCCCGCGGCCATGATAGGCCAATCGTGGGCCCATGCCGGGCGCTGCATCATGATCCGCTCGAAGTCCTCTAGGCTACCGGCGCCCACGGGGATTTCGGCCACTATCTCGTCATAGACGTGCAGGATCGTCGGATAGCCCGCTGCGCGCAGGTTGATCACGGCGTGGCGCATAATGTCGTGAGCGATGGCCTGCACGGCGTTTTCCGTCAGTCTCCCGCCGAACGTGCTCATAGGCCCCCATCCGAGTGCTCCGTATTTCGGGTTGCTGTTCCACGTCCAATAGGTGATGGCGTATTCGGACGGATCACGCGTCGAAGGGTAGAGCGTCGCGCTATGATAGGTAAGCTCGCGCCCGGACAATAGCCGCATGATCAGGGCCGCGCCCCGCATGAAGAACCGCAGCCCGTGCGTCTCAAAGACCTGCCCGGGGTAGAGGATGGCCTGCACCGCCGCGCCCTCTATGCCGTAATATTCCGCGCGTCGGTCGTAGTCCCACGGGCGCCCGCGATGCTGGCCGCCCCATAACTCCACGATGGCGGGCGAGGCGTTACGCCAGGCGATGATATGGCCTTTGATTTGGTCTTCGGACCACACGCCGGAATCGTCAAAGGCCAGCCACGCATTGATCCAGCCGCCGAAACCTAGCCCGAGCTCGGCGACCTTGCCGATTTGCTGGCGGTCGGGGTGATGTTCCCCGTTGGCGGCGTGATACGCCTCGTATTCTTCGAGCGTTCGCCCCGTGATTTTGGCCGCGCTCAGCAGGTATATCGGCTTGTTCGCTCTGAACGCGTCGATACGCCATTGCTCGCCGGCAATCATTGCGATCACGGCGGCCTCGATGGCGCTATAGTCCGAGGCGATCAGTTCATGGCCGGGGCCGCCGACGAAGAGCCCGCGCTCGCATCCCGAGATACAGAGAAGTGCGTTGCCGAAATAGTATTCCACAAGTTCAAGGCTCCGCGTGGCCATGATCTCCAAGACCGGGTCCACCATTTCCGGCGCCCACTTCGGCTTGCCTGTTGGTTGCTGCGCGCCGCACCACGGGCAAGCGTCCAGCGTCGGGCGATATGGCTTGGTACACGCTCCGCATGTGGTGAGCTTCGGACCCGCTCGAGGAAGGTTTAAAGGTTGAGGCCCTTCGCCAGTCGGGCGCCCGGTCCTAGCCCCGTGATGCATAAGAAGGTCACGCAACCGGTTATCCGCGCACGCCTGGTTCTCCATGGCGTACAGTTTCTTGACCGACGCCGAGCCCGTAAGCTGGCGGATTTCCAGCACGCGGCGGCACTCGGGCGGCAGGACGCGCGTAAGGGCCTCGGCGATGGCGTCTTCGTCCATGGCGGCCATGAAAACGCCCCGCGCGCTCAGCCACCCCCGCGTGGCCTCTAGCTGCGTCGGATTGAGCCCGCCCGTTATGGCCCGGTATTCGTCGCCGTAATGGCTCAAGACCTGATCGAGCACGGCCATGCAGTCACGTACCGCCGCCCGATCGATCGCAATGCCCCGATAGTTGATCTCCTGATCAATCCACCAAAACAACAATTCGTCGGGCGTCATGGGCGCCATGCGTTCGCTGGCCTGTTCCTCGGCAATCACGTCCGTATCGCAGTATGCGCACAACCGCTCGAAATCCTCGGGGTCGTCCTCTGGCCTGATGCGCGTGCGAGGGTCTTTCTTGGTCGGGTTGCGCGGCACGCTGAATTTGTCCAGCAGGCGCTTACCGTCCGCATCCTTGGGCGTCGGCAGTTTCAACACGCGCGACAGATCACCAAGGGCGCCGGGGTACTGGTTAACCCGCGCCGTAGCCATGCTGCAGCGCTGTTGATACGGGTTGAGCGGCGGGAAGCCGTGGCGCTTTACGCAGACGTGCTCCCATATCAGCCGCTCAAACATGGCCTTGTGAGACTCAATCACGCCACCCGCCGCCAGGTAGTCAAACAGGTCTTGCGGCAGGGGCTGGCCGGGCCGCCAGCGCCGCACGAGGGCGCCCGGCAATCGGTACGACATGGTGAGCACTTCCGTACTCGGATGCTCTGCATAAGCCGCCGTGCCGACCGCCGAGATACCGCGCTTGCGGGCGCCGGGCGGGGCGACCCACTTCTGCGTGGCCTCGTTCCATATTTGCCCGGCCTCGCTGTAAGTTTCGTAGTCGAGAGTGGCGTGCTCAGCCATAACGCTTCACGTACTCCGCCACGTCCATAGCGCCCGTCTCGACGGCCGCACGATCCCATAGGCGCCGCTCGGCAGGCGTGAACACCTCGCGTAGCTTGCAGCAGGACCGAAGCACCTCGGCTTCGTCTACGTGCTCGTTGGTGTTGTCGAGATACGCCATGTGCTCCGTGAGACGTCGCTTGACGCCTGGCGGGTCTTCGTAGTCCTTGCGGGCGAACAGGCGCGTATTGCCCCGCCAGACCTCAGCGCCCGCCGCGCGCAGGAGGGCCTCCGCTTCGGTGAGGGGAATGAGTTTATGCGTCACGACGTTCTGCCTTTGCGACTGCGCGTTCAAGATCGTCGAGAGCGTAACGCATGGCGGCGCTCTCTTCCGGGTCAGCAAAAGCCGGGCGATTGGACATAACCGCCTTAGCGGCCGCGAGCATATCCTGCGCCGCCACGACCGCGCCCATGATATCGAGCCCGATGCGCTTGCCATCCGGCGGGATAATTTCCAGCTTGCCGGCGCCCGTGTCGCGCGGGCCGTTACCGTGGAGCACCACCGTACAATCCGCCAGGGTAAGGTCGAACTCATAGCCGAAATTGTTTGGCGTGAGCTTTCCGGGGCCTATGTGTGTCATGGTTCTATGCCTCGCTACGCAGGCGCTCATGAGCGCGGTTCCGGCCTCAAGGGCCTTTTTCGGGGTGTCGTATGCGCAAAGGTCCGATTTGATAGGGTGCGTCACGCTGTAAAGCGGCGCACGGTATTCGTCAGCAGTCATGCTTTGGGCCAATCGCCATCGGAGTACGGTGGCCAATCAGCACTGTAGACCATTTGACCAAGGTCAGACTGGCCCTGACGGGCAATGACGTAAGCGGTGCCGATTTTCTTCGCCAGTTTGCGCGCGTAACGCATAGCCGCGATGCGAGTTGCGCCAAAGTCGAGGATTTGAGTGTGGCCGGTGTCGGGGTCAGCCCAGTCAACGCGATAGGTCGTGGTCATGATCTTTTGTCCTGTTGGTCCGAGCTGAATTGCCCGCAACCGATGACTAGAGAATGCACTCAGTTGACGGGGCCGTCAACTCAATAACGACCCCGCCAGCCAAGATATTTTACGCTACCACAAGACCGGCGGTGACAAGTTGCCCGTGGTTCCAGCCCGCCGCGATATACTGGTCATAGGTGTNGGCGCCCGCCGCTGCTGTCATGATCGGACCAGGCGGAGGCGGTGCGATAGGCGCGGGAGGGGCTGGCGGCGGCGCGGCCATGTACCCCGTGTAGCTACCCTGTACCGCGGCAGGTGCAGGCGTAGCAACGGGAGCCGGCGGGGGCGCATAGGGAGCCGCACCGACCGCAGGCGTAGGCATAGGCCCCGCCGCCACGGGCATCGCCGACGCGCCAGGAGGAAGCACCGGGGCGCCCGCCTGGCCGAAAGTGGACGCGGCGTCGGGACCGCTCACGATCTCGGGCCCGTATCCGCAGAGCTCGACCATGGAGAGATTGACGTAAATGCCTGGTTTCTGCGCATTATCGTTACCCTCGACCGTGCCCGCCACGCGCACGAAGTACCCGCACTTGATGACGTTCTTGTCGTGGATTTCGTCCGCCGGCGCGTATCGGCCCGCGTGATAGCACTTGGGCGCAAAACCTGACGAGAAGCGCACCACCCAATGACCAGCAAAACCCTCGCGCGCGCTCCACGGCTTGCCCGTCGTGTCGACGCCGTCGCCGTCAATCACCTTGAAGGAGAAGGTGGGCAGGGTGCAGGGACCGCCCGGCGTCGGGAAGAGGTGCGGGAAGCCCGTGCGGGCCGCCTCGTAAAGTATCTGATAGAACGCCGGCCAGTTCGGATCGTTCTTCGCGAAGGCTACGCCGATGAACCATTGCGGCGAGGGTTGGCCCTTGTTCGGGCCGTTCTGGACCACGCGGGGGTTTCCCTGCTGGTCGGTCATTTGTGGCTCGTGGGTTGACCCTTGAACCATGCGCCCAACGGGCGACGTAAAGTTTTGTTTCGCCATTATGAAAAAGCCTTTGCTGCGGTTGATTCGTCCAGCGGCACCAATTTCGCCGCCCCGTGTGGTTTCTCTGAATACGCTGCGATGACGGTAGCGTCAACGCCGAGTTTGCGGGCCTCCTTTGGCGTTACCGCCGCTTCCTTGCGCAGGTTCACGCCGAACGCCTCGCCAAGTGCGATCACCTCACCGATAGGCGTGATCCACCGTTCGCGGCCCTCGCCGAAGCCCACTTGCCAATAGGGGATACGCTCGCCTGCGCGGAGCCTGGCCAACGCCGACGCCTCTAGGCCCGTCTCTAGGGCTTCGAGCCGTTTCATGGCCGCGCGTATGTGGCGCAACAGCAGGCCCATGGACAGCGCGTCGAGCTCGTGGGGCACATTGGACCCCGCAAGGTCCAGTGCGACGCCGCCGGCGCCCCGCAGCGCGGCGCAGGCGTGCCGGGCCGTGCAGTCCTTGCAGTGCGAGCCGGTAAGCGTAGCTGCGTCTGGTTGCTTGGCGGCAATGGCCGCGTTGCTCAGTCCGGCGATGCGCGCCCATGCGATATGTCCGAGCAACCGCCAGGTGCGCACCGGGCCGCCCGGCCCATAGTATCGTGGCTGGACGATGGTCAGGTGGCATTCCCAGCCCTTCACGTCCTCCAGCGTCAATTCGTGCCGTTCAAAGACCCCGGCAAGATAAATCAGCAACTGCTCGTTTTCGTAGGGGTCCACGAACCCGTGACCATATTTGTAGTCGGCCACATATATCGCGTGCCGATCCCAATCGATGAAATAGAAATCGGGCGTCCCCTCGCACTCGGGATGCACGAGGCCATGAGCGGTCACGAATGCCTCGACGCCCCACGTCGGCGCCTTGGCGCGCGGTATTTGCGGGTTCGCCAGTTCCGCCACGTACTCAAGGAACGGTTTCGCGCACTCTACCATTTCCTCATCAATGGGCACGCCATTCGGCGTAATGTGCCCAACCGGCCAGGGACGACCCTGCAGCCGCTCCGTAAGGTAGAAGTGGGCGGCGGTTCCTTCGCGCGCCTCTTCGCCATCCTCTTGCGGATAGCGCCCCTCCATGCGGAAGGAGCCCGAGCAACGCGCCCAACGGTGCGCACTCGACGGCCGCAAGATGCCCGGCGGCGGTAAATCATAAACCTGCGTCATTCCATCACCTCGATAACCGCCCGAGCGCACGCCCGGTTCACCATTGCGTCAAAGGTGTCTCGCCATTCAAGCGTGCGAGGGAGCCACCCGGTTTTCACGCCGTCGCATCGGACCGCATAGCCCGGCGCGGGAAAGTCGGTCGTGGCGTAAGACCACCGCCGCTTTTCCTTCAGCCAGGCGTCAACAATGTCTGATGCGAGCCGTTCCCGATCAGACCGTGCGGTCGTCAATTTGCTTTTCCATGGCCGGGATAAGGTCCGGGCGGTGCAGCAGATCGCGGACAGCCGCTACGCCCACGGCGGCGCACGCCTCGTTGACGGCGACAGCAGTAAGACGGCCGGCGGACTGCAGCGGCGTGATCTTGCGCATAAGGACCGAGAACAACTCAGCCGGGCCCATGGACGGGGCCGCGACTGGCGGCGGGGGAGGCGGAGGCGTGACGGGCACGGCAGGAGGCGGCGGGATGACGTCCGGCGTGGGCTCCGCGACTGGCGGCGGCGGCGCAAGCGGCTCACCGGACACCAAGGCGCGCAGATGGGCGCTAACCGTGGCCACCTCATCCTTGTCGGCGCCGCGCTTCGTCCGCCACGATCCGTCCGCATTCTTCGCCCGCGTCGCTGCGTGAATGCGCGCGTCCCATGGCAGGCCCGTCGTGTCGAGTTCAACTGACGCAACGGCAGGGGCCAAGCCAGGCGTTGCCAAGATGGAATCGGGAGCCATCGCAGGCGGGGCAGGCAAAGGGGGCGACGCGAATGCCTCGGCGGCGGAGGGCTCAACGATCGTCAGGGGCTCCGAAATGGCGGTAATCGTGAGCGGGCCGTTAGGTGCTATCGGAACCGACCATGTGACCACGCGGGGGGAATCCTCCGCAGCGGACTTATCCGGGTCCACGCCGTCCAGCGTGGCGTTATCCAGCCAGCGCGTCGCCCATGTGGTCACGCTGTCCTCGGGCGCCAATGCAGCGGCGAAACCGATCAGCGCAAGCGTCTCCTGCGTCGTCAGCGTCTCAGTGTTGAATGTGATTTGCACGCCCATCGGGCCGCCTCCTAAATTGGTTGACGGGCAATCGTTACGATGCAATGACGAGAGCGTCAACTTAAATAAGCGGGACGCCACGCTATGCAATTCGACTTCAAGGACGGCCGCTACATGCTCGGCGACTGTTTCGACCGAATGCGGGAAATCCCGGACGCAAGCGTGGATATGGTCTTGTGCGATTTGCCCTACGGTATGACGCGAAACAAATGGGATACGGTTTTACCCTTTGATGCTCTGTGGCGAGAATACTGGCGGATAGCCAAACCGAGCGCGCCGATCGTGCTTACGGCGATGCAGCCTTTTGCGAGTGTTTTAGGCGCGTCCTGTATCGAACGGCTCAAATATGAGTGGATTTGGGACAAGCCGAATCCAACCGGTTTCCTCAACGCCACCCGCGCGCCAATGCGTTCGCATGAGAATATTTTGGTGTTTTATCGATCCGCGCCAACTTATAACCCGATAAAAACGACGGGCCACCCTCGTAAAATGGTGAAGCGAACAAAGAACGGCAGTAATTACGGCGGGGGGTCCCTCACGGAATACGACAGTACTGAACGATTTCCGCGCGATATCATAAACGTGACCAACGCGCATAAACTCACCAACTGGCATCCGACGCAGAAACCTGTCGCGCTCTTTGAATATTTGATACGGACCTACACCAACCCGGGTGAAACGGTTCTCGATAATTGCGCAGGGTCTGGAACGACGGCTAAGGCGTGCATGGCGTCCGGGCGCCGGTTTATTTGCATCGAGCGCGATCAAGACTACTTCCTGCGCGCAACCGCGGACCTGTTGTCCTATGGCGCTTAGACCCTATCAGCAAGACCTCGTGGCGCGCGTCGAGAGCGCATGGGCGAACGGGGCGCAAAACGTCCTGATGCGCGCCGACACTGGCGCGGGCAAAACGGTCATGTTGTCCGATATCGTCCAGCGCCATCGGGGCGCGTCGGCGATCATCGCGCACCGGCAAGAGCTCGTGGGGCAACTATCCATGGCTCTCGCGCGCAACGGGGTACGCCATAACATCATCGCCGCGCAGAAGACGCGGCGGGCCATCGCGGATAATCACCTGGCGGAGCTTGGCGCGTCCTTCTACCATCCCAACGCGCCGGCCGCCGTGGCGTCGGTGGACACGCTCATAAGGGCCGAAGGATTAGATCGATGGTTTCCGCAGGTCACGCTCTGGATAACTGACGAAGGCCACCACCTCGTCAACGATAACAAGTGGCATACCGCCATCGGCAATTTCACCAATCCCGCCGTGCGCGGCTTGCTTCCCACGGCCACGCCGAGCCGGGCCGATGGCAAGGGGCTCGGACGTCATGCGGACGGCGTGGCGGACGTCATGGTGGAGGGGCCGCCCATGCGGTGGCTGATCGATCAGGGCTACCTCACAGATTACCGCGTCATCTGCGTCGAATCCGATATGCAATTGCTCGAAGCCGACATAGGCGCGGGCGGTGACTGGTCTACGGCCAAGTTGCGCGCCGCGGCCCGGGCGTCGCGTATCGTGGGCGACGTGGTGACAAATTATCTCCGCTTCGCGCCGGGGAAACTTGGCGTGACCTTCTGTCCCGATACGGACACGGCAGCGGAGATATGTGCGGCGTACAACGCGGCGGGCGTGCGCGCGGGCCTCCTGACCGGCAAGACTGAGGACGGATACCGCCGCCAATTGCTCCGCCAGTTCGCCGACCGTGAATACCACCAACTCGTTGTAGTCGATATCGTGAGCGAGGGTTTTGACCTGCCAGCGATCGAGGTGGGCACGTTTGCGCGCGCCACGGCCAGCCTCGCGACCTACATGCAGCAGTTCGGCCGAACGTTGCGCATCATGCCTGGCAAGGAACGAGCGATCATCATTGATCACGTCGGCAACACCCTGCGTCACGGCCTGCCCGATCGCCCGCGCCCGTGGACGCTGGACAGTCGCGAGCGACGCTCACGCGGCGGACCGACGATCCCGCTGCGGATATGTCTCGGATGCTTCCAGCCCTACGAGCGCACGGAGAAGGCGTGTCCCTATTGCGCCATGCCGATCCCCGAGCCGGAAGCCCGCAACGCGCCCGGAATGGTTGACGGTGATCTATGCGAGCTCGACGCCGAGACGCTGGCCAGGCTGCGCGGCGCCGTTGAGGCCGTGGACGCCAGCACCGATGATTATCGCGCGCGTCTGGTCGCGTCGGGTTGCCCCGCCGTGGGCATCATGTCCAACGTCAAGGTTCACGCCGCCCGCCAGGATGCTCAACGCGAGCTCCGCGACGCCATGGGCCGTTGGGCCTATCCGCTCCACGCGGCGGGGCTCACCGACAGCAATATACAGCGCGAGTTCTGGTTTCGGTTCGGCGTGAGCGTCATCGAGGCCATGGCTCTAGGGCGTGTCGAGGCGGCGGCCCTGATGCAGAGGGTTGACGCCGCCGTCAACGCTAGATAGGGTTCGCGCAGACACAGGAGGCGATAATGCAAACCGAACAATTTCCCATTCTGAATCGTTGGTCCGGCGAAGTCCAAATTACGGCTGAAGTTACTTGCCCTGTAGACACGCCCCCCTCGGTAAAACTTGGATTGGCTGTAAAATGGGCCGTTAAGGAAGGCGCGAGCCTCGACGGCGCGAACCT
>JGI26470J50227_1000224_pt1 | contig 25748 bp, 25 predicted proteins | sample FreactTroBogLake_FD_50227 | JGI IMG/M metagenome (IMG submission 50227) | reverse complement strand
TGAAGCTGTTTGTGAGAAAGTGGACAGCATCGTTTACGAGCACCGTCAACAGTCCAGGAGTCCTGTACCAGCCATGGCAGAAACCGACAACAATCAGACCCTCCTTCAAGAAGAATACCTCAAGAATCTGGAGAATCTCCAGGAGGGAAGCCTCGTCGAAGGCACGGTCATCTCCGTCACGGCGGACAGTGTGAGTGTCGGAATCGGGTACAAGTCCGATGGCATCCTTCCGTTGGCCGAGTTCACGACCCCTCCCCAGGTGGGCGACCGGATCAAGGTCGTTCTGGTTCGGAAGGAATCCTCCAAAGGCAACGTCGAAATCAGTAAGGAAAAGGCCGATGCCTTGTCCTTCCGGGACGAGCTCAAGAACGCCTTTGACCAAAAGCTTCCCCTCCATGGCAAGTTCACCAAGGTGGTGAAGGGCGGCTACGAAGTCGACCTGGGCCATGGCTACACGGCCTTTGTCCCGCTGTCCAAGGCGGATTCCTCCCGGGTGGAAACCCCCGAGGACCTTTTGGGCAAGTCGGGCCAGTTCCTGGTGGAAAAGCTGGTTTGGGAAAAGAAAGCGAACATCGTTCTGAACCGCCGGGATCTGCTGTTGCAAGAAACCGACAAGAAGCGGGACCAGTTCTTTCAGGATCACAAGGAAGGCGACGTGGTCGAAGGTGAGGTCAAGACCTTTACCTCTTTCGGCGCCTTTGTGGACCTGGGCGGCTTTGACGGCCTGCTCCACGTGAACGACATGAGCTGGGGTCACGTCACCCGCCCGAAGGACTTCGTCAACAAGGGCGACAAGATCCAGTTGAAGGTCGTCAAGCTCGACCCCGCCGATAAGAAGATTAACTTGTCCCTGAAGGCGCTGGGTACCAACCCCTGGGCCCAATTTGAAAAGAAGTACAAAGTTGGGGATATCGTCACCGGCAAAGTGACCAAACTAGCGGACTTTGGGGCCTTCATCGAAATCGAAGAGGGCATCGAAGGCCTGGTCCACATCTCTGAGATGTCGTGGGTGAAGCGGATTTCCCACCCCAAGGAGATCCTCAAGCCTGGGGACGTCGTCCAGAGCAAGATCCTCGCCTACGACCTGGAGGCGACCCGGATCAGTTTGGGCCTTAAGCAAGCCGGGGTGAACCCCTGGGAAGAAGTGGCTCTGAAGTTTCCTGTGGGCTCCATCATCGCCGCTCCCGTGAAGAAGGTCACCCCCGCCGGGGCCTTCGTGACCCTCGAGGATGGGGTCGACGGCTTCCTCCATGTCGACGACCTATCGTGGACGAAGAGGATCCGCAACGCGACCTCCGAAGTGAAAGACGGCCAGATGGTCGAAGTGAAGGTCCTCGAGATCGACATCGAAGCCAAGCGGATCCGCCTGGGCATGAAGCAGGTGAACGACGACCCGTGGGAAAGTCTGCGCAAGAGCCACCCTCGGGGGACCCCCATCGAAGGCGTCATCGTGAGCAAGACCGACTTCGGCGTCTTCCTCCGGGTTCCCGGGAACATTGAAGGCCTCATTGCGAAGAGCAATCTGTGCGATACCCGGGACCAGAGCCCCGATGACTTCATCAAGACCCTGAACATTGGGGACAAGCTGAAGGTCACCGTCCTCGAAGTGGCGGTAGACAAGCAGAAACTCTCCCTTTCCCTGAAGGATTTCGTCCGGCAACAGCAGCGGGAAGAAATGAGCCGGTACATCTCCCACGATGAAGACCATTCGAGTTTCCGGCTCGGAGACCTGTTGAAGAAATAGCAGGAGCTCAGGATGTGCCCCGATGTTCAAATATGCTCTCGATCCCCACAAGCTCGAAGCCTTTCTGGAGATCAACGAACTTCTGAACTCTCGGAGCTTTGACCTCAACGGATTGTTCCATCAAATCCTGGAGTCGGCGACCCGGCTGACCGGCGCCGAGGCCTCCTCCCTGCTGTTGGTGAAGCCTGAGACCAAGACCCTGGAGTTCGTCATCGCCTTGGGGTCCAAGGGTGCGGAGGTGAAATCCTTTTCGGTGCCCATGGGCGAGGGGATTGCGGGCTGGGTTGCGGAACACAACACGTCCATCCACGTCCCTGACGTGGCAGAGGATCCGCGGTTCTACTCCAAGATATCCCGGAACGTTGGCTTTCCGACCCAGGCCATCCTGGCCGTCCCCCTTCGGGTCAAGGGTGAGTGCGTGGGTGTCTTGGAGATCATCAACAAGATCGGGGGCCAGACCTTCAGCGACGAAGACATGACCTGGCTTGAGTTGTTCGCCAACCAGGCCGGGCTGGCCATCCGGAATACCCAGAACTTCCAGGCCCTCCGGGACGAAGTGCGGACCCTGAAGACGGTTCTGGAAGCCAAGAACCAGCATCGGTCCCTCATCACTCAAAATGCGCGGATGCTCGATATCTTGGAATTGTGCCGGCGGTACAGTTCCACCGAATCACCGGTGCTCATCACCGGTGAAAATGGAACGGGGAAGGAACTGATCGCCGAGTACATCCACGAATCGAGCGCCCGGGCCGAGGGGCCCTTTGTTCGGGTCAATTGCGCAGCGCTCCCCGAGGGGTTGCTCGAGAGCGAACTGTTTGGCCACGTGAAAGGGGCCTTCACCGACGCAGTTTCCGATCGGAGTGGACGACTGGAGCAGGCCCAAGGGGGAACGCTGTTCTTGGATGAGATCGGCACGGTGCCGCTGACGATCCAATCCAAGCTCCTGCGGGTGGTCCAATCCAAAGCCTTTCAAAGGGTAGGGGGAGGGCGCACCATCGATTTCGATGTGAGGATCATTGCGGCCACCAACACCGACCTTGAACTGGCAATTCGGGATGGCGCCTTTCGCCAGGACCTCTATTATCGGTTGAACGTGCTACCGGTGAAGCTACCCGCCCTCAGGGATCGACGGGAAGACGTCCCCTTGTTGGCCGAATACTTCCTCAAGGAAATGAACACTCGGTTCCACAAGACCATCGAAGGGTTCGGCCCCGGGGTCTTGGCCCGGTTGAGCGCCCAAGAATGGCCAGGAAACGTCCGTCAGTTGCAAAACACCATCGAGCGGGCCGTCGTTTTGGCCACGGGGAGTCGTTTGTCGGCCGAGGACTTGGCCCTCGACGACGACCCAGAGGGGCCCCCGTCGGATTTAAAAGCAGCGGTCCAGCAGTTTAAGGTGGGGCTGATCGAACGGACCTTGGCCGAGTGCGAGTACAACCAAACCCGGGCGGCCCGGAAATTAGGCATCCAACGAACCTATCTATCCAAACTGATCAAAGAACTTGCTATTGAAGCCATCGAGAAAGGAGTACGAGATGTCCGAAAGTACTGAAGGGGTCCCATTCCGGACCCGGTTGCGGGTTGGGGTGACGAACCTGTTGCAAAAGCACCGAACGTTGTTGCTGTCCCTGGTGATCCTCGCCGTGGTCGTCCTGGGTGGACTGGCCATCTGGACTCAGATTGACTCGGCCACGAAGATCGCCTTTGCCACCCAGATTGACAAGGCCCAGACCGATTACACGGCCTGGTCTTCCGAGGTCGACCCGGTCAAAAAAGCGGCCCTGGGCAAGACCTTCGAGAGCGACGTCGCGGCCATTCAACAGAACGCCCCCATGGGTTACGGTCTGTCGAAGGCCTGGTTCCTCCGGGGAACCTACGAGGCTGCCCAAAAGCGCTGGGCGGAAGCGGCGAAGGCGTACCGCGCCGTGTTTGAGAAGGATCCTTCGAGTTACTTAGCCCCCGTGGCCTTGGTCAACGCCGGGGTGAGCCTCGAAGAAAATGGCGACACGGCCGGAGCCCTGGCCGCCTACGCCGACTTCGAAAAGGCTTTCTCTTCGTACCCTGTGCTGGCTCCCCAGGTCCTCTTCACCGAGGGTCGGTTGCTTGAGCAGCAGGGAAAAAAGAACGACGCGGTGACAGCGTACAAAAAGCTCCCGGCCCAGTACCCGGAATCCGATTGGACAAAGCTAGCCCGGGACCGTATAATCGTCTTGACCCAAGGTTGACCCGCGCCAGGAGGCCCAAGCCGTGACCCGACGAGGCAAGATGCTACCACGGAACCTCTTTGATAGCAAAAACTTCGGTCTGGTCATCGGCCTTGCAGTCTTCGTGGGCCTCGGCTGGTTCGCCTTTCTGTCCCCGTTCCAAGTGTTTTCTCTCTGGGATCGCTCCCTGGGGGATTTCTATTTCAAATTGCGGTCGGTGGTGAACCCCCAGCTACAACAAGAAGGCGCGGTGGTCAAGGCCCAAAACCAGGCCATTTCCCCGGACATCCTCATCGTCGGGATCGACAACCGAAGCATCGAGACCCTTGGGCGCTGGCCCTTTAGCCGCAGTCTGGAAGCCGACCTGCTGAATAGCTTCACCCGGGTCAAAGACCAGAACCACCGGGAGCGATCCGTCTTCTTTGACGCCTTCTTCCTCGACCGCGAAAGGGTCCCCGAGAACGACCTGGCCTTTGCCCAGGCCATCCGGGACAATCAGAGGGTGTTTTTGGAGACCATCTATTCGGCGGAACCCGAGGACTCGGACCTGTCCGAGGTGCAGTTCCAAAGGCTCGACACCCTCATGACCCTGAGCGGTGCCCTAGGATCCATCCAGGGCCCCTGGAAGGAGATGACCTCGTACTTGTCGATCCAGGCTCCGTTGATCCCCTTCGCCCAAGGGGCCCGGGGCCACGGGTTCGCCACCTTTAGCCCCGACCATGACGAGGTCTTTCGCCGCCAGGGGTTGGTGGCGAAGATCACCAAGACCGTCGCCGAGTTTGAGGTGTCGACCCTAAAACCCGATACCACTGACTACGAGCGGCAGTTTCAGCGGTATGTCTACGTGAACAAGGCGGGGCGGCAGGTGACGTTGCCGGCGCCCTTGACCTCTGAGGTCTTGGCAGGGTTGCCAGCTCTCCTGGCCCGGGACGGCTTGCCCCGGCAGGTGGAGGTGGCAGGGTCATCGGACCTCAAGGAAGTCTACGTGGTCCAGAAGGTTCAGGATCTGTTCCTGCCGTCGATTACCTTGGCTTTGGCCTTGGACTACTGGCACAAGAAGCCGACCGACGTCCAGGTGGTCCTGGGCAGCCACATCCTCATCCCGAATCCCGAGCTGTACGACCCCGACACGGGCACCTGGTCCCGGGCCCCGTATCCAGACGTGAGGATCCCCATCGACGCCCAGGGCACCATGACCATCAACTTCATGGGTCCCCGGTCCTCGGACAATGGCGCCGAATACCAAACCTTCCCGGTACGGAGCTTCTCGAGCTACGCCACCAAAGCCCCAGGGACCGACCCCAGGACCTGGCCGACCACTCGCCAACTGGGCGGGCGGATCATCATGGTCGGCGCCTTCAGCCCCGGGGTGGCCGATGACGAAAAGAACACCCCGTTTGGTCAGATGTACGGGGTAGAAATGCACGCCAACGCCTTGAACACCATCCTGATGCGCAACTTCCTGGTCCCGGTGCCCTCGTGGGTCGCGGCCCTGGTGTTGCTCGGGGGAATTTTGATCATCGTCTATCTGGCCAGCCGGGTCTCCACCCTGTTGTCGCTCCTGGTCACCTTCCTACTCCTCCTGTCGGGGTTCGTCGTGGTCTTGGTGCTGTTCGACACCCAGTCCCTGGTGTATCCCCTGAGTTCCCTGTTGACAGGGTGGTTGCTGACCTTCTTGTTGGTAACCGTGTACCGAGCCCTCACCGAAGAACGGGAAAAGCGCAAGACCAGGGCCATCTTCAGCAAGTACGTGAGCCCCGACGTGGTCACCGAGTTGTTGCAACACCCACCGGAACTGGGGGGAGTGGACAAGGAACTCACCGTCTTGTTCAGCGACATCCGAGCTTTTACGTCGCTGTCCGAGGGGATGACGCCCCAGGAACTTGTCGATCATTTGAACTTGTACCTGACCGCCATGACAGACATCATCCACGAGTACAAAGGAACCTTGGACAAATACGTGGGCGACGAGATCATGTGCTTCTGGGGAGCCCCTCTGGAACAGCCCGACCACGCCGTTTTGGCCAGCAAGTGTGCCCTGAGGATGATGGAAGCGCTCCGGGAAATGAACCAACAGTGGCCGGCGTCCCGGCAGATCAACATCGGGATTGGCCTCAACTCCGGGGTCATGACCGTGGGGAACATGGGGTCCCCGGGGCGGATGAACTACACGCTCATGGGCGATAACGTGAACCTCGGGGCCCGGTTGGAGGGCACCAACAAAGAGTACCGGACTAACATCATCATCAGCGAGAACACCTACCAGTACCTCGGATCCCAAGCCGTGGTCCGGGAGCTGGACAACATCCGGGTCAAGGGCAAGAATCGACCTGTTCTGATCTACGAGTTGGTCGACTTTGTAGACGGAATCTCACCTCCGCGGGTACCTAAACACAAATGAGGTCGGTCTCTGTCTTGGTATTGAGTCTCGCGGGGTTGGTCTGCTCGTGTGGGGTGGAAACCGTGACCGTCTTGTCGGCTCCCATCTCTTCGACCCAGTACCTGACTCAATCCTCGTACGACCACTTGTCGGCGACCTATTCGCCGAACAGCACTGACGTCAGCAACGGCTTTCAGGGATGGGAAGTGTATTACAAGATCTACCCCCAATCCACAGCAACCACGAGTTCTAACCTGGCGGCCGACGTGGCCTCCCTGGCGGCAACGCCGACCCGCGATTACCTGGTGAACCTGGGGTATCAGCGGATGAATGGTTCCAACCTCTCGGCGACGACGGTCCCGTTGATCGGCTTGCAGAACTATTCGTCGTCGGGGGCTACGGTAACGCTATCCTTTGTGGACTTCCTCGCCGATTACAACGCCAATCCGATAGCCACCCCCCTGGGCTCGGCGACGGGCAGTGTGTCGCCGTATGTTCAAGTGGGAACCGGAAGCACCACCTCCGTCTTCCGGACGATCACGACCAGTGGCTCCGTGACGTACCCGTACTTCAATCAGTTGTATTCCTCGACCTTTTCCCAAACCTCCGACATGTCCAGCGCCATCNCCTCCGCCAGCGTCACGCCGTGCGAGATCGACGTGTTCCTGATTGGCTACGCATTCACCCTGTCGAAAACCACGTATTCGCAACCCGAGCCGTGGGGAGTCATCAAACCCTTGGATGTTCCGTAATGATCTACAACATGCTCACCATATCGACCCAGCTTTTGCTCATTGGCTTTCTCGTGGGGGTCGTGGCGTACTTCGGTTTCCCCAAGGGTCGGTCTCAGGTTTTCCTCGTCGAACTGATTCTGAGCGTTCTCGGGGCGTTTCTCGGGACCATCTTTGAAGTGCTGATCCGTTCGTGGTGGTCTCTTCCCATCATCTACTACGTGATTTTCCAATTCCTGGTGCCCCTGGTGGTCTCCATTGCCTCGGTGGTCATCTACCGACTTTCGAATATGTTTGAAGACTAGGACCCTGGTCTTTGACCGCCCCCTCACCGAGGTTCGTATAATGAATATTTGGTCGACTGGATCTTATCCGTTCGGACTGGACCAGGGACTTGGCTAAAACCGGAACCGGCGATTATAGATATTCATACAGATTCCCACCGCCATGGCGCCCGCGATCAGCGATGACCCCCCATACGACAGGAAGTACAAGGGAATCCCGGTCACGGGCATCACACCGACGGTCATCCCCACGTTGACCATAAGGTGGGTGAAAAACATCCCCACAAAGCCCGCCATGACCAGGACACCGAAGTTATCTTTGATGACTTGCATCACGTACAGCATCCGCAACAACAGCGTGAGGAACAACCCGAAGACCAGAAGTGCCCCCAGGAAGCCCCATTCTTCCCCCAAAATGGAAAAGATGAAGTCCGTGCTTTGCATGGGTAGAAATCGGTAGTGACTCTGGGTCCCGGCTAGGAATCCTTTCCCCAAGAACCCCCCGGAACCGATGGCCGTGATGGACTGGATCAAGTTCCACCCTGAGCCCTTGGGGTCCACGCTCGGATCGAGGAACACGATGAAGCGCATCACCTGATAGTCCTTCAGAACCGCCCGCAAGAGGAACCCCAGAACCAAGGCAATGAGCAGGGCCGACGACGCGTATGCGATCCAATAGTACGCGGGACTCTTAAACTTCCGGGACCCAAAGATCGCTAAGGCCACAATGACCCCGAGGACGGCCGATACCACCAGGAGGAACTTCACATCGGTGAGCAAGGACCCGATCCCATTGGACTCGTGGTAAATGATGGAATCCACAAAGGGAATCAGAGCGAACACCACTGACAACGTCCCAATCGCCGCCACGTACAAAATGTGGCGCAGCTGGGCCCCCGCCATAAACAAGATCATCAGGAACACAGGAATGAACACCAGGGTGGTCCCGGTGTCCGGTTGCCGGATGATCAAGAACATCGGGACGGCCACAATGAGGAATGCCCGGAAGAGCACCTTCGGTTGATGGATTTCAGCCCTCTTATTGGCCAGGAACCGGGCGAGCAAAAGGATGGTCGCGATCTTTGCGAACTCCGAGGGTTGTCCCCCGATGCCAAAGACCCCAATCCAAGCCTTGGCACCGTTGACCACCTTCCCCATCAGAAGCGTCAGCACCAACAGCCCTAAGAAGAACACATAGATCCAGATGCTCAGATCCCGGAGCAGATTGTAATTCACGTAGCTGAAGGAAATCATCACCGCCACGGCGACCCCTGCCCACAGCAGTTGTTTCAAATACTCCACGCTGATCAGAACCCCCGAGGAGTTCACACCACTGGAAAAAATGAACAGTACACCGGTGGCCATCAGACCGACCACAGCGATCCCCATCACCGGATCAATGCTCAGGAGAGGTTTGGAGCGCTGGTCCCCGAGGCTGTTCATCCCCCGAACCCTCGCCTCGGGTTCGAAAACCGCTCTTTGATCGAGCGATACAGCCAAAAGGCCACGGGGGAAACGATCACGTTGAGAGCTAGTTGAAGGAGCAAGCCGACGTGGAAGTAGGCCGTCAAAGGCTGGCCCAGTTGGAACACGACGTTCAACAAGAACCCGACGATGGCGAAATAGAGGGTGGCCAGCGCGCCGATCAGACAGGGCATCACCACAGGATCGAAGTACACTTTTCCTCGACCCAGTCCAAACAGGTAGCCGGCCAACGAAAACAAAAAGGCATGGTAGCCGAGGGGNGCTACCGTGACCGCGTCCACGACCAGACCAAGGACAAAGCCCACAATCTGACTGACCATGGATCCATTTTGGGCGGCCAGGACCACAAACACGAGGAGGACGAGGTCGGCTTTCACCCCAAACAACACGAGGTAGCTAAGGACCGTGGTTTGCAGAACCAGCAAAACACCCAGGATGCCTAGGGCCCACAAGATCGTGCGGATCATTGTTCCGATCCTAACACGTTGAGGTATTCCAGCTTGCTAAAATCCAACACAGGCTCCAGGGTAATGTCGAGGGACGTTTGGTAGTCCTTACTGGCAATGTTTGTGNCCCGGCCCACCAACAGGTCGGCCGGGTACAGGGAGTCGATCCCCGCGGTCACGACCAAGTCTCCTTCATGGATCTGGTCTGCGGCCGCCTTCGTCACGTACGACATGACGAGAACCTCTTGATTGTTCCCCATCCCCGTCACCAACCCTTCGTTCCGGGAATTCTCGAGCCGGGCCGCAATGAAAAGGTTCGCATCCAGAATCGGCTGCACCACCGACGACGTGAGGCCCACGTCTTCGACCTTTCCGACCAGGCCGGTCNCCCCGTTTTGGGTGGCCACCACGGGAAAGTTTTTCCGGATCCCGTCGAGATAGCCCTTGTTGATGATGATGGTGGAATAGACCTTCGAGGGATCCCGTCCAATGATTTCCACGGGGATATTGAGGTGATTCAAGGACTGGTGGAAGCCCAGTTGTTCCCGAAGCCGTTGATTCTCCTCCCGGAGGACCACCAGGTTTCGCTCTTCGCCCTCATATTTCTTCAGGAGAGCGGCGGCCTTTTCGTACTTCCCCTGGAGGTCCGTCAGGTCGCCCACCGCACCACCCACGCCCTCGGCGGCATGAACGGTCCCCGACACCAAGCCTTGGAAAAAGCCAATGATGGAAAGGCCGATCTCCTGGGGCTTGGCGACCCCGGGGGTTCCATTGAACAGGATCAGCACCGACGAGACGACGAGGAAGATCGTGAGGGTCAGGCCTCGACGGTACCGGATGGCCAGTTGCCGTAGAGGGGATCCGTTCAAACTCATGAATTGATATTGTTGTACAGGTTTCTATTGTTGTTCAGCTTGGCTTGGTCGAAGTACATCCCCGCTCCGAGCGCCACGCAGTACAGCGCATTCTCGGCCAGGAACACGGGGACGCCGGTCTCCTTGGCCAAAAGCTTCGGAAGTCCCTTGAGCAAGGACCCACCGCCGGTCATGACGATGCCTCGCTCAACGATATCTGCCGCCAACTCGGGAGGCGTCTGACCCAAGGTCTTCTTGACCTCTTCGATGACCACGTTGATGGGCTCCTGGAGGGCTTCCCGCACCTCGATCGAATCGATTTCCAGGCGCCGAGGCAGGCCAGTGATGGCGTCCGTGCCCTTGATTTCCATCTTTTCGATGGTCTTGTCCGGGGAGGCATTGCCGATTTCGATCTTGAGCTTTTCGGCGGTGTGTTCCCCGATGATCAGGTTGTGGACGTTCCGAACGTGCTTTATGATGGCTTCGTCGAACTCGTCGCCGCCCAACCGAATGGCATTGGTGACAACCATGCCACCCAGCGAAATCACGGAGATCTCGGTGGTGCCGCCCCCGATGTCACAAACCATGTGGCCGGCGGGCTCGAAGATGGGGATGTCGGCGCCAATGGCCGCCGCCAAGGACTCCTCGATGATCTTGACCTCCCGGGCACCGGCCTTGTACGCCGACTCTTCCACGGCCCGGCGTTCGACTTCCGTGATGCACGAAGGCACCCCGATGACCATCCGAGGCCGAACAAACCAACGCTTGGGTAACACTTTCCCGATAAAGTAGCGAATCATCTTTTCGGTGGTTTCGAGGTCGGCGATCACACCGTCCCGAAGAGGTCGGATGGCGATGATCTCACCGGGGGTCTTCCAGAGCATGTGCTTGGCTTCGGTACCCACCGCCACCACCCGCTTGGTACCCCGCTCCACGGCGACCACCGAGGGTTCATTGATCACTATCCCTTTCCCCCGAAGATAGATCAGGGNGTTGCACGTTCCCAGGTCGATGCCAATGTCTGAGGAAAACGCAGAAAAAATGTTATTAAACGAACTCATCAAATCCCCCCGTCGTGCGCGGACAAATTATCATAAAACGGTCAGTTGAACAATCGTTGGTTCGCGTTGAAGTGGAGCGGATCAATCTTGAACGCTTTGCGCCACTCAGCCCTGGCCTCATCCTTGCTCCCCTGGGCAAGAGCGATTTCCCCGAGGTAAAAGTGGGCGTCCGCCGAGTTGGGGTTCTTGTCGAGGATGGTCTCGTACTGGCTCTGTGCCTGCGAATACTGCTTCATTTGGGTGTAAATCTCTCCCAGAAGGAATCGACAACGCTGTTCCAGGCCCCGATCCTTGGTCTTATCGATGGCCATCGTCAGGTAGTGGACCGCATCGTCGTTCCGTTGCATCTGGAAGTAGGTCTGACCCAGGGTCCAGAGGAGCAGGTCCGAAGGGGTCTTTTCCACGGCTTTGAGGAAGAACCCGCTGGCAGCATCGAACCGGGACACCAACGAATACGCCATCCCCAGGTATTCGTTCATGTCGCTGGCATCGTACCCAAGGTTCCGGGCTTCGAGCAGATGGTTAATCGCCAGGTCGGCGTAGAACTTCCCCTTGTGAAAGTAGGCCTTGCCCAGGATGTAATGGATCTGGGGTTTCAAAGGCACGTTGGGAAGCAACAAAGCTTTCCTCAGGGCCACAATCGACTCGTTGATCAGGGGGAGTTTCTTCTCGACGGTGGCTTCGGCCACACCCTTGTGGAAGGCCGCAAAGCCCGAAAAAATCAAGGCCCCTTGGTCCAGGGGATCCTTCTTCAATTGCTCGGTGGCGTTAGCCAGGATGTCGTCGTAGTCGCCACTGTTCCACAGTTCGAGGATGTTCACCTGGGAGGGGGCCCCAGCCCCCCGGGCTCCCAAGAAGGCTAGACCCCAATAGATTGCCAAGGCAACGACCACCACCCCCAGAACCAACATCGACAGCTGAGCCACAAGCGGAAAGGGTCTTGAAAAGCGGGAGGACGAGTGTCGTTTCATAAAAAAAACAGGCAAGCCTATAAGCCGGGTTCTGTCGAAGAAGGATGCTACCACCCTTCTCGGACCATCATCTATCTCAATCTCTCCTTACGGGGAGATTTTCGTGCAACCGACCCGCAACGTATGGACGAGCCGTCCCGTTGCTGCTTGATTTTGCTCCTGACGAGGTTTACCATGCCAGCCCAGTTACCTGGTCTGCGGTGGGCTCTTACCCCACCTTTTCACCCTTACCCGAACGTTGCCGTCCTGGCGGTATCTTCTCTGTGGCCCTGTCTGTCGCCTTGCGGCGCCCGGGGGTTACCCGGCGTCATGCTCTCCGGAGCCCGGACTTTCCTCGGCAGTCCCCGAAGGAACCCACCGCGATGGCCCGGCCTGCCTGCCCTACTCCTTTATTCTTCGTCTGCCTCAACTTCCTCTTCGTCATCAACCAGCTCGGCCAACGAACCAGCTTCGATCTGGTCACGCTTGGCGGGGTCCATTCCGCTTTGGAAGTAGAGAATTCGACTGCAATACGGACAAAACCGGATAGAATCCTGGTTACGAACTTCGTTGACAAACTGCATCGGCAAGATGATGTGACAGCCAGAACAACAGCCATTCACCACCGGAACAATCCCCAAACCTTCTTTGTTGCGGATGATCCGTTCAAACTTGAACAGGATATCCTCGTCCATCCCAGGGGTGATCGCCTTTTCTTCGTCGAGGAGTTCCGAATGGCGCGACCGCTTCGACGCCCCTTCGGCCTGGATCTTGTCGCTTTCTTCCTTCAGCTCTTCTTCATCGAGGGTAATCTGGCGTTCCTGCTTCTCGATGGCGAGCAACAGGTCTTCGAGTTCCTTTTCTTCCCTCTGGATGTCCTTCCGAAGGGTCTGTTCCTTCTCGGTGGCATCCCGGATCTCTTTATCGAGGGCCTCATACTCCTTTTGAGTCTTGATGAGGTCCATCTGCTTTTCGTACTCTTCGCGCTTCTTCGTGGCATCGACGAGCTCAATCTGCATCCGGCGAACCTTGGCCTTGGCCTGTTCCCCTTGCTCATTGCGCTCAATGAAGGCCTTCTTGGCCCGATTCAAAACCTCAGTCTTGGTCACCAGGGCCTTGGGGATCTCATTGATCTCCTTCTCTAGCTTAAACTTAGCGTAGAGAATGTCCTGGAGGGTCCTCAACTTTTCGAACGTAGCTTCCATGGGTATCCTTTTCTCAATTATCCAAATAGTCCCGGAGGGCACGACTGCGGTTCGGCATGCGCAGACGGCGTAAGGCCTTGGCCTCGATTTGACGGATGCGTTCTCGGGTCACGTTAAAATACAGTCCAACCTCTTCCAATGTCAAGGAATACCCATCCTCAAGACCGAAGCGCATCTTGAGAACTTCCTGTTCCCGAGGGGGAATCGTGGCCAGAACTTTTTGCAATTGCTCTTGAAGGATCTTGAACGCAGTCTGGCTCGAGGGATTTTCCACATCTTTGTCTTCGATGAAGTCCCCGAGCAGGCTGTCTTCTTCCTCGCCAATGGGAGTCTCAAGGGAAATGGGTTCCCGGGCGACACTCTTCACCGACTTGACCCGGCTCNCCTGCCAGCCCAGCCGCTCGGCGATCTCCTCGTCCGTGGGTTCTCGGCCCAGGAACTGCATCAGTTGCCGACTTTCCCGGACGACCTTGTTGATCTGTTCGATCATGTGGACGGGAACCCGGATGGTCCGAGCCTGGTCACTGATGGACCGGGNGATGGCTTGGCGAATCCACCACGTGGCGTAGGTCGAGAACTTGTACCCCTTGCGGTACTCAAACTTCTCGACGGCCTTGATCAAACCGATGTTCCCTTCCTGGACCAAATCGAAGAAGTGGAGGCCGCGGTTGGTGTACTTCTTGGCGATGGAGACGACCAGCCGAAGGTTAGCCTTGATCAGGCGATCCTTGGCGGTCTTCATCATGATCTTCCCCGACGAAATCTCCTCGGCTTTGATCAGGATGTCGTCGATGGGGGCTTCAAACTCGTTTTCGAGTTGTTTCAGCTTCTTGTCGGCGATCTGAATCTGACGGATCTTTTCCTTGATGGCGTCGCTGGTCAACCCGAGCTTGGCTTCGACCTCTTCCTTTTCGTCGGCGCTGGCCAGCTTGCGACCCAGGTTCCGCAGATCGCGCATGTTCGTGACCCGAAGGCGCCGTTCGATCTTCGACTGTTCCTTCTGGTACTTCTTGATGCGCCGGGCGGCGTTGATGAACTTGTCGGAGAACTTCGTGATCTCATCCGGATGGATATCGATCTGCTCAATTTCCGACAACAACCCACCCCGCATCTGGCCCAGTTCCTCGTGCTCCAGAATGTCGGTGCCCACGGTGGTCAGCCGGTCCTTGAGCTCCATGTAGTTCCGCAGGGGGGCGCTGATGGCCTTCAAGGGATCCTTGTAAAACTGGGTCAGCCGACGCTTCTCAGCGAGGAAGTCCGACAGCTCTTTCTTCGATCGACCGGTATCGTCCTTGGGCTCACCCCGACTGAGGGTCTCCTGGGCCAGGAAGGCGAACTCGGGAATGATCATCCCCGAGTTCTTGACGATCCGCTTGATGATGTTTTCGCCATCCTCCATCTGCTTCGAGAGGGTGACTTCCATCTCGGCCGACAGGAGGTTTTCCTTGCCGATCTCCCGGAGGTAGAGACGAATCGGGTCATCGATGGTGGCATCTTTGTCGTTGTAGTTGAGCTTTTTCTTGAAATCCGCTTCAGGATCGATATCCTGTTCCTCGGTGGAGGGTTCGGCCCCGAAGAGTTCTTCCTCGGATTCGAACAAGTCCTCTTCCTCTTCCTCGGGAACCGCAGCTTCGAGGGGATCGTCCTCTTCAATCTGGATCCCCTGCTTGGTCAGGAGGGCATAGATCTCGTCGAGTTTTTCGGTGTTGACTAAGTTTTCCGGAAGGGAATCCTTCACCTCGTCGAAGGTGATGCTCCCCTTATTCTTGGCAAACTCCAGAAGCCGTACCACCGTAGGGTCATTGGCAAGATCAGACATCAATCATTCCCCTTCAAACGGGCAATTTCCTCTCCCAGGAACTTATGCTCCTGGAGGAGTCGGGTTCGTTCTTCATCGCTGGCTGCCTTTTCCAGGCGGGCCAGCACCTTCCTTCGTTGGGCCAGGAGGGACTTCTCCCTCATCTTCCTAACCCCATCACGAACAAGTTGGGCCGCGTTGGGTTGGTACTCACCCGACATCACGTCCCGAACCAATTCCTCGGACCATGTTTCATCATCGAACCGAGCCAAGACTTCCTCAAGGGGGAATGCACTCCTCCCCTCGGTTTCTAGGGCCTCGAGAATCTCGAACAAGGCTCGGCATCGATCCTCTTCAAAATCCTCGAGACTCAAGTCGCGGCGCAAAACCCCGAAAAGCTCGGGGGATGAAACAACAGTAACCACCAAGGACCATTCCAGTGTCCTCCCCGTGGCGGTTCCCCGCACCCGGGGCGAATCCTGGCGAGCCGCTAAGGCCCGATCCGTCCTACGGTGGTCGCTCTTGGCGAAGTCTTCCGCCAAGGTATCCCTTTGGACACCCAAGAAATCAGCCATCCTGTTCAGGAAAGTCTCCCGCTGAACGCCGTTGTCCAACCGAGAGAGAAAACCAAAAAGCTCCCCGACAAATCCCCTGACGTCGAGACCGGAATCTCGGCTCAACGTAGTATAACGGAAATCAAGCAGAAAATCAAAACCTTTTTGACGGTCGTCGAGAAGACTTCGGACGGCCTCAGGCCCCTGGGTTTCCAGGAGTTCCGAGGGGTCTTTGGCCCCGGCGGTCTTCACCACAAAGGTCTCGAGTTGCAGGGGTTCGCAGATCTCAATGGCCTTGGCTGCGGCCTTTTGGCCGGCCTCGTCGCTATCAAAAAGGCACACCACGGACCGGGCCGCCCGGAGGATGAGCTTGGCCTGGTCCTCGGTGAAGGCCGTCCCCAGGGGGGCCACGGCCCAGTCGACCCCGGCTTGATGGAGGGCGATCACATCCATGTAGCCTTCGCAGAGGATGACCTGTTGTTTCTCCCGAATCTGGGGCAAGGCCTTGTCCCAACCGTACAGCATTCGACGCTTGGAAAAGACCAGGGTTTCCGGTGAGTTGATGTACTTAGGCCCGTCCCCGACCAGAAGACGACCTCCAAAGCCCACGGTCTCCTGGATAGGGAACCGAATGGGGAAGACCAAGCGGCCCGAGAAGAGGAAGGCCTCGGGGTTGTTGGCGGAAAACAGCCCGGTCTTGGCCAAGAAGTTCCCATCGTACTTTCGTTCGGTGAGGAACCGACGCATCCATCCCCGCTCCTTCAGGGCATAGCCGAGTTGAAACGACTCGACCATGGCCGGCGAGACCCCTCGCCGGGCCAACAGCTCCCGGGCTGGGGCCGCCTCGGGATGGTTCAGTAAGAGGTGGTGGAAGGACTTGGTCAGCCGCCCCAGGACCTCCACCAAGGCCTGGCGTTCCTTGTCCTGGGGGGTTTCTTCGGTGTCTTGGATGAGAACGCCGGCTTTGTCGGCGAGCTTTCGCACCGACTCGGGGAACGGCAGGNGTTCGATCTTCATGAGGAACCCGAAGGCGTTCCCCTTCTCCTGACAGCCAAAGCAGTAAAAGAACTGGTTGGCCGCGTTCACCGTAAAACTCGGTGACTTCTCGTGGTGAAAGGGACACAGGCCCCAGTACCGGGGACCGTTGGCCTTCAGGGTCACGTACTCGCCCACCAACGACACCAGATCGGTTTTCGACAGGATCTCCTGAAGGAGGGACTCCGAGAAGGCGGCCATCGTTAACCCTTGGTCACGAACGTGGCGAGGTAGGCCTCCCGGGCTTTCTCGTGTTCGGAGTAGTTCGAGGAGAACACGTGGGTGCCTTTCGCTGCGTCGGCCACCACGAAGTACAGGTAGTTCGTGTCGGCCGGTTCGAAAGCCGCCTTCAACGCCGTCATTCCTGGGTTGGCAATGGGGCCCGGGGGCAACCCCTTATTCAGGTAGGTGTTGTAAGGCGAAGGAATCTGGGTGTGGACAAAGTAGATGCGTTGGGGGTGGGGTCGACCCAAGACCTCGGTCAGGATGTACTCAATGGTGGCGCACGACCCCAGGGCGATTCCTTTTTCGAGTCGGTTTTCGAACACCGAGGCAATGATGGCCGCCTCCTCCGGGGCCCGGTACTCCCGCTCGACAATCGACGCCAAGACGATCCGGCGGTTCCATTCGTCCCCCTCGAACCGATGGGCCCAGGGAGCCGTCCGATCCCGGAAGGTCTGGACCATGGACCGGACCACGTCGACGGCCGTCGTCCCCTCGGGGAACAGATAGGTGTCGGGAAACAGTCGCCCTTCGAGGGAGGTGAGGCCCTGGCCCAGGGGACCAATCTTGTCAGGGTTCTGGACCACGGACAGGAAGTCTTGGGCCGAGACCACCTGCTTCTCTTCCAAAAGCCGGGCGATTTTCGTCGACGTCCAGCCTTCGGGGATGGTGACCTTCACTTGGAGGGGCTGGGCGTGGCGAAAGAACGCCGCAGCCTCCCGGGCTGTCATGCCCCCGGGGACGGCAAACGTCCCCGAGGGGAAGGACCCGTCCCCCTCCCAGACCTTGTACAACCACCGAAACAACCAGGGATTCCGGATCAAGTGGGCGTCGGCCAACCGTTGGGCCGTGACCGTGAGTCGGTCGCCGGCGCTGATGTGAAACCTCTGGGCTTGGGACCCGTCGGCAGGGCGATCCTCGGACCAAGCCCACCCCAGGGCCCCTAGGGCCACCACGGCCACTCCGACCACGAGTCCGAGAAGAACTTGCCTCACCAGCTTCAAGCGTCNCCCTCCAGCAAGGTTGTCAATTGTTCCACAGTGAGGCAACGGAAGTAATGGAGTTGAAGCTGACGATAGGCTTCGGAAAAACGATCTTGACCGTCGGGGAGTTGGTGGAGGNGTCGGTACAAGGCTCTGGCTTCCTGGTCGGGCAACTGGAGTGAAACCTCGGGCATCGCTCATCCTTATACAGCGTTCGGTGACCGGGCACCGCGGGACGAAAAAACCATCCGTGGGGCTCAGGATAGACCGCATCGAGGACCGCGTCCAGGGCCTGGTCGACCGGACGTTCCCAGGCCCCCCGGCTCACAGTTCGTCCCGCCGCAGCACCGGGTTGGCCCGGCGACTCGACAAGGCTTCGTCAATTTCTTCCTTGCTCCGGACCTTACCCCGGTTGATCCCCGGACAGAAGCGCCCTTCCCACTTCCATTTCTCGGCCGAGGCCAAGGGCCCCTCCCAAAAGGGGTAGGTTCGACATTGGACCGGACGATGGTCGTACACCGTGCAACCTTGGTCCCAGAACACGCAGTCGTAGTTCTTTTTCTCTTTTAAGCTGAGGACCAGACCCTGGCCGAGGTCCACCCAACGGCAGTGCTGATCGATGAACGCCGGGGGGCTCAGGCCCACCCCGGCGGCCAACCGGTCGAGGTCAGTCCGGGACAGAAAGACGTACCCCGGATCGTGACGGCAACAGTCGTGGCACTGAGTACACTCGAATCGCAGACCTTGGTCGTAAAAGGTGTTGGACATGGTTAAATAAAAAAAGCCTTCTGTGAAGAAGGCATTTTGGGGAGAGTAGGATTCGAACCTACGAAGCGTGAACGCAACAGATTTACAGTCTGCCCCTTTTGGCCACTCAGGAATCTCCCCGTAAAGCGATGACAAAGTACACGCTGAGGTCCGCCTGTGTCAAGACAGACCACAGAATTGTTCGCGCCTCCTCCCGGAATACCCTCACCCCAGGGGCTAGCCAACTCAGGGAATTGAACCCTGGACCTACGCATTACAAGTGCGTTGCTCTACCGCTGAGCTAAGTTGGCGATAACTGCGTCAGAATAGGAAACCTCCTGGGGTCTGTCAACCATGGAACGTACCGCTCCTCGAGGATCCTGGGCCACTGAAAGTTCTCCCACGCGGCCCGGAAGGCCTGGCGGCGGAGGGNGCAAACGGCGTCGGGGTCCGTCTGCCACAGGTCGAGGGTCCGGACAAAGGTCTCCCACAGGCCCTGGGGATTGGGAAGGTCGTACGAGAACCCTGTCTGGCCGTCGATCACCTTCACCAGGCCCCCCACCCTGTGGACCAGGGGGAGGGATCCCATCAGCTGCGCCTTGAGGTCGGTCAACCCACAGGGTTCAAACTCCGAGGGCATGAGGAAGAAGTCGCTGGCGGCAAAGACCAGCCGAGCCACCGCCTCGTCGAACATATTGATGAAGACGAACCGCCCCCAGGGTGCCCTTTGGGTCGCGAGCTCGATCAATCGCTCCTCGTACCGACGTTCCCCCTGGGCCATGATGAGGAACTGGGCGGCCGAAGGTTCCTGAAGCGCCCGGGTCACGAGGTCCCCGAGGGCGTCGACCCCCTTTTGGGCGGTGAGTCGCCCCTGCATGGCGTACAAGGGCGCTGTCCCCGGGGTCAGGGCCCCGAACACCCGGGGAGTCTGGGGCAGCACGGTTTCCAACAGCCACTGGCGGCACCGGACCTTGCCCTCCCAGTGTCCCTCCTGGGGGTCAAAGGCAAACGGAAGCCCGGAAGACGAGGGGTCCCGGGGGTCCTTGTCCGTGGTCGATAGGCCGTTGGTGATCCCTTCCAGGGGCGTCCGGGAGGCCCGCAACCACCGACCGAAGGGCCCCGACCAATGGTCGTTCCGTCCGGTGGTGAGTTCTTGGGCATAATTTTCGCTGACGGTGGCCAGCCGGGCGTGGCCCGCGGCGCTGACCAAGGGTTCCCAATGACCGTCCAGGCGACAGGCCCGAACCTCGTCGGGGTCCAGGCCCATCAAGGCCTCGTGGGCAGCCTCCTGGGGCATCTCTTGGCGGTACCCCGAGCCCGCGTTGTGGATCAGCACCCCAAAGACCGTGGATCGAAAGGCCGATCCAAAGGCCGGGGCCGTCCGGGCTACGGCGGGAAGGAAGGCCACGTGGCCATCGTGCCCGAGGACATAGGCCGGGGTGGTGCCGGTCTCGTGCCAGTAGGTGGCCACGGCCCAGGGGAACTCGAGGTTCAGGGTAAAGGCGTCGGCGAATCCCTGGCCCCGGACATGGGTGGGGTCCTCGGCCTCGTCGTCGGCCGTGTACGTGTAGAGGGAGCGCTTGGGGGCGAAGCTCGGGCTGCCCAGAACGTGGAGGGTGTACCCCGCCTCGGGGACGACCCAGGCCTCCACCGGCACCTTGAGCGTAGGATGGGCCGACGTACCCTGCCACACCCGGGTGCCGCTGTCGTGGACCCGGGACGCCAGGAACCCATAGAGGGGAAGCACGACATGGGTCTTCCACCCGAGGCTGGCAAAACCCTCGGCCTGGTCCCGGACCACGTCCTTGACCCCCCCGGCTTCGGCCCACCCTCCTAACTCCCGGCTCACTAACCAAATCTCTTTTACCAAGACACCCCTACCTTCGGGTAGATCCACGAACCCCACACCAGGACCACCCCGAAGAGAAGCCCAAACACCAACCCCAGGATGAGCGACGCCACCAACCGAGGTGACCGGCGGTTCCAGGGGACCAAAACAAACCAGCACCCGAGGAGACCGACCCACGAAGACCAGCGGACGGCCTGGAAGAGGAACAGTTGGGTCGACTCGAGGAAGCCCTGGGCAGCTCCCACGAGGTAGAGGAACCAGAGGGTCATGGAAAAGAGAAACAAGGCCGAGGTCAGCCTCAAGACCAGGGCTCGAACGTCAACCTTCAAGGTTCTGGGATTCCCGGAGGACGAACAGGGTCTTTTGAAGGATGACCAACAGCCGATCCAGCCCGTTTTCAATGGTTTCCTGCTGACCTTCCAGGAGGTAGGGAAGCCCCAGGACGGCCTTCAAGGCCGGGATGTTCCGGTCCCGGACCCCGGCCAGTTGTTGGGACAAGATTTGCAACCCTTCGATGCCGCGGTTGATCACCTCGAAGGCTTGGGCGTCCTTGTTTTGAACCAACTGCAAAAAGGGCTTCAGTCCCAGGGCCTTCGACGAAAGCTCGTACCTCAATTTCTGGAACTCTTTCCCTTCCTCGGAATCGGGGTGCAAACTCTGGTCCAGGAGGGTGATCCGGTTCCTCAGGGCCCCCAACTCCTCCATGACGTTGGTCAGGCCTTGCAAACTCGACTTGCTGGCCGGGGCCACCATCAGGACGAGGCTCTGGAAAAAGGGAATGATCTTCTTCGCAAAGTGATGGTTCAGGAACGCCCAGAGGAGCCCCAGGGTCTCGGGGTATTGGAACCCCTGGACCTTTTGGGACTCAGACCCTGCCCCGGGGACATAGTAGTTGAGGGGCTCGTAGGCGCCTTTGGGAAACAGAACGGTCCGTTCCTCGGTCAATAGCCGCTCCCGGAGTTCGGGAATCCGCTCGTCCATTTCCTCCCGCAATGACATGCTCAGGGTCGCCCGGTAAAAATCCCGGACGGAAAACTTGGGAAGGATGTACTTCACGCCGTAGTAAGGATCTTGAAAACTCCACTGAAGGACTTCTTTCCAAGGGACCCGCACCGCGATGTCATGGCTCAGGCGGGTCAGGGCGGTGAGCCGCTGAAGGATCAGTTCGACGGTCCAGACGAGCTTGTCGTTCGAAAGCCTCTCGGCCGCCACCGACCAGATCTGGACCAAGTTGAGGTCCTTAGGATCGATCTTCGTGCAGAGATGGATGCCGTAGTAGAAGCGCTCCAGGAGTCCCGAAGATTTTCTCCAGGAAGCCCCACTGAAATAGGGGTATTTCGACGGCTCACCCTTGTCCGTGTTGTGCCCAAAGAGTTCCAACAGGAAGGCGTAGGGGAACTGAACCAGGGGGCGCAGGTAGTACAGACACCGAAGCCGGTCTCGGACGGCCTCGAACACCGACGGAGGGATGGCTTCTAAGTACGCTTCCAGGCGTTGGTCGAGCTGAGCCTGGAGGGGAGCTCGCTTTTGGTCCTGGCGGTACAACGCGGCCATCTCCCGCTCGGGAAACAGATCGTCCAAGCCCCGGACCGCGGCCGGATGTTCTTCCCGAATCAAAAGGACTAGCCCGGCCTCGAGGGTGATTTTCTGCTGAAACAGATGATCGAACAGGGGTTTCAAAAGCGAGGCTTCGTAAAAGAAGTCGTAAATGAGCTTTCCGAACTCCGGGGACCACTCCTGTTGCGAAAACAGGACCAAGTCAGGGATCTTGTCCCGGATCACGCCCTTCGCCCAGGCCAGCTTCTTGTCGGCCAGCAGTTCATACTCGGGTCGGCTGGTGAAAAACGAGGCCATCTTCAACATCAGGCGCTCGAGGAACCCGAGTTTGCCAAACTCCTTCGACAGGCGCAACCTCAGCTCATCGGGGCCTTCGGCCTTGCTCACGATGTTGTCGGTATCCTTGGACGAGAAGTTCAAGCTGGCTTGGATCCGGCCCAACAGCTCCTTCTTCTCTTCGGGGGTCATGCCCTGGGACAGATCGTTGAAGGTGTCACTCATAGAGGACCACCCAAGGGGCGGAGGACGAGGAAGCGACCCGCTTCCACCAGGAGTTCGGCCCCGGAACCGGCCACCTCGTTGCTCAGACTGTGCCAGTGGCCAAAGTCCACCGAATCCACGGGCCAGCGCAACCCCGACGACGCCATTTGCCACGGCCCGGCCCCCAGGGGAAACACGGAGACCGTCCCCGGGCCCAGGACCAGACGATCCCCCAGCCCGAGGTTCCACGCCTCCTCGTGCTTGGTCAGCCACCGGGTCAATAAGGGCTGCCGGGCCGCCAACCGAACATTGGACCACCAGTGGTCCATCCGGCCCCCGGCCCCCCCCAGGAGCCACACCTCCTGGGCCCCCCCCTCGACGGCTTCCCGGACGGCGGCCTCGGTATCGGAGTCGTCCTTGGCCCGGTCCAAGACCCGGGCCTGGCCATACCAGTCGGCCCAGGCCGACAGGGGCCCGTCGAGGCTGTCGCCGTCGCCGACCCACAGGTCGGCCTTGCGCCCCAGGCGCCGCAACAGAGCCAGACCACCGTCGGCGGCGATGATCCGTTGGGCGGCGTTGATCCACGCCAAGCAAGAAGAAGACGGCGGAGCTTCCCCTCCGGTGCAGACCACAGTGACCATGGCTCAGGATAAACTTGACAAATCCTTTTGTACAACCCTAGTGTGGGTCCATGTTTGATCCCGTGCTCCATCGGCTGGAACCCTTTTCCCGAGAGTTTGCTCGGCGGGGAAAACAGGTGTACCTCGTCGGGGGTGCGGTCCGGAACCTTCTGCTGGGTAAACCCGTCAAGGACTTCGATTTCACCACCGACGCCCTCCCCTCCGAGGTCCAAGGCTACTTTCGAAAGGTGCTGCCCACGGGGCTACAGCACGGCACGGTCACCGTGGTCTTCCAAGGGGAAGCCTATGAAGTCACCACGTTTCGGGTGGACGGCGCCTACGCCGATGGTCGTCGCCCTTCGGAGGTTACCTTCACCCCCAGCCTGGAGGAAGACCTCAAGCGGCGGGACTTTACGGTCAACGCCGTGGCCCTGAACCTCATCGATGGAACCCTGGTGGATCCCCATGGGGGTCAAGTCGACTTGCGACGAGGCCTCCTGAGGGCCATCGGGGACCCCGGTCAGCGCTTCGATGAAGACGCCCTTCGGCTGTTGCGACTGTTTCGGTTCGTGGCCCAGTTAGGGTTTTCCATCGATCCACCGACCCTCGAGGCCGTGCCCCCCCGCAGACCCCGGCTGGCGGCGGTTTCCCAGGAACGAATCCGAGAAGAGCTGACCAAGACCCTGGGGGCCCCCTACCCCGACCGGGCCTGGGTTCCCCTCCAAGACCTGGGGTTCCTCGGGGACCTCTTGGCCCCGGTTCCCGTGGCCTCCCTCGACCCAGGAGTCTTGAAACGCTTGGCCGACCTCCCGCCCAGCCTCCGGTGGAGCTGGTGGCTCACCCTGGCCGGGGGTCCGGACCGAACGCTGTGGGACAGGGCCCTCCGGCGGCTCACGATGAGCAACGCCGACCGGGAGGCCATCTTGGCTCCCCCCAAGGCCCTGGACCTTCTTTCGCCCCAGGTCCCCCCAACCCAGGGGGCCAAGGCTCTCATCGAGGCGTGGGGCGATCGCGCCAAGGTACGCCTCGGGGTCCTGTACCTGGAGGCCCTCGAGGCTCACCAGGGGTGGAAAGACACCCACGGGTGGAAAGCCGAGCTCGTGAGGGCGGCGGAATCGGGGGAACCGATCTTTTTGCAGGAACTCGCCGTGGGCGGGGCGCAACTCATGGCCGAAGGGGTCCGGCCCGGACCCGACGTGGGTCGCATCCTAAAGGCCCTTCAACGGGAAGTCTGGGCCGCCCCCCACCTCAACTCAATCGAGGCTTTGGTTCCCCGGATCCAGGCCCTTCGGTGATGGCCCGGTAGGCGACCCCCGCGGCTTCCTGTTCGGCTTCTTTCTTGTTCTTACCGCTCCCGGTTCCCAGGGTTTGGTTGTTGACCTGAACCTCCATGAAGAAGGTCTTGTCGTGATCCGGGCCAGTTTTGTCGATGAGGACGTACTTCGGGTAGCTCTTGTAGGTTTTCTGCACGAATTCCTGCAACAGAGTCTTGTAGTCTTTTTTGTGTTTGTCTTCGAGGACGTTGTTGATCTCGGGCACGAGCAACTCGAGGATGAACTTCTGGGTCTCGGGAAAGCCCGCATCCAGGTAGTAGGCCCCGAACACGGCTTCGAGGGCGTCGGCCAGCAAGGCCTTCTTGGTCCGGCCCCCGGAGTTTTCCTCCCCCTTGCCGATGAGAAGAAGTCGATCGACCCCCAGGTTCTTGGCCAGGGACGATAGAATGTCTTCGGAGACCACGAAGGACTTGATCTTCGCTAGGTCACCTTCGGAACGGTCTGCGAGCACGTGGAAGAGGTAGGCGGACACCACCAGGCCCAACACCGAGTCCCCCAGGAACTCGAGGCGTTCGTTGTTGTCTCGGTGGTCAGAATTTTCGTTGGAATAGGATCGATGGGAGAAGGCCAGGTCCAACAACGCTTCGCTCTTGAACCTGACCCCGGATGACTTCTCAAACTGTTTGAGAAGTTTTTTCCTTTCTGGTTTCATTCCAGAAATCGATGGACTTCTCGGCTTGCCGAAGAGTTCCACGAAGAATTACTTCTGCTGGGACCGCAGGTAATTCAGGACGTCGCCCACTTTTTCAAACTCAGTGGCCTTGTCCTCGGGAATGGTGATTCCCAAGTCTTCTTCGATGGCGTACAGCAACTCGTAGGTGTCGAGGCTGTCGGCGCCAAGATCCTCACGAATCTTAGCATCCAGGCTCACTTTCGCTTCGGCGACTTCGAGCTTCTCGACGATGATCTTCTTCAGCTTCTCGAACAGTTCGTCCATTCGCTTCTCCTTTCGTTAAGCCATTGATTCCGGTTCAAAAACTTGCTTCCCGCGATAGAAGCCGCACTTCGGACAAACCCNGTGCATCAGAATCTTGTTTCCGCAGTTGCCGCACGCCATCAGATTGGGCATCGTCATCTTCATGTTGGCGGAACGCCGTCTTCTGGTGCGGGTCTTGGAAGTATTAAATTTGGGTACTGCCATGGACCTTTCCTCAAAAAAATTTCGTTCAGCATCCTACCGTCTTTTGCTAGATGCTGTCAAGCTTTGTCAGACCAGCTGCCCCCGCTG
>JGI26470J50227_1000223_pt1 | contig 25791 bp, 44 predicted proteins | sample FreactTroBogLake_FD_50227 | JGI IMG/M metagenome (IMG submission 50227) | reverse complement strand
GACAAATACTTCCATATCTGATTTAAATTGTTCATCCTAGCTACTTCAACAATCATTTTATCTCTATCCCTAACTTGAGTAGTTAATAGATGACCTACAATTAATTCTTTAGCTTCTGTAGCTGTTTTACATCTGTAAACTTGTGTTGCGATTGTTGCTAATGTTGACTCGTAATGTTTCATAACTTATTTGTTTAGAGCCTAAAGATAAGGAGGCCTTTTCAGGCCTCCAACTTTTTCTAAAGGTTTTTTTAGAACTACCCAACTTTTACTATCGATTGAAAGTGGTAGCTCACTGTACCATTTTGTAGTGCTGATAAACCACCAATTGGTTGCCATCCTCTAGCAATCAAATGATTAACTTCTTCTACTAATAAAGTCAAGTCTGGTTTTGCAACTACTGCATACTGCTTTACTGTCTTGTCTTGTACTTCTGCTGAATCTACTTTTGCCATCTTACTGTTTTTTTGTGGACATTATAAAATATANTTTTCGATAATTAGCCTTAAAGAACCTCCTATCTTCCTTTAACTTACTTATAGTTTCCCAATATTCCTCCGTTTTTGGGAAATTTTTATCTAATAAAGATGTAAAATTATAAGANTCNGGNACAGTCCAATATCTACATTCTGTTTTTCCGTTGTAATTAGTTTCAAAAAAAAAGTTTAATGGGTATTCTTTTTTAAACCAGGCTTCTGCGCTTATAGCTCTATCCTTAGTTACCCACATGGACCATAGAACTTGAACATTGTAATCTCTAGCTAGAGGAATATTTTTCCATTTTCTACTTGCATGAACTTCTAGATTGAATCTTTCAAGTACATCTTCTGAGCCGGTTTTACCGAACTTGTAAATACGGTATGGATCAAATTTATACATTATCATAACTTGTTATTTTTATTTAAAAATTATTGTCGATGTACTTATGAACTCTTTGTAAGAAACTAATTATCCANAGTATAGACAACATAGAAGTNAATAANAATCCTAGGAATCCAAANACTTCAGTAAACATATTAACTATACTCAATAGAGTAAAAGATAATTCAAATAAACTAAATAATANCAAGGTAGCAATTAAAAATTCTAATGAACGTCTTAGTATGTAATCTTTGTGTTCTTTCATAACTTATCTGTGTTTATGTGTTAAATATAAGGATGCTGCTATCATTGATAGTCCTACTATTAAAATAATAGCATTAATCAATTTTTCTTTATAGTTTTTCTTAATCATTTTTGTTCTTTTTCTATGATACTCCAAACTTTTTTAACTGGAGATCCTAAAAAATCATTCCAAAATCCTACCACATAGATAGTTTGGTCACTGTTACGATCTGGTTGAAGCTCAAATATAAGTTCTCGACTCATACTCACATGTAGTTCATCGGTAACTCTATATTGTAATCCTTCTACTGTTATCTTCTTAGTCATCTTACTTTAAAATTACTATTTTTAATCCATACTAGCAAAAAAAACCTACCGAAGTAGGTGATTTTTTTCTGGGAGGCTTGGGGGTTATTTATGTAAAGTCATATAAGTNAGCCCTCCTATTATTATATAGGAAGCTATNTTCTGGAACTTAGATTTGAGTTGAAGTTTTTTATTCTGAATCTGTAGTTGATTGTACTGGTTAGTCCAGTTACCAATCTCAACATCCTTATTAGTTATAATAAGTTTATACTTAGTTTCCTTAGAAACATACTTACCTATGATACTATCTTTGTTTGTTAGTCTAGCTTCATCGAGACTTATAATACTATCTTTAATGGGTATAATCTTTTTATCACCATCTAACTCAACTAGATCCTTAGCTGCAAATATTAATACAGGTTGAGCTATTGCTAAAGGTTTTGTAGTTGTATCTTTGGGATAACGAATGTTATAAAAGTGAACTAATCCTGAATCAGATAGGTTGTCAATAGCTCTCTTAAAAGAGTCTACATATTGAACTACAGTAAGGACTTTAGCTTTCTGGTTATCTACTTGATAAAGCAAATCTGTTTCAACCACTTGCATGGAATCAATCTGCTTATTATCTTTTACTATTTCAACTTTAAGAGAATCATTCTCTTTGTGTAAACTATCTACTGTATTCTTAAAAGCTTTGTCAGAAGGTCCCATATACTTATTACAACCTTCGTAGCCTATAGCTACAACTATTAAAGCTAGGACAACATATAGTATTATCTTTTTCATATTATTTGATTGGAGTTATTTGCTGCATCACTATTTTTCCAAATCCAGTATTGTCCTTTTCTTCATCCTCTAGGTAAGGTTGATCACCATTCCTTGAATCCCATTGCTGTAAATAAGTTGTACGGTTACTTACCATATTGTTCTTAACTAGCTTTCCAGTCTTAGGATCATACTCATTCTTAGCTTCGTTGGCTGTGTTGTTGTCGTTTCCAAATCCTATGTACCAATCATCATCTGAAGGATGCATGTTGGAACTTTTCACTTTCCAACTCTCATCATCAGGTAGAAACTGACCATCACCAGTATTAACACCACTAACTGTTTTAGCTAGTCGTTCCACAACTTTACGTACTAATGCTGCATTACTCATAGTAATAAATAGTTAGAACCTCTTTGCCAAATTAATTATCTGATCAACCTCAGAGTTTGTTAAGTTGAGATACTTTCCAGCTAACGTTTTAATAGCGTCGTTGAATTGTTGAGCTTCAACACCCCTTCCTTCAGGAAAGCTTAAATTGTAAGCTTCGCTACTAAATATTAACTTAATCATCTCCATACGTTGTTTATCTGTCATTTCATCAAAAAACTCTTGTACTGAAATGTTCATTTCTACTTCTACTTCCTGGTAGTCTGAAAATTGTGGCATAACTTAACTTTTTAATAGTATTATAATAAGTGTGATTGTAGATATTAGTAGAGCTACATCTGCTCCACTAATACCTTTCTTCTCCAACCATTTAGTTGCTTTTGCTAATAATTTCTCTTTCATTTTAATTGAAGTCTTGTTTACTTGTTGCTAAGCTAAGGACTGGATTAACAGCATACTTAACTATAGTATGGCCTTCTTCACTACTGGCTTTTCTTATAAACCCACCCGAGATAGTTTTTTCATTTACTGCAGACATCATTTCATTTGTAGACTCTGGATATGTGTTTATGTAGTCTTCATACGAAAGTACTTCGCTAATCTTTCCTGTAAGGAAGTTAGCTCCTGTTTGAGGGAAAAGGTCACGATGAGTATCGTACCACACATCTCCGACTTTTACATAAGCTCTGTTACTGTTGAGTGCTAAAATTTCATGTGTCATAACTAATTATTTGTTTTATAATGTAAAGGTACTACCTTTTTACTTACTAGCAACTTTTTCTGAATAATATTTCCAAAAAATAGGTATTTGCTCTTTGGCAAACTCCTGTGCTTCTATTTCTAATGGATGATCTTCGTAGCCAACCTTTAAATAAGAATACAAATACATAGACTGTTGACTGTGCTTATACTCGTGAAATAAGCCATCAAGAACCCACTCTAAGGTTTCTCTCTTATCTGCATGCAGGACTAATTGATTCTGACCTACGTTATATTGTCCGTACTGACCTTCATAGTACCAAGGTAGGTTGTGTGGATTATAATCCCAAACTAAATGAAGCTGGCACTTTGAAAAGTAATGCCTAATGAATTCGTTTCTTCTTGCTGCAGGAGTTTTGTTTAATTCTATACTCCTATCTCCAAATGTACTCACTAACCAGTAGAAGGCATCAGCTAGAACCTTATCTAGCACCTCTTCCTCTAGCTGTCCAACTTTAGCTTGTAACATAGGGTGTAATTTAAAAATGCCTCCGAAGAGGCATTCTATATTTTAAAGGTCGTACTGAGCCATCTTCGCTTCTTCTCCTTTCTCGGCAATTTCATGATCCAAGAACATTAATGCTTCGTGTCTAGTAAAACCAGCACTTACTAATTCACCAATGATCTTATCTGCTACCTTATGAAGTACGTCGTGTAATTTAGGATCTATATTAGATTCCATTTCCTGATGCTTTGGATCCATATCAGGCTCGTGCTTATCTTCCCACATTTCTCCTTTTTTTAACACAAGACCTGTTCTGTTACCACCTGGTTTAGATTTATGACTAGGTTCTTGATAATGAGGTTTTGTAGCTGCTGGATGTTTGATGTCGTGTTCTTTTCTTTTATTCTTAATCTCACCACCCTTAACATATCCTGCTTTATCACTTTCCATTATCTTGCTATCCTTACCAGCTTTTTCTAATAGCTTAGCAATTTCACTTTTAATAGTCCTAACTGATTTAATATACTCAGCTAATTGTTTTCTTTCGTCTGGAGATAATACTGAGAATCCATAAGGAGGGTTAGTTTCATTAGTCACTTCCTCTACGGTTTGAATTGTTTGACCTGTGGCTTGTAGTGGTGGCATGTGAAGACCTTCTTCTATTTTTCCTAATTCATCTTTAAGAGATTCTAAGTAGTCGGGAGCCCAATCTTCAAAGTATCCGTATCCAGAAAGTAAATTCTGTACTACTACTCTTTTCAATCCAGCTTCTAACATTTCATGTCCACACCAACTAATAGCTGCATTTTCGTAATCTTTATAAGCTTGATTTCTTACTTTAGGTTCAGCATCTGATCTAGTATCGTAAATATCTCTTAAATCTTTTAATTCTTTACCGTGCTTTTGTGCAACTACTTTAGCTGCATACGCCGGATCACGCATATGAGAACCATCACTCGCTTCTTTTGTTTCTTCTTTTATACCTAACTTACCTAAAGCGTCCCAAGTTCCTCCGAATCCTGGCATGTCTTCTTTCTTATCTTTTCCTATGAAATGTTTCAACCAGGCAGGCATTGATTGAGGATTAGATGCATAATACTCAGCATCGTCAGGATCTTTAACATACTGTAAGATCTTACTTACTAAATCTTCATGACCCATACCTTCTTCCATATCCTCTGCTAAGCTTACTTGTTTAACAGCGTCGTTAATAGCATCCCACACTCCTTCTTCATCTATTATCATATCTACTTCTTCCTTAGATAATCTTCTACCATCTTCTTTCATAGCTATAACATCCCATTCTTCTATTCCTGCTTCAAGTGGTTCTGTTTCTAAACCTCCTTTTTGAGCTGGAGACGTAGAAAACTTAACCACTACATCGTATTCACGATCGCCATTAAATAATTCTATTTCTGCATGGTTGCCTCTCTGATCTTTTAATATAGCACTAGCTTGGTGACCTTCTTCCATCTCTTCATTTTCTCTATATCCCCATGATCCTGGATAGTTGTCTGTGTAACTGGCTTCAGGTACAACACCTTTAGCTGTATCTTTGTATTCTTTACCGCCTACTTTAAATTTTTCACCAGGTTTGTGAGTATGTAGTTGACCTGTGAAGGCATTTCCTTCTTCCATATCTTCCTCATCTAAAGGACTTTCAGGTGTAATGTTATCATTATACCCTCTGTCTTTAACGTCTACTGCTTCTTTTAAGATACCTTTAGGGGTAGAACCTTGTAATTTGTTCATCATACCCTTAAAATCTTCGTGAGATATATACTCCATTATGTAGTTATTTATTTATAAATAGTTCATTTTTCTTCTTTGGTGATATGTGAATACCAACTTATTTCTTAGGTTTAATTGTTATAGTAACCTGCTTAGGTTCTGACTTAGGCCTTGCAATAATCTTGTATTCTATTTTGGTATCAGTCTCGACTTTGTCAATCTTGAAAGCCATTACTTCGCAACCTAACATTTGTTCTACTAATTCTTTTGTGATTTCGTTTATCATATAACTAATTGGTTTTTAATTGGTTAGTCCCACCATTCGGCAGAATGTCTTTTAAGTATTTCAAAGATAAGATCATCAGCTTTTTTTTGACGTATATGACACATAAAGTGTGATAGTGCATCTTTGTCATCAAAATGGGAATAGTTAGGATAACGTTTTTTAACAGCTCTTGCAGCACTAGGATATTTTTTAATATAGTCAGATAGTTTTTCTGATTTATATCCATCTAAGAATATCTCATCGTGCATTTCTACATAGTCAAACTTTTCCATTACATAATACTCTGTATGCTTACGTTCTATTAGATTAAGAACTACTGTCATCCAATAGTTATCCCTATCTATATTGACGTGTCTATTAGCTCTTACTAAAGCCTCTCGTTGGTGTTCTATTTTCTTCTGCAGTAGCTTTGTAATAAAGTAATGATCCCAATCCTTATCTTTGTAGATAGTAGGAGCCCATCTAATTATATTCCAAAGACCTTGAAAGAAATATCTTATTCTCCAATGAATATACTTACCCCATTTAAATCTTGTACTATCCCAAGCTGAATCTTTTGGGATTGATAGTTTAGTATATTGCTTCATAGGTTATTTGTTTTTAACTATTTCAATTATTTTTTTAAGACACGCTAGTTCTGCTTCTTCGTAAGTATAAACATCATCTATATCATAAAATATACAATCTTCAAGATCGATTAAATGAGTATCTAATGAGTATGGATTAATACCATGACCTAGAAAATACTTCTCCCTAAAAAACCGAAATGCTTGTTGGTATAGTGGTGCAGCACAATGTGTATTTGGATTTGTTTTAACTTCCCAAAATAATCCATTTTGTTCAACTATATTGAAATCTCCATCATGTCTGTAAGTTGCTATACATGATTCATCAAAACCTAATTCTTTAAGTTCCAATGCTAAGTCGTAAGGGATAAATTCTTTATTCATAACTTATTTATTTATATTCCAAACTTCAATTGGTAAATACTTTCTACATATGTCTGCGGTTAGCTGTTGATTCTCTCTTTTAGCAGCAGCATTAAAAGCAGCATCAGCAGCATTAGCAGCATCAGCATAAGCAGCATAAGCAGCAGCAGCAGCAAAAGCATCAGAAGCATCAGAAGCAGCATAAGCAGCAGCAGCAGAAGTATTCAACTTCTCTCTACTTATCTTACCTTCTCCAAAAGCGATAGATGCATCAACAGCTTTAAGGTTTCTTTCATCTTTCATTAAATGACGAACTGTGTTTGCACAATGACCTTTTGCAAGGGTTAGTAACTGTAAATCATCAGGATTCGTTTTTTTAAATAACCACAACAGCCAGTCACCTCTATGACAAGTATTGTAAATTTCTGACCAAGATTTATCGCTTGCCCATTCTCTTGCTTCTCTACATGCGTTTAATTTAATTAGTAATTCTTTCATAACTTTAATTTATAAGATCATCAAGTATAATATTGTGTTCTAAAAGTTCGTCTGCTATACGCTCAAATACCATATCTATTGCTTCATAAGCATTCATTGGTTTATTATCTACGAATACTTCACATCGTCTTTTTAAATTGGAAGTAATCTCAAATAAAGCACAAGCCATGTCAGTTGCTTTAACACACCTCTTGTGTGCCATTGTATCATCTAAATCATTTAAATCAAATTCTAGTACCGCTCTCATAACTTTAATTTATATTGTGTTTAATACAAAAGATATAATTTCATCTCTTAGGTCTGGATCACAATCATCTAGGTCGTTTCCAAACTCATCAAAGACATCCCACTGTAGATATGCATTCTCTAAGTCTTCGATTTGAATTACAGTGTAGTCTTGACCATCGTAGATTACTTCATACGTGTAGTCGGTTTGTATTTTTGTTACTTTATTCTTCATTAGAATGCCCCCCTCATCTCTAGTAACTTCTGCATATGCTCTGCAGTTTCTAGATCTTTTATTATAGAGATTTCATAATCAGCCTCACCTGATCCTGTTACAACACCTACATATCGAAATGCATTTGAATGTTCTACACATGTTGTACTGTAACCTAAATTAATTCTACCTTGTGGGATTTCTTTTTGACACACTTTGCAATACTTACTCATAACTTGTTTCTGTTTTCGTTTTAATTATTTGGTAAAGATACCACTACTTTTTTCTTCTTAGCAACTTTTTCTTTTCTTGGGAGATTAAAATTCTCAACAAAGTAAGGCCCTGCTCTAGTAATCTCTAGATCATAGTGCCACCGCGACTCTAGTTTCCCTTCGTCGTCTTTGTACTCAATAGTAAATTTGGTTGGTTTGTCTTGCTTACTTAAGGCCATAACCTGTATTATTAAAGGATGAAGATACGATTAGGAAAGTACACTGCCAACTTTTTTTTCTAAATCCCTTTTTTGTTTGTTTTCTGATATTTTACGCACATGTTCTTTTGATTTAGGTTTGCCTTTTAAAGCTTCAGATATTCTACGTTTATGTTCTTCCGAAAATTTTTTACCTTTAGCAGCTTCAGACATTTTATGTTTTCTCTCTTCTGAATACTTTTTTCCCTTTGTGGCACCAGGTTTTCCTTTTTTAGCTTCAGACATCCTTCTTCTTGTTTCTTCTGAATGTTTCTTTCCTTTGTGGTATGGTAGGTTATGTGGCTTTCCTTTTTTAACTTCTGACATCCTACGTTTTGTTTCTTCTAGATGTTTTCCTCCTTTACCAGGTTCTTTTGCATTTAACATTTCAAACTCGCAATTTACGTATTGTTGCCAATAGAAAACTTCATATTGATCTAATACCTCTTGGGTTACATCTTTAGGGAGTTCGTGTATAACTTCAAACATATGCGCCTTCCATCCATGTTTAATTAGAGAACTATAAATACCACATTGGTCTTTGCAGTTTAATCTCTTATATACGTTTTTTCTTTTTGTAATATTCCAGCTCTGTCCAATGTAAATTCTACCAGTTGGAGATGTTATTTTATAAATTCCTACCATAAATAAAAAAGCCCTAAAGAAAGTAAAGGGGCTCTGACCTCCCAATACTTCTAAGGGCAATAAGTTTGAATGCAGTAACTAGTCAGAGTAGTTATTACTGTAATAAATAGTTGTAATTAGAGGTATTTACCTACTAAAATGTCAATTCTTTCTTTATTAAAATTAGAGTTAGTCTGATTCTTAACGAAATTAAGATCCTTTTCGAGATCCGTTAGTCTGGGAGATGATCCTTTCTTGAGAAATAAATCATACTGTTCTTGAATCCTATCCGTAAGTTGTTGTATCTTGTAGGGATAATTCTTCCTGTTACCGAGTTCCTGAAGTTTTTTAAATTTGTTACCGTCATTAACTAGTTGATCTGCTAGTTTATTTAAGCTTCTGTTTATCACCTTTTTTATTGTTTTTCATCATTTTAAACATTGTCGCTAGGGATACTGTTATTGCTAAAATAAGCGATAATGCTTGTAGATAAGGAATACTAGAAATTATGTAGCTACTAAGGTGTAGTCCCCAAATTCCTGCTATAAAAAGTTCGTACTGCTGCTTCATTAATTCTGGATACTAATTTTTTGTACTAGAAGGGCTTCCCAATTCACAGCACATCTTGTTATTATTGATAATTTTTTTGCTACTAATTCATCTTCTAATATAACTATCATTAATTTTTTCCAGGCTTCTCTGCTGTTTACATGCAATATCTTATGCCTACCCTCAGGTATGTATCTTTCTGCTAGATCCTCAAGTATTTCGTATAATACGTTGCTAACCATACTAATGATAAATAGTAAGTTTATTAGCGTACCCACTCAGTTACACCCAATAAAAATGCTTCTGCAGGTGTAAGCTTAGCATTTTCTTTCATAGCTTTAAGAGCATAGTATATAACTTCTAGCTCTAATCCATACTCTAAAGCTATATCTAATTGATTACCAATGAGTTCTAATTCTTGTTTCAAATCCATAAATTATATTTTCGTGATGAACTCATCCCCCTCCTCATAATCGTAGTTATCGGTAGGGTTTATTCCAACATCCTTGAAGAAAGATAAAAAAGTATCGTCTACATTCCAATCAGCTTCTTCTTTAATTTTAGGTGCATTTGCATCCTCTAAAGATCTAATCTGCTTCTCAGAAAATAACGATCCAACGTATAGAAAGTAACAATTGTAACATAACATACGAAGGTTCTCAACCTTCCAGTTATGCTTGTTACCGTCTATAAAGTTTAAAATTAATGGTTGTTTATAATCTACTACACGTTTCTCATGGTGTCCACAGTTGTAGCATTCCATTCTTAAGATACCTTCGTAAATTAATCTATTCTTAAGTTTCTCCTGGTTAATAGCTCGATAGCTTTCCTTTGACATGATCTCATCAATCTTTTCAATTGATATTTCATTTCTCCAGCTTATCCTCTTTATACCCTTACCAGAATTGTTTTTATGTAATTCATATAGATTCTTACCACTCTCCTGATCCATATACATCTTAGCATACTTCCGATAGGTTTCAATGGTTACATTTAAGTATCTTGCAGCCTGAAAGTTAGACTGTGTATGCTTCATCGCATTACGTATAACTTTTTCAGTTAGATCTCTACTAGGCCTACCTGCTTTCTTAGTCGCCATATCCTGGATTCATTTTTAATAGAAAGTTCCAAAGATCGTGAGCAGTTTCTAATACCAATGCTGAGCCGTCATCTTCATATATTAGTGGATTAATACTTCCATCTGGATTAACTCTCTCCCATAAGTAATATGAAATAGCTTCTGCTCCTTCCTTACCAAAGTGTAGGATAATTAATGCGTCAATAGTTTCCAAAAAGGACTCATCGTAATTAGATAAATCTAAGTTTATCTCGGCATACATTAGATTTTGTCTATTAATTATACCTTCTATTGAATTAATTATCGAAACGAATAACTCTTTTTTCTTTTCTACCTGACTCTTTTTCTTTCTTCTTATTAAACTTTTTACATTTAATATTTGATTAATTGCTGTCTGTATCTCCGTTAGTGGTTGCTCCATCTTGTTTCGTTTTTGAGGTTTTCTTAGGTACGTTCTTGGTAGGTTTTCTTATTTTTTCAATAAGATTCTTAATAGTTATACAGTCTTCAAATCTTTCTTCTTCAAGCATAAAGTTGATACACTGCTCTAAAGCTGGGATCCAATATTGTTTTGGGATATCTAAGTAAAGCCCCATTCCATTTATTTCAAATAGGGTAGCGAAAGTCTTTTTATTTTCGAAAGCTTCTTGAATAGCAAGTAAGGTTTCTTTCTTGATCATAGCAAGCAATGAGTCGTTCTCTAAGAGATCCGATGCTTGAATCTGCTCTAAAGGTTCAAATAGAGCTTTTGGGATTGTTCTTTTTGCCATAACTAATTTTATATTTTATTTTATTCCAGCTCTTCTCATCATAAGTTCCTTCAACGGTTCTTCTTCTGCTGCAGGTGGTTGTTCAGCTGCAGGTAGGGGTTCTGCTGGTTGTTCTTTTTCTTCTCCATCTTCCTGTGGTTCATCTACTCCAGGTTCTCCTTTTAGTACATGCTTAACTATAAAGGTAGCTAAAGAAGGTAGTGGAATTAAGAAACCTACTACATTTTTATAAGGATTTTCAACATCGTATATAATTTGTAAACCTGCTTCTGCAAATTTCTGTTGTAGTTCTGTTCCAATCTCATTGGCCATTTGCTGAGCTTGGCGAGGGTCTGAAGGTACATCCTTCATTACAAATTGTAATTTTACGCCTTTTTTTGTCTTGTTGATATTAACATCAAAGCGTAGAGTCATATGATGACCAGCTATTTCTACTGGAAATTCCGGAATAAGCGGGGGAAGTCCTTCTTGCAAGTTATTTTTCATAGTAATAAATAGTTTAAATGTATTTGAAGCTACCTTTCTTAATGTGGTAGTTGATGTTTTCAGCTGTCCAGTTAAAAACTTCAGCAGCTTCTTTTCTAGAATTATATACTACATTAGATTCGACGTGTAGTATCTTTTTCATCCCTGCATTTCTATTTTTTCGAGTTTCCTGTCTTCGTTGCTTAGTTTCTTCCTTCTGCTTCCCAAGCACTCTACCTTTATTTGATTTACTTAAGTTTTCTCTATGCTCTAAGCTTCGTGCAGGTTTTCTTTTACCCTTATTAGCTGTGCCTATCTTTAACCTAGTTTCCTCAGATCTTTTTGCAGTACCGTTAAGTTGTCTAGATATTTCTCTTTTTCTTATAGACTCTTCTTTATGCTTACCGAAACTTCCTGGTTCTTTTAGGTTCATCATCTCAAACCCACAATCTAAATACTGCTGCCAGTACAATATTTCATATCGATTTAAGACTTCCTGTGTAGTATCTTTTGGTAATTCGTATACAATTTCAAAACTATGGTTATTCCAGCCGTGTTTAACTAGAGAACTATATAATTTAGGTTGATTTTTACATCTTAAATTTTTATAGTTATTTTTTCTGTTTGAAACATATCTACTTTGTCCTATGTAAATTTTACCGGTTGGTGATGTTATTTTATAGATACCTATCATGTATATAAATAGTTGAAATACACTATTTTAGTAGATCTCTAATATCAATAATATTATCTAGAGAATGAACATCCTCTCTATATCCATCTTGAGACTCGTCATACATGTCTTCAGTAAATTGATGTCCAAAATACAAATCGTTGGCTGGTGTAAAGCCGTAAAACTCATGTACTTGTTTTTGTATTTTAACAACATCTTGAACTCTCCAATTGTGTCCTATAAAGATAAAGCCAGATTCAATCCCTTTTACCACATTTCTTTCTTTTAAAGTTGTATGTCTATTTTCAATCCAATCCAACCTTTCAATTAGTTTTTGGTATATAGCATTTGCTTGTCCCCATCTAATAGATCCCATAAACACTACTACATTACATTCGAATAAGGGTGTAGCTATTTTCCAAAGCTCATCATCAGCATTGTTAAAGGAAGCCCAACATCTTAAATCTCCACTAGGATTCTTTTCTTTATCTTTTAAAGCTGCTGCTCTAACCCCACAATTATTTCCATCCTTACTTGATACATTTCCTTCACAGTTGTATATCTTTAATTTAGATACATCTATTAGTGTACATTTGTGAGCACCAATACTTCTTTGCATTACTTGAGCAATGCGGGTAGATTTAGGTGTATCCTGCTTATCTTTTGAGGATAAGTCTCCTCTGTTAGAAGTTGTAAGGATTAAAATTTTACCCTTTGTATTCAAGTATTTAACTGCTTTTTCAAGCTGCTTTTTAAATTTTGTATCTGGAACTACATCTGCTTCCAATAATAGATCTGCTAACTTTCCCATGTCTTATAAATATTTAAAATACGTTTTTAAAGAAAGGTTTGATCATGTCACGCTTTTGTAAGCTGTTGATTGTTATCTCGAATATGTCAAACTGATAAGTACCAGTTAGTTCTATGGTATCTAATATGAAAGGTAGTTGTTTTATTACACTCCTATAATAAGCTTCGTTCAGTTTAGTTGCATCAAACTCAACTACAATAGCTTCTTGTGGGGTGTTATGTTTGCGTAGCTTAAACTTACTCTTTAAATCAAACATAGTGTTTTTATGTTCTGTTTCATAGTAAGCTGCTTCAATAATTCCTAACTCATCATCTGTATATAAAACATCACACCAAGGTTCTAACACTTTAATTATATCTAAAGTAGTATTCTTAATTACAAAAGCAGTTTCGTATCTGCCTGGAACAATAGGTTTCATGTCAGCGTCGTGAAGTACATCTGTATGCCATTTTCTCCACCACTCTCTAAACTTATTGTTTCTTAGATCTAAATACTCTTGAGAATCTTTTGGTTTATACCAAATAGTTCCATCAGGTAATGGAATCTCCTTCTCAATAACAATACCATCCTTAAATCTACTTCCTCTACAAGTCATGTGATAAACTAATGCATCCCTTGACTGAACGAAAGTGTATCCGTTTAAAAACATTCTATTAAAGATATCTGAATCTTCTAACTCCATTGGAGCAAATAACAAATCATGTCCTCCTATAGATGTGAAGTCTTCTTTGTACATTGTCCAAGGTGCAAAGATACCTTCTGTAGTCTTATGTTTAAACTCTTTCTCTTTCTCATTTACAAAATCCGTAAAGCTTTCTGCAGTAAACTCTTCAGGTTCCATTCCAAAGTTCTTCACATGCTTTTCAGGACCTGGTGGATGTAGAGGTGGTTCAATTCTAGTAGCACTTACAACTGTTAAAGGTTTTAAATGCTTTAGTATATTCTCTACGTAGTTTGGACTAATNATCATATCNCTATGTAAGATACTAACGATAGGAGTATTTGCTAAATCTATACCCTTATCATAGAGTACAGTATGTCCAACTCTTTCAGATCCAGAATTTCTATAAGAAATTAATTTTCTATCAACTCTACCTATCTCTTTAATCCATTCCCAAGTACCATCAGTAGATGCATCGTCCAATAGAATAACAGAATGTTCATTAGGATGATACTTTCTAATAGAGTTGTAAGCTTGCTCAGCATACTTCTTATTATTACGTACTGGTATTATAAATGATATTTCTNGACTCATAGTTTTTGTTTAGGTTTTATGTTCCTAATCATTTGNTCAACTCTTTTCTGTTCGTTAAGTCTTGACTTACTCTCCGAACCTGATTCGTCACCTGAGTTATAAACATAGATTGGTTCTTCTATTCTAAAGATACGATCTTTTCCTGACATTTCAACCATTGGCATACACATAGCAAAATCTGCAGTTATGTTCCAATACTTTCCTGTCTCAGGATTAATAAGATCTTCTTGAGGTACTTTATCTAGTAGCCAAGCCTTATAAGTTTTTAAATGACTGTAAGCAAATGGTACATTTCTTTGACTACCATCCACTACATGCATATTAAAATGTCCACCTAACTTTCCTGAAGGATATTCTATGTACTGACCGTAAGTCATCCAAATATTTGGATCTTGGTAAACTTGATTTAGATAAGCAAGTACAAAAGGATGTAGTAGCCAATCGTCTGCATCTACTTCTACTATGATGTCCTCTGGATTTATCTGATCAGTTTTCTTAAGAGAGTTTAGACAGAAAAAGAAATTACTCATTTGACTATCTTGGTCTTGATTAAAAATAACAGTAAACTTGTTATCGTTATCTTTTCCAATATGGTGATATAGTTGTTCTAAAGTATCATCTGTAGATTTATCATACCCATACACAGTTAAGTAGTTATTGTATGTTTGTTGTTTAATGCTATTAACATTGAAACCGATCCACTTAGCTTTGTTGTAAGCTGTTGCTATTATTACAAACTTATTTTGTTTCATTTAATATAACATTCATTTTTTTAAGCCAAACTTCCAAAGAATAATTAGTCTTATAAAGATGTTTTGCAAACTTACTGCATTCCTGATAAAAGTCTTGATCGTCTCTTAATCTCAAAGCAAGCTCTCTAGCTTTCTTAACGTCGTTAACTTTTACTGAAAGTGCTGGATGACATATCCTTTGTGTATCTACGTCTTCGTTTCCAATACAAGGTATTCCTAAGTAAGCACAATTTAAACTAAACGTACCTGCTGCTACTGTAGGCATTAAGTGTACTGCATATTTAAATTTACTTAGTTGTAAAATCCACTCATCCCATTTAACTCTCTCTAAGTGTTGAAATATTTGTTCTTCGTTGTCTCTCTTTGCATGTGAAGACTGACCCCATATAGGTAAGTTAAAAACTTCTGCTACTCTATAACTCTCAAATCCACCATACCATCTTGCAAAGTTACCACCTACAATTACTTTATCTTCTTTGGTTGGTACAATATCTTTAATAAGTTTTTCAATCATTAAAGTTTGCATAGTATGAACAACCTTATTTGGAAACAGTCCTTCGTAGTATAATTTATCTGATTCATTGTGTGCAAAGATTGTATCACACTCATAAAGCATATTGTAGAAGTTAATCTGATTATCAATCTCATAATCATTAAACCACCAATGAGGTCCTTCCTGTACGTAGTGTATCTTTTTATTATTCCCCATTCTCAATAATCTAACTAGGTCTGGAGTTATCAGAGGAGTAGCTGGGTTAGTTTCTTTAGATAGTCTACTTCCTTCTGCATTGAGATAGGTTTTGCCTTTAGGAAAAATAACAAACACATGGTCGTAGTCTTTAACTGATCTATTTGTAACAGCGTATACAATATTATGATGATCAGCATTTAGTGCATTCATCCAAGCACATTCCGTTCTCATGTTTGGAAAATTCACAGGAACTTTTCCTTGGCCAGGTATTTCACTTACAAAGGCTATTCTCATTACTTCATACTGTTTATGACTTTACTAATACCTTCACGTAGAGAAATTACAGGTTTCCAAAAATTTAAGATATAAGGATCTGGTTCGTTTCTTTTATTTAACTGAACAGTATCAATTTCTGTTGAAGGTTGAATTTCACAAGGAATAGAACTTTGAATTATTTCTGCTACTTCTAATACAGTACTCCATTCAAAGTTTGTAATATGTAACTCCTTTGTCCTATCAATTTCATCGTACTTGTTAGATAAAATTACTAGAGCATTTGAACAATCTTCTGCATGAAGAAATTGTCTTTCTTCTTTACCATCAGTCATCATATCAATCAAACCTTTCTCAGCTTTTAAAATGAAATCGGTTATAACGTGAGACTTTTCTAAATCACGTTCTGGTCCGTATACATTCCAAAACTTAACTGTGATACCATTCAAAGCTCTTGTATAAGATTCTCCTAAAGCCTTAGNTATTCCATAAGGAGAGTAGGACATATTAGACATTTGTGATGAAGCAAATATGAAAGGCTTGTTATAAGTCTTTAACGCTTCAAACGTATGCAACATAAGTCTNGTATTGTTATCAATAAACTCATAGGTGTGTTGATACTTCTTNAAGTAACGAGATCCACCTACATCAAACGCTAGGAACATTACAAAGTCTGCTTGCTTAATAACATTTTCTAAGCTAAGTGGTAATCTTAAATCCTGGTAGGGATTGTTGACAATATCAAACTCAATAACTTCGTGTCCGTTCTTCTTTAAGAACTCACATAATTCTAATCCAATCTGTCCTGCAGATCCTAATACTAGATATTTCATTATAGATTTTTTAAATAGTTATCGTACATATAATCTTCGGCTAATGGCAACTCCATAGCCAACTTAAAATTAATTTCAATATAAGGTTTCATTGCCTCATAAGTTCCAGCTGTCACAGTTGATAAGGTTGGATCATCTTCTAAGAAGATAACTCCACGTGAATCAAAATATCTCTCAACAACTTTTCTTGAACCCCAATAGACTGGCACAGTTCCCATAACAAAGTTATCTGTTAGCTTTTCTGTAAAGTAAGTATCCGAATCGTCATTCTCAATTGATACTGAAAACATATAATCTCTTATGCCGTCTTCCTTATCGTTTAATTGAAGTTGTCTTCCTCTACCGTAAAGATCAACTTTATCTTTCAACTTATCAACCCATTCCAATCTATTCTTATGACCATTCAACCAACCTTTATCAGAAGCAATCATGCTTACTAATTTAGTTTTAGGATAGATCATCCTATTCTGAGGCCATATCCAAGGAGCTGCATTAGATATACAGTACTTAAAAGGATCACCTAAAGCAACTAAACTATCCATACAAGTAAAGATTGTTTCATAATGTTCCTTTACAGTATCTAAATCACTTAGTATGCTTTTAATAGTACCTTTGTTCATCTGAGGTGATTCCAATAACCAACCAATCTTTTTGGGATTGGGATCCTTAGCTCCCCAACTTAAAATGTAACTATCTACGTATACCGTAGCTTTACATTCTTCAGAACTTTCTTTAGGAACCCATACAAAATCTTTTGGCATATTTCTATTGGAAGAACAATCATACTCTCCCCACCAATCTGATATTTTTTTAAATCTAGCTTTTTCCATTTTACTTGTTTATAGGTACTAGTTTTCCTCCCTCTGTCCACTCTACTAGTATGGTTTTCCAGTAAGATTCATAAATGTCTTTTCCATTAGGACCATCAGGTCCAAACCATACTGAAGGTGCTACAACTTTCTTATTTGGATTAGCATTTAAAAAACTGCCCCACCAAGAGAATGTAGAATTTGAAATGATATGGTTTTCACAAAGAGACATTAACCACATTTCATTATAATCTTGATCTTCGTTTACATATACTGCATTAGGAAGATTTAAATTTTCCTTAACCCAATTATGATCATCACTAAATACAAACACCGTAGAGTATTCTCCTATCTCTTTAAGAGCTTCNTGAATGTACTCTAACGTAATAGTAGGATGTATTCTAGGATACGCTAAATACTCACTTCTTCTTACATGTAAAGATAGAGTATTTTTTTGTACTAGTTGAGGATACTTNTCAATTAACTGAACCTTTAATTCTGCTGNCGGTGTAAAATAGTTTCTTATTTCATTCTCGTAACCAAACCAATTCTTAGTGCTTTGAAAGTATCCGTGAAACAATGTATCATTTTCTACTGGATTAACTTCTGTGTACTCAAAGGGACCTTCACTTACTATGGTGAACTTACTTACATCATCTNCAAAGGTTAGATTTCTAAGTACGCTGTGTATGTAGTTACTAGCGTTTCTTCCTTGACCTGGTGTGTAAGAAGAAGGAATAAACACGACATNTCTATCGTGTTTTAATCCTTGAGCTAAAGCGTGCGCAGCAATAAAAAGTTGGTTACCTAATCCTCCCATTAATGCTCCTGATATTAATTTCATATTATTGTTTTATGTATAAACTATCACCCCACACTTCATGAAATGCATGGTAGTATTCTTTCTTGTATCCCTTTGTTAACAAGAAGGCATCTATCTCTTCAGTAGTTTTTTGACCTTCGTATAATTCAACACTAGCAGTTTCAATTACAATAACCTTAGCCGTAAAGATACGTTCACTTGAACTTAGAATTTCAAAGTCATGTCCCTGTGTATCTAAACTTACTAAATCAAATTCATTTTGCAAACTATTTGTAGATAAAAAGTCATCTAAGTTTATAGTTTCTATTACTGAAGTTCCTGTAAGTTTGATATCTGGGTATAACTGAGAATGTATCTTTAGATTGTTAAGAGATGAACATCCTGGATTATTTTTAGAGGAGTTTTCTATTATGTTAAAGATTGCTTTACCACCCTTACTACTAACAGCATAAGGAAACACTGAACTAGTGAAGTCTGTAGTTGTTACATTTTGCGTTAGCCTTTCTAGTAGGTTTTGATTTGGTTCAAACCAGTAGATCAATTTAGGATCTAAGGTTCTGTAAAAACTTATCTCTTCACCTAAGCAAGCACCAATGTGAGCTATGTTATTTATTTTGCTTTTAGAATTATAGTCTGCTATAATCCTTTCAATGCTAATGTCAAAACTCATATTAAAATATTTTACTTGATCTTACTTGTTCATTAATCCATTCAAAAGTTTTTTGGATTCCTTCCTTCAATGGTTGACTTGGTTCCCATCCTATTTTACTCTTGTATAAAGTATTATCAGAATTTCTACCTCTTACACCTGTAGGACATTTGAAACCATACTTGTTGATAAAGTCCTGACCATCTATATTAGCAATCTTAATATCCTTACCTGAAGCTTCGATAGCTAACTCAGCTAACTGATTAATAGTAACCATTTCTTCACTACCAATATTTACTGGTCCTAAGAAACTATCCTGTCTCATAAAACGAAGTACTGCTTCAACACACTCATCAACATATAAGAAAGATCTTGTTTGTTGTCCATCTCCCCATACTTCAATCTGATCAGCTCCTTCTGCAGCTTTACGACACATAGCAGCTGGTGCTTTCTCCTTACCATCTTTCCAAGTACCATAAGGTCCAAAGATATTATGGAAACGAGCTACTCTAACATCTAAGTTGTAATTGCGATTGAATGCAAAGTATAACCTTTCACTAAATAGTTTTTCCCAACCATACTCTGAATCTGGATTAGCTGGGTATGCGCTTGACTCTTCGCAGTTAGGATTGTTAGGATCTAATTGATTGTGTTCTGGATACATGCAAGCAGAAGAACTATAAAATACTCTTTTAACTGCTTGCTTAACTGCTTCGTGTGTTACATTTAAATTAATCAAAGCTGAGTTGTGCATTACGTTTGCATCGTTATTACCTGTAAAGATATAACCTGCTCCTCCCATATCTGCTGCTAATTGATATACCTCATCGAAAGCCATGTTCTTGATAAAGGGTCGAGGGGAATAACTATACTCGAGAGGATACTTTCCATTGTTTGACTCCAAAGTCATAACACCCTTTACTACATTAGGATCTCTTAGATCGCCAATAATAAAATCATCTGCAGCTGTTTCCCAATACTCAGGATATTTTAAGTCTACTCCACGAACCCAAAATCCTTCTGATTTTAACCTTCTCACTAAGTGAGAACCTATGAAGCCTCCGGCTCCTAATACTAGTGCTGTTTTCATAATTCTATTATTTCTATTATTGGTTGTGATAACCACTGTAGGTGGCAAATATTTTCTAACATTATACTTTTATGACTACTATCTGCTATTCTAAAATCCTTTATGATGTTTAATAACTTAAAGTATTTTTCTCTAGGTAGCAAATTTTCTTTTGTCAATTTATTTCTTTCTACACACTCTCTTAGTAATGCTTCATTACTCCTAAAGCCATAGTCAGACAACCGACCGTTATAATCAGGAACACTTTGTATCTTATTATAAACCTCAGTAAGATGCTCTCTATCATTTAAATAATCACACTTCGAAACATTAATAAAATAGAAAGTAGTTTGAGGATAAAAATCTTGATCCATTATTTTATAAAGATCAAAATCATATTTGTGAACTCCTGTATATCCTATCCCATTAAAATAATAAAAGTCTGCATCCCCAACTTCTTTATCTAATGCTCCTTCTCTAAAGATCACATCATTTGAAGATTTACACAACCACTCTATTTCATGATCCTTACAAAAAGTAAATATTGCATCGTCTAAATCAGCTGTGCCAATTCCATGTCCTCTATTAATTGTTGAATTTATAAACGTACAATTTATAAAATACTTCGACCACATTGCCTCTAGGTAAGGAATCACTTCTGCATTTTCGAAATTGGTAGCTATTACCAAGTATCCAAATTGTTTTAGGATAGGTAGGTTATAAGTTACATAATGCTTTTCTAAAAAATCCACATCTTCCTTTGTACTTATATAACCTATCGTTCCGTAAACAGAACTATTTGCTAAATCTTTTAGTGTCATAAAGTACTATAATAATTGTTTTGTTTTTCTTGTCTTTCAATTGTCTTAGGATGAACCAAATCATAACCTGCTGGTAGAACTGCATTCTTAGTATAACCAACTATCCTCTCATGTACTTTATTTTCCCACCTAATATCTGGTTTATTTTTTATAATACGAGTTTGATAGTCTGGATAATTTACCCAACCATATTCATTGACCTGCCATCTCCATTTATTAATATGTTCACTAGTTAGACCTTCTACAGTATTAACTCTAGGAACTAAATACAAGTCGACATCGTTATTTTCAACAATAAAGACTAAGTGCTCTATAAGCTGTTCTGATAGGTATTCATCAGCATCAATAAAGAAAATGTAATCTCCTACGCAGTGATTCTTTAAGTTGTTTTTAAACGAAGCAAAATCGTTATTTAAGCTAGCGTAGATTCTATGGTATCCATAAGCTGATCCTACATTGTACTTCTCTGCTACTTTCTTTACTTCGTCAGTAGCAGTTGTATCAAGTTGAAGCAGGATCTCATCCTGAGGACGGATGCGTTTATTTAACTGGTCTAACAGACGTTCTAATTCGACAGCTTCGTTACAAGCTGTGATAGCATAACTTATTGTTTTCATAACTTATATATTAAACATACCAATATAATCCATTGCTTCTATAAAATCAGTACCAAAATTCTTTAAAGACTTTGCATCTGACTTATAGGTTAAGTTTTTATACTTAGGCTCTTCTTTTTCTTTTTGCGATAACTCTATTACCTTAATAGCTGACCATTCTACTGCATCAGCACTCTTACCATTTAAAAATACAGTTCCTTTATCAGGTATGTTGAGACTAATAGGATACCATACTCTACTTTCACTATCAACATACTTAATGTCTTTATAAAGTTCCGGTAAAGTTTCTTCGTAAGCAACAAAATCAAATTCTCCTTCCTTCATTAANTCGTTAGTTTGAAAACCACATCCCCAACAAAAGTAGTTATTCTTAGTTTCGTTTACGGGTGTAATGTAACATCCATCGCAACCGCATTTGGGACATAATCCCATTTGATCATTAGTCATGTANCAATGTTTTATTTCCTTTATCTAAATTCTCCCAAGTATTTGTACTCGTCCACTTACTAGGAAGTTTTATACCTCCATCTACCTCAGCTAGTTTTTGTTTAACTATTGCAATTTGTTCTGGAGTTGGGTCTTGAACTCCTGCTGAAAAGCCTTCAAACCACGCTTTAAAAGTTTTGTAATCCATAATTATCTATTTTTGTTTTTTTGTGCTAATCTCCTTGCTTCTGTCCAAGGCTTACCTTTTTTAGATTCGCTTATTCTTTTTTACGATATCTTTTTTAATTTAGGTAATACAAGTTGTTGTGTTGGTTGTACCTTTACGTACTTATCTAACTGAGATTTCAATAATAGAACCATATTATCATAGTTAAACTCAGTCTTAATTTTATGACCTTGACGTTTAGCTAAACTTAGATATGCATTATAGTTTCCAAGCACATCTATTAAAGTTCTACTTGTTGAAGCATTATCAACACTAAACCAAGAAGCACCTTCTAAAATTAATCCTTTTGAATAAGCAGAAGGATGACAAGGTGTAAGAGTTCCTGGTAATAATACAGAGAAGTCAGGACTTAAAAAATCTAAATGACCTGACCAAGCTGAAGTTATTATTGGTTTTTTTGATAAAGCAAACTCTGCAAGAGGTCTGCCGTATCCTTCACCTTTAGTAAGTGATACAAAAGCTTTTACCTTAGGATGATTGTAAAGATTATTAATGTCTTCATCATCCATATCACCGTGTATTAAATAAATATTAGGTAGGTTCTTACCAACAACACTATTTCTTATAGCATCTATCTTTTTTAGAACTTCTTCTCTATCCATTATACTTGCACCACCATGAGAAGTTTTCATAATTAAAGCAGGTTGATTCTTTTTATCCTTAAAGGTTTCTAAGAANAANTTAACTAATAATCCTGTATTNTTTCTATCCTCACCAAGATCACCTTGTAACCAATGTCCTACATAAAGATAAGAGAAATCTTCTTCAATAGTATCTAAATCTAAAACTAAATCAGTTTCCTCTAAATCTTCATCAGCAACATAAAAGTATTTGTTAAGATCAACACCTTCAAACAAAACTTCTACTGGTTTATTTAATCTAATAGAACGTATAACTGCATTCGTAGCTTTATCTCTTTCATCAAAGGTACTTGCTTCTAATACCTGTTTAGCATGTTTAGAAGATACTAAAGTAACATCCATTCTATTACAGCCTAATATAAATTCAGCATCACATACGGTAGTTTCTATACCTGCAGTTACTCCAATGTTTACTTTACCTATAGCTTGAAATTCATTAGGTACAGTTATCTGCATCCATATATCAGGTTGCTTAGGTAGTTGATTTCCTACTAAGACTAAATCTTTCATCCAACCCCACTCTTCTTTATTGTTATCTAAAAAACCCCAAGGTGTTGAACCCCATCTTTGAGAAAAGATTTTAATATCCCATTCATCTTTTTTTAGTTCGTAGATTGCTTTTATAAGATCTCTAGAACGTGCACCATACCCACTGTATGTATCTGGAGGTGCTGATATAACGCATAACTGTTTCATATTAGTAGGTTAATTTATGTACGATTTTTTTCTTAGGTAATTTTTCTATCTTAATAAACTCATGCTTAGGTCTTGGTTTCCAAGCTGCTAAGGTTTCTTCTACTGTATCAATAACATTGCTACACATCGAATCAGCCGTCATCATAGATTCCTTAGAAGTAACCCAATTCCTAGCATCTGTACAGATCTCAGCATACCTATCAGGTAAGTATAATTTTAAATTGTATACCTCTTCTAATTGATTTGCAATGTCTCTAAAGTCAGCTCTGTCATCCCAAATGTAAGGAGTAGGTACTGAACCAACTAAACTCATATTACTTGGGAATACTGGAAATGCCCATGAACCGTGCTTTCTATAAGTACCAAAATGATTACTGCAGAAGTTACTATCAAAATCAATCCACTTACCCTTTTCATCCTCAAAGCGCATTTGATCTTGCATACCACCTGTAACTGTAGCTACTATTGGTTTACCACACATCATAGCCTCTGTTAAAGATAATCCCCATCCCTCATTAGATGATATCAACGTTACAGCATCTGCAGTATTGTATAGGATATTCATATCTTGAGTTGAGTTTCTATCTGTAGAGAATACTACTCTTTGATATTCTGGATCACATAGTAAATCGATTACTGCTGGTAAGTCTGTTCCGTTTTCATCTATCGGTTGTGTATGTAGCAACAAAGCACATTTCTTAGCTTTTTCTTTACCAATACTATTAGTAAATTCTACATAAGCTGCGATTAAGTCTGGAGTACATTTACGTCTAATGTTTCTTGCATTATACAAAAATACAAACTCAGGTTGATTGTTACCAAAGAACTTAGTTCTCATTGCCTGTACCTTTGCATAATCTTCAGTCATATCAGGAGTGATAGGATAAAACATCTTATCGTTGATACCGTGTGGTACATACTTAACAACCTTATCACCAATCTTATCTCCCAATACCATTCTATTGATATTAGCAGTTTGTTTTGAGATAGCCATTAAAGCATCACAAGATTCGTAGTAAGGTTTGTTATAAAGAGGTGCTGGTAAGTCATCCCAAATGTTTAAGTAGATCATTGGGATTTTTTTTCTTACCTCATTCTCCATTTGAAATAACCAAATCCAATAACGTGGATCTGTGAAGAACATAATCACATCAGGTTTCTCAATGTCAATCATCTGACGAAGCACTTCAGGACTACCATATCCTGTGTTAGGATAAATGAAAACAGATGCATCCGTAATACCAGCTATCTTGTTGGTATCTTGACATACATCTAATTTCTTTCCTGCTTCAGGATGTTGAACTGCTGCTCCTAGATTTATCCAATTAAATCTGTGTGCTGTTCCTAATACAATTTCTTTTGCCATTGTAGAGATACCAGATGTAAATCTAATATCATCAGACAAAAGTAAGATTTTTTTTCTTTCTCCTTGCGGAATGTAACCTTCTTTCATGTAACTTTTTTAGTTTTTAAATACTTCCTGTGTAATGAGCGTGTAGTTGATTGTTAATCGTTCTTTTAAACTCAGAATCAGTTAAATAGAGAAACATAGATCTTTCTAAAAGATTTCTCATAGTTATCTTATTTCTAACAGCCTCTGCTTTAAAATCTCCAAATAAAGTATCTTGGAGTCTTACAGTAGTAAGAATATCTCCTTTTTTTCCAATGTGCATAGTTTACTATTTAATAATAAATAGTGTAGTGTATATACAAAAGTATATATTTAACTGACTTTTCTGTCGCAGAGATCCGGTTGATCTAGGTAAGGACAGAACTTACACTTATCTATATTTTTTGGATAAACCTTTTCCTGATACTCACCCTCTACTGTAAATGCATTGCGAACAAACTCTTGAATATCTTCTACTGCATCCTTTACTTTCTTAGTTCCGTTAGCTGGTTTCCATTGTTGAACTCTACCTGGAGCATACTCTAAGCTTTCGTTGATCTTTCTTCTTACAATAAAAAACTCCACATCTATTTTATCTTCAGGTACATTCTTAAGTAAAGAAAAGAACCTTTTGTAAAGTAGAATTTGGTTTACTTTAACTTGATCTTTCTTCTCATAATCAGACCAGCCTCTAGTTGAAGTTTTAATGTC